>Ga0172381_10004073_pt1 | contig 15228 bp, 17 predicted proteins | sample Leawel6488metaG_FD_119754 | JGI IMG/M metagenome (GOLD analysis project Ga0172381, IMG submission 119754) | Leachate microbial communities from a municipal landfill in Southern Ontario, Canada - Leachate well 64-88 metaG | ecosystem: Engineered > Solid waste > Landfill > Unclassified | place...
ATCTTTGATAAAACGATCCTGGGCTTTCCTTCTCTTTTCCTTGGTAAGTCCCGCGTGATAGGCGCAGGCCTTGAAACCATTGCCGATGAGTTTTTCCGCGATTTTTTCCGTTTCTTTGCGTGAAAAACAATAGATAATACACGATTCCTCTCTGTATTTCTCTAAAATATCGAGGAGTTTAGGAAAAGCGTTTTTCTTTTCCACTACGCTGAGATGAAGATTTTCCCGATTGAAGCTAGAGATGAAAAGTTTGGCCTTTTGGAGTTCAAGTTGGCTGACGATGTCTTCGCGGACTTTGTCGGTTGCGGTTGCTGTCAGAGCGATAAGTGGAACTTTTGGAAAAAGTTTGCGGAGATGCCTCAGATTGCGATATTCGGGACGGAAATCGTGTCCCCATTCAGAGATGCAATGTGCTTCGTCAATGGCGATGAGGCTTACGGGGAGTGACTTGACCCAAGATTGAAAAATTTTGAGAGCGAATCTTTCTGGCGCAATATAGAGAATTTTGATTTCGCCGCTTTCCGCCTCTTTGTAGACTTTCTGTATTTCTCCCGCAGATAAACTGGAATTGATAAACTCCGCGCGGATGCCGCAAGACTGAAGTGCGTCTACTTGGTCTTTCATGAGCGCGATAAGAGGGGATACTACTAGCGTAATACCTTCGAATTTGAGTGCCGGCAATTGGTAACAAAGAGATTTTCCTCCGCCGGTCGGCATCAGTACAAAGGTGTCATTTTTTTCGATGACATTTTGGATAATTTTCTCTTGGAGCGGACGGAATTGATCATATCCGAAATATTGTTTTAAAAGAGTTTTCATATATTGATACAAGTTGCGAATCTTTAGCTTTTTCACTTACATTGAATTATAGCATTTTTCTGAAGATATTTCGAGGGGGATGGGGAGTTGGCTTACTTGTGTTTTTTCGCGAGTTATTTTTGGTTTAAATTTATTGCACTCTCATCTTTCTGAAAGCCGTCATTCCTGTACAAGTCGCCCAATTTGATGACAGTTTCTATGTAAAATATTTCGAAGAATTTTTCTCAAATGCCGAACTCACAGTATTTGTCATTTCGGAATTTCGTTACTGCGAAATATCAGAAACCTATGAAGTATAACGATTAAGCGTTATAGTAAAGTAAGGGCGAAGTATAACGAAGATACCGGGTCGGGGCCCGGCATGACATGCGAAAGATATGATATGGATAAAGTTTATGTGGTGTTTTGTCATCGAATTCTCTAATTTGTGCAATCCCGTAATTTTCAAAGCGATTACCCCCCCCCGGGGGGGGACTGGACCGATAGCGCATAGTCATATAGCCGAAACATAATATCCATCTTGTATGCTCGCGTGATTCCGGATATTTCACTGAAGCGAAATTATTGAGTAGTAAATAGAAAAAATGATTTTTATCTTTTAATTTTTTTGACTTTGTCCGTCTGTATGAGATAATTTATATATCAGGATGCAGCTTTCAAAGTAGGTAAATAATAAATCATGTATCATCTTTATATCTTGAAATGCGCTGACGATACGCTATATACCGGGATTACGGTCGATTTGGCGCGCAGAGTCGAGGAGCATAATACTTCTAAGCTGGGGGCGAAATATACTAAGTGTCGCAGGCCGGTTGAACTTTTGTTTTCTAAATCTTTTCGTACCAGGTCTGCCGCGACCAAGGAGGAGGCTAGAGTTAAAAAATTGTCGCGAGAAGAAAAGTTAGAAATCATAAAAAGCGTTACCTTTAAAAAAAATAAAAAAGACGAATAACCCTGACCTTTTTCGTGTAATCCGTGTCATTCGACCTGTGAAAAAGAAAAGTGACTTTATTTCTCATTATGTCATGATAGTCTTAATTTACCGATTCCATTTCAATTTGTCGCATATAGTTTATTTTTGAAAGATTGTCTGTTTTACGATTAAAAAATCAATATATAATCTATAATAAAATAAATATATGAACCAAGAATACGATGAATGTTGTCCTCGTTTTAATGTAGAGAAATGGGACGAGAGAACGCTAAATTGGGACAATAAGCGATTTATCAAAGAATCTGTCCCCACACTGTTTCACATGCCTTTCCCGCCTATGATCGGTAAAAAGATAACCAAAATGTGGGATCTGGCAGAGGGGGCGAAAGCTACTTCTGGGAACAAGGAAGACACCTTGGCGCTATTTTGTGACCCTTCTGCCTTCAGGTCGGAGCTGTATCTATCTGTCGAGGAGAATGTTCCCGGTGCGAATAATGTTGTGATTTCGGGAACCTTTATGAGCAAGGTTTTCGATGGTTCATATAATGCAATTCCCAAATTCATAAAACAGATGGACGAATATTTAGCTGGGGTGGGAAAAAAGGCCAAAAAGTATTATGTCCATTATGCTTATTGCCCGAAGTGCGCAAAGAAGTTCGGACACAATTATACGATTCTTTTTGCAGAAATTTGACGAAGGTCGTGTTACTGATTTTTTGGGGAAAATAGTTGATCTTAATAAAAATAATAAGTAACCACTCGGTGCTAAATTTTTATAATCATTATTCAAATCATATGGAGAAAGCATACAAAAAACTTACTCTAGAGGAAGAAGCTGTGATTGTTAAAAAAGGAACTGAAATACCTTTTTCTGGAAAATATTTTAATTTTAACGGAGAAGGGGCCTATGTTTGTAAAAGATGTGGAGCCGAACTTTACAACTCTGGGGACAAATTTGATTCCGGGTGCGGTTGGCCGAGTTTTGACGATGAAATTCCCGGCGCAGTCCGAAGAGTCGATGACGCAGACAAAATTCGGATGGAAATTGTTTGCGCGAATTGTGGTGCGCATCTGGGGCATGTCTTCATAGGGGAAGGAATGACGGATAAAAATACGCGTCATTGTGTCAATTCTATCTCTTTGGATTTTATAAAAAAACATGAAGAATAAAGTGCAAAAAGCATATTTTTCTGGCGGGTGTTTTTGGGGAGTGGAGAATTTTTTTCAAAATTTGAGAGGGTTTGTTTCGACGCGCGTCGGTTATATGGGCGGAAAAACGGATAATCCGACTTATGAAAAAGTCTGCAGAGGCGACACAGGGCATGCCGAGACTTTGGAAATTGTTTTTGACGCGAATGAAATTGATTTTGAAACTCTGGCGAAAATCTTTTTTGAAATCCATGACGCGACACAGAAAAATCGTCAAGGTCCAGATAGCGGAAATCAATATCGTAGTGCGATTTTTTATGTGGATGAAGAGCAAAAAGGAATTGCGGATAAACTTGTAGGCATATTGAAAGAAAAAGGAATCGAGGCGATGACGGAAATTTCTCCTGCGAAAAATTTTTATGCTGCGGAAGAGCATCATCAAAAATACTATTTGAAAAGCGGGAATAGCTCGGCTTGTCAGGTGAGGAAAAAAATATTTTAGGAAGATAAAAATGTTAATTTATTGTTTATGAATTTTAAAATAAATTATAAAATATTGTTTATTCTTTGCGCTTTAATTTTTATTTTGGCTTATTCTTATATTGGAATCATTTCAGACGATCTGTTTCCCCTGGGTTCCAATCAGATTAAAATAGAAAGCGGAAACTTGGACGAAGGTAGCAATATAACGATTGAAGAGAAAAAAGAGGAAGAAGAAGAAGAAGAAGATAACGGTGATTACGGAGAGGGCGGGGATGAAAGTGAGATTTTGCCAGAAGATGCGAATATTTCTGAGGCAAGCACAATCAAAGGCGTTCCTTTCTCTTCTCAGTCACCGTTTGGAGATTGGGAAGATCCGAGGCAGCAACATGGGTGCGAAGAGGCATCGCTCTTAATGGCGCATTATTGGATTTTGGGAGAGGGATTAAGCAAAGACAAGGCGCTTTCGGAAATCGTCGCAATGTCGGAATTTGAGGATGAGAATTTTGGCGGTGCTTACGATCTTTCAATTTCAGATACGCTTAAATTATGGAATGAATATTTTGACCATAAAAATGCTTTTACAAAATATGATATAACCCTTGAGGATATAAAAAAGGAGATTGCCGGGGGAAATCTCGTAATCGTTCCGATTGATGGCGTGAAACTTGGCAATCCGCACTATACCGCGCCGGGTCCGGAATTTCACGAGATGGTGGTTATCGGCTATGATGATGAAGTGGGCGAATTTATCACACATGATCCAGGAACGAGATTTGGTGCAAATTATCGTTATGATTATAATGTCTTTATGAATTCAATTCGTGATTATAAGACCGGATTTAATGAGCCGGTTGATGAAGTGGTGCGGGCGATGTTGGTTATTGAAAGGGGATAATAAGTTCATAAATCTTTCAAAACAAAAATTATGCCTCTTAAAAATAAAAAAATTATTGTCGTTAACGACAAGATGCAGAAAAATTATTGCTATGAGCTTTCTGAACCGGTCGGGAAAAATTTTGCTGAAGATTTCAGGCCGGAATTAAAACCGAAAGAGATACTGGAGATGGGCGTGTTTTGTGGGAAATATATGCGGGACTGCACGAAGGAATTTCCGAATAGTTGGTTTTTAAAAGCGAAGTTTGCTAGGGGAAATGAGCCAGACTGTGGTCTTAATTTTTTCGGAGTGAAAGCGAGTATGCCTCTTTCTTATTGGCGTAAAAAAGGTTGGATTCATCCTGATGATCCGCGTGGTTGGCTCCAGTGGTATTGTCGTTATTATGCAGGGCGGAGGCACGAGGATGATGCAAGACAGATAAGGCGTTGGAAAATGATGAAACGGCATGTTACGCAAGTTTGGAAAAATTGCTCAAAAGGGGATTTGAGTTGTCGAAAAAAACAAAGACAGGCACTTCTTCACTGGGCATATGATAGTCGGAAGATGTGATTTTCGTGTTATGCGCAATCTTGTGTTATAATAATCTTATAAAATAAATAATAAAAAGCTATGACGAAAAATAATAAAATTCTGTTAGCCGTAATGTCGTTCTTGTGTGTTTTTCTGATTTTGATATCAATTTTGCTTTATGCAATTAACAAGAAAGAGGGTTCTGGAAATGGGTCCACCCCTTCTGTTGTCGTGGCCAGTTTTGAGGAATGTCTGAATGCCGGATATGAGATAATGGAATCTTATCCAAGACAGTGCAGGACTCTTGAAGGAGAAATTTTTGTGGAAGATGTCGATATTGATGCGGGAGATAAGTCAGATTTGATCCGTGTTGATAATATAAGTCCTGATGATCTAGTATCAAGTCCGCTCAAGATTACCGGGGAGGCGAGAGGAACTTGGTTTTTTGAAGGGTCTTTTCCGATTAGGATTTATGATAAAGATGATAATGAGTTGGGAGTCGCAGTCGCTCAGGCCAAGGCCGGTTGGATGACGACGGAATTTGTGCCGTTTGAGGCCGTTTTGAGATTCGATAATCATACTGCTTGGGGAAAAGGTAATTTGGTTTTTGAGAAGGATAATCCTTCCGATATGCGGGAATATGATGACAGCCTGGAGATCCCTGTTGATTTTGGAACAAAAGACCAGTGGAGAGATGTTTTGCTCTACTATTACAGTTCTTTCAAAGATGAAAAAGAAAACGGATATGTGGCATGTTCCGAATCGGGCATGGTCGTGGTCGGAAGAAGGGTTCTTGAATCTGATAATGTCATCGAAGATACGATGAAGCTTCTGTTGGAAGGAGTTGTGACTGATATAGAAACAACGGCGGGCATAAGTACGGAGTTTCCTCTTGAGGGGTTGAAGTTGGAGGATATTTCTCTGAGTAATGAGGGTGTTCTATCTTTGGTTTTTGACGATCCTGATTTTTCAACTAGTGGAGGATCTTGTCGAGTCAATGTCTTAAGGCTTCAGATCGAAAAGACAGCGAAACAATTCGTGGAAGTAAAATCTGTGGAAATTTTGCCGGAAGGTGAAGTTTTTCAACCATAATTTGTAGATGAAAAATATCTAAAAAAGAAGATTCGCTTCTTCTTTTTTTGTTTGTGTGTTTGTTGTGCTATAATTCGGGTAAATAAGAATAGCTAAGATAATAGATATATTATGATAGAATTTGAATTAAAAATTCCTGATGTGAATATTGATGATGCGAGAAACCGTTTGCAAAAAATCGGTGCGGTTTTGCAAAAAAGTTCTTATGTGCAAAAAAATATTATGCTACATCTTCCTTTAGGGCGTGAGATTGCGGGTGGTTGGCTCCGGGTGCGCGATGAGGGCGAAAAGATTACGATGAGTCTAAAGATTATAGATGGTAAAAAAATCACGGATCAGAAAGAATTTTGTTTTATTGCGGAAAGTATGGAGGAGGCTTATGAGTTTTTGGAGATGATGGGCGCTCGTGAGAAAGCTCGTAGTGAAAAAAGGCGTGAAACTTGGGTCTTAGGAAAATGTGAAGTGGTGATTGACGAATGGCCTTTTTTGGAGCCTATTATCGAAGTTGAGGGTCCCGATGAAAAAATGGTTGTTGAGGCGGTAAAATCGCTGGGATATGATATTGAAAAATGCCGTGTTTGCGCAATTTCAAAACTTTACGAAGAAAAATACGGAGTCTTGGAAGATGCAGTGAATAATCATACCCCGCGGATTTTGTTTGATATGAAAAATCCGTTTTTGGGATAAACAGTCAATTAATAAAAATATATCTATGAAAAATATTTTAAAGCCGGGTAGGGATTTCATCGGGGTCGGTGTTTTTGCTCTTGTTAAAAATAGCGAGGGGAAAATTATTTTAACAAAAGCCAAGTCTTCGGAAAAGAAGGGAAAAGATTATGAAGGTATCTGGTCAATGCCGGGAGGCACCGTGGAATTCGGTGAAACTTGTGAGGACGCGCTCAGGAGAGAAATCAAGGAAGAGCTTGGAATCGACATTTCTGATATCGCGCTGAGATAGTGTATCCTAATAGTGTGTAAACACAATTTCAGGGTAATGATAAAATGGAAGTGTAAACCTAACCAATTTAACCATTACCCCTACTATGAAAAGTATCTCAAAAAATCCATCTTTTATCAACAGCGAGAAAGAATTGTCCGAATATATGCTCAGGAATGTCTCCGATTCCTTGAAACAAGCCATCAAAGTTACGGTAAGTATGATGGTGAAGGAAGAGATGAGAAACATAAGAGAGGAACTTAATGAAAAGCTTTCTTTTAACGGCTATTATCAAAGAAACCTCATTTCCACTGCGGGGAAGGTGGAAGTGGATATGCCCCGTTTCAGAGAAAAACCAAGCAGTGACTTGGATCTCAAATCCGCTCAAGTTTTTGAAAATGAAAAGGATGGATTTTTCAAGCTGATTGCCGAGATGCACCGCACGGGAATAAGCCAAAGGAAAATAGCCAAAATTGCCAAAGAATGTTTCGGCATAAAGTTGAGCAAGAGCAGGATTGGCAACGTCCACCGGGAATTGGCCGAAGAGGAAGAATTCAAGATCAATAGTGAAACGATTGCGGATAATTTCGAATATCTCTATCTGGACGGCATCTGGGTCAAATGCAAGAACTTCGGCTTAAATGATAATAATCAAGCGGTATTGCTATGCGCTCTGGGGGTGCAAGCGGATGGAAGAAGAAAGATCGTCGGCTTCAAGCTTGCTTTCAAGGAAGACTATGAATCTTGGCACAACTTTCTTCTTTCTCTCAAAGAAAGAGGGCTTAAGCCTGAAAGCTTGAATTGCATCATCTCCGATGACGGCACGGGCCTTGCTTCCGCTCTTTCTCATCTCTTTTCCAATATCCCTCACCAGAGCTGCGTCGCCCACAAGATGAGAAACACAATCAGCCGGACTTCCCATAGGAATAAGGCGGCAGTAGCGGAAGCTTTAAGAGAGGTTTATGCGGCAGAAACGAAAGAAGAAGCGCATAAAAGAGCGCAAACCTTTATGAAGAAATGGTATGTAAAAGAAGAAAAAGCGGTAAAAACGTTAAGTTTCAACTTCGATAAGACTCTGATTTATTTCGATTTCCCCCCAGAGAAATGGAAACAGATCAGAACCAGTAACATTTTAGAGAGAGAATTCCGAGAAGTCAGGAGAAGGATTAAAACCTTCGACCATTCATTCAGCAGTGTAGCTTCATGCAAGAATTATGCCGGATCCATATTTTCCTATTTGAATGATAATTACCCTGAACGCTTACACACTAAAAGTTGACACTATCCGCGCTGATAAACTATAATGATTACATAAAAGACGGAAAACATTGGCTGGCAATCAATTTTTCTGCTAAGACAGAGGAAAAAGCGCATAATTTGGAAGAAGATAAAAATGAAGAAGTTGCTTGTTTCGGGCGCGGGGAAGTCCCGGAAAATATCTCGCCCTATGCGAGAGAATGTTGTAAATTATCGGCCAAGCCATAAGCCATATTCATTATAAAAACAAAAATATGCAGATCGGCAATCAGGATTCTTTTCAAATCGAGAAAGCGATCTGTTTTTTGTGTAGCGAATATGCTAAGAGTGGGCATAATCCCAAGCCGGTAGTGTTGCATAGTATGCGGGTTGCTTTCTATTTGATGAATACCGGAGCCAATGCGGAAACTGTGATTACTGCAGTACTTCATGATCTGGTTGAGGATTCGGCAGTGAAGATTGAGGATATTAAGCGAGAGTTTGGGGAAAATATCGCCGGGAATGTAGCGAGCTTGTCGGAGGATGGGGATGTCAGTAATTACACAGAAAGATATAAAGAAAATTTTGATCGGATAATCCAGTGTGGCACCGAGGCAGTGGCGGTGAAGCTTGCGGATCTTTATGATAATAGCTTTTACCTATCCTCGACTGATAAAAAGACACAAAGAATCATTTTGGATAAAATCGCTGATTTTTTGAATATCACAGAGGGTATGTCTGCGGGAGAGATTTGGGGAATGCTTCAAGAAAAATATAAAGAGGAATTATATAGGATTAATGAAAAGGATAATTAGAAATATATGAAAACCTTAAGAGGTCTACAGGGCGAACAGAAACGGATTATGTCCGATGTCGAGCATCCTCGCTTGGGCAATGTGGTCGGGCTTTTTGAAGAAGTAGGGGAACTTGCTCAGGAAGTGATGGAGATTGAAATGTATGGAGAAAATCGAAAAGATAAGCTGGCGGATGAATGCGCTGATACATTGGTGGGATTGATTTCTCTTTGCAATTCGTACGACATAGATTTGGAAGATGCATATCAGGAAAAGATTTTAAAAATTAAGGAAAAAATTCCTGAGTGGCGGGAGAAATATGGTGATAATCTAAAAAAGATGAGGGGCAAGATAGATTAGAAAATGAAAATATTATAAGAAGATGACAGAGGAATATCTAAAATTGTTTTTAAACGATAGGCTGTAAGAATCAAAAAACACCCCTTTGGGTGTTTTTTTTAATATAGAATTTATAAGATTCTATCTTGAAGTTCGAGCGGCTGTTTTTCGTGGGCCTTTGTTAAAAGGAGTTTTACTTCCGCCTTTGCCTCGTTGAGTAGATTTGTAAGTACCGAAGGGTTTGCGATAATCAGGTTTTTTGTTGGCATCCATGAACGGTTCTTGCACATAACTATCTTGCGGTCCCTCTTCAAGAGTGGAAATCCTTTTCGCTGAGCGGGCTGCTGGTTGAATGATTCTTGCATCTTTCGAACCTTCATAGCCTCTTCTGCCTGAAGAATTGCGAGTCGGCTGGCTCGTGCGTCCGTAAGGCTTGCGGCTTGAGTTTTCATTGCGATTTGCTTGAAAACTGTTGTTAGCCCTAGGGGATTTTCGTTCTTCTTTGTTATCTGATTTCTTGTAGTCGGAGCTTTCAAAAAAGCTGTCCTTGTTGAAATCTTTATAGAAGTCCCTGCCTTTTTGCGCTAGAGAAGGGGCAGTTCTTTCAGAAGTATGGATTGATCTTTTAGGAAGGAATCCTCGGCGAGGGTTGCTTTCCACCTCTCGTTTTTCTCTTGAAACGGTGTCAGCAGGTCTTGCACTTCTTCCGTAGCGGCTACCAGAAGCGCTGTGTCCGCGGCTTTCTGAAAAAGGAGATCTCCTATTGTCGTCTCGTCCTCTCTGTCCTCGTTCACTTTCTCTCTTCGCCAGTTCTTCTTTTATAGAAGGGTCTAATTGGGCAAGCTCTGGAAGCTTAGAAATCGGTAGTTCTTTTTTAATAAGTCTCTCGATGATGCGAACATCATGAGCCTGTCGCGGTGTGGCAAAAGAAATCGCGTGTCCGAGATTTTCAGCTCGGCCGGTTCTTCCGATGCGGTGTACATAATCTTCCGGAGAGTCCGGTAGATCATAATTTATAACCAGCTCGATGCCTTTGACATCAATTCCGCGAGCGGCGATGTCAGTGGCAACCATAACCTGGTATCTTCCTTTCTTGAATCCTTCCAGGGCGCTCATTCTTTGTGCAAGTGTTCGGTTGGAGTGGATCTCAGTCGAGGTATATTCCATTTTGCGTAGCGCAAAAGCGATCCGTTTGGCACCGTGCTTAGTCCTGGAGAAAACCAGAACACTGCCTTTTCTGTCTTTAAGCACGCTTTCTAGGAGTGATAGCTTGGAGCTGTCCTTCACGAAGAAAATTTCATGAGTGACATTTTCAGTCGCACTTCCGGCTGGGGCGACTTCCACTCTCAGTGGAGTTTTCATATATCGATTAGCGATATTGACGATTGCTGCCGGCATAGTTGCACTGAAAAGCATCGTTTGCCTTTCTTGCGGCACGGACTGCAATATCCTTTTTATCTGCGGTTCGAATCCCATATCGAGCATTCTGTCCGCTTCGTCCAGCACGAGGACTTCCACTTTTTCCAAACGAACGGTTTTTCTTTCTAAATGGTCGATAAGTCTGCCTGGGGTTGAAATGATAATCCTCGGATTAGCTCTAAGGTCTCGCAATTGTTTATTCATATTCTGCCCACCGATCAGGACCACTGATCTTAGGTTAAAATTTCTAGAAATTTTACTAAGTGATTCATCTACTTGTAAAGCCAGCTCTCTCGTAGGGAGAATTATCAAGGCCAAGCCTTTTGAATCCATTAATTTCTGAATAGTCGGGACTCCGAAAGCTAGAGTTTTTCCGGTCCCTGTCTGGGCGATTCCGATTACATCGTTTCCTTCAATAGCAACTGGGATTGCCTGGTTTTGAATCGGAGTAGGGGTGCTGAAATTAAGTTTGCCGAGCACCTCCAAAATCTCCGGTCTTATACTCAGACCTTCAAATGTCTGTTTTTCCATTTTGGTATTTATAAAAAATAAAAATTCCGACCCGATTATTCTTAAGGTCAGAATTTTATAATATATAAAACTGCAAAAGAATTGTCGTTAGTCATCAAACCAATATAGCATAGATAGTATTTTTTGTCAATTCCTGGCGAAAGTAGGCTTGTTTTATCGGATATTTTTGTGTTTTTGCCATTAACTTATTTTTTTGAAGTGAGATAATGGAGGAGTATTATGAAAATAAGAATTAAAAAAAACACTCTTTTTTATTTTTAGTTCTTTATAGAAAGAAGGCTTACTCTTGGAGGGTGGGTCGAAAGAGGGGTCAAAATTATGTAGTAATTTTGATTTTTTGGTTTTTATTAAGTTCTTAAAAAATATAAAATATGGGAATATTCGTTATTTTTGCTTTATTGTTTATGATAGCTAAAACCTTCTATTCTCTTACTGACAAGGAATTTATGGATGAACATAACCAGGATGGCATGATGGGGGGTATTTAATCCTAGCTTTACTATTTGAAATCATTGCATTAAAATGGACAATTGAACCATTTTTATAAATTTTTATTAATTTTAACTTGTAAAATTTATGCTATCTGAAGAGGTGCGAAAGGAAATCGAGGCACATGAAGTTAAGTTTGTGCATTTGCAGTTCTCTGATCTTTTGGGGGCGCTTAAGGCAGTAACTATTCCTGTCCATCAATTGGAAGAGGCGCTGGAAAACGGTAAGTGGTTTGATGGTTCTTCGATCGATGGTTTTGCTAGGATTTCTGAGAGTGATATGTTTTTGAAATTGGATATGTCGACTTTTCGGGTGATTCCTTGGACGACTGGAAATGGTCACACGGAAGCGCGGGTGATTTGTGATATTTTGACTCCGGACGGAAAGCCGTTTGAGGGTGATCCCAGACATATTTTGCGAAAGCAGATGGAGAAGGCGAAGGAGATGGGTTTTGATTATTGCGTGGCGCCGGAAGTTGAGTTCTTTTTGATGAAGAGGAATGGCGATGGTTCTCTGGAGAGGATGCCTCACGATAAAGGCGGATATTTTGATCAAACGATTGATGGGGATGCGGCAACAAGACACGCGATGGGGATGGCTTTGGGAAATTTCGGAATCGATGTAGAGGCGCTTCATCATGAAGTTGCAGATGGTCAGCATGAAATCAATTTTAAATATGACAGTCCGATCAAATCAGCCGACAACACTATCACTTTCAAATATGTTCTTAAAATGGTGGCTAAAGACTTGGGTCTGCATGCAACTTTCATGGCAAAGCCGTTCGAGGGCATCAATGGTTCGGGAATGCATACGAATCAAAGTTTGTTTAGAGGCGGAAAAAATGCTTTCTTTGAAGAAAAAAGTTCATATGGACTTTCAGAGATCGCCGAGCAATTTGTGGCAGGACAATTAAAACATATTAAGGCGATGAATGCGATTATTAACCCGACTGTTAATTCGTATAAAAGGTTGGTGGTCGGTTATGAAGCGCCAGTTTATATTTCTTGGGGGAGGACTAATCGCAGCGCGCTTATCAGGATTCCGCGCGTGAATCCGAAGTCGCCGAACTCGACTCGTTGCGAGCTGAGATGTCCGGATCCAACCTGTAATCCATATCTTGCTTATGCGGTTATGTTGGCAGCGGGAATGGATGGAGTGAAAAACAAGATGACTCCGCCCAAGCCGATTGAGGAGTCTACTTATGAGATGACACCGGAAGAAATCGTAAATCGGGGCATTGACACTGTCCCGCGCAACTTGCATGAGGCACTGGATGAGCTCTCTAAGGACGAACTTATCAAATCAGTGCTTGGAGAAGACCTTTTTAAACGATATTACAACATCAAGATGACAGAGTGGGATGAATTCAGGATTCATGTAACTGATTGGGAGAAGGAAAGATATATAGAAGTTTATTAGAACTTAATATAGTTTGCATAAGAAAGAACGATTTTGAAATCGTTTCTTTTTTTGTTATTTCCTCACAGGCTACTTAATTCGTTGACAGTTTTTATGTAAAATATTTCAGATAATTTTTTTCAAATGCTAAACTCACGATATCTGTCATTCCGGAATTTCGTTACTGCGAAATATCCGGAATCTACGAAGCATAACGATTAAGCGTTATAGTAAAGTAAAGGCGGAATATAATGAAGATACCGGATCGGAGCCCGGCATGACACATGAAAAAATATAAATATGGATGAAATTTATGTGGCGTCTTATCATCGAATTATCTGATTTGTGCAATTCCGAAATAAGATACTGCGACCCCGGAATCTGGGAATAATATCATGTCGTTATTTTTATAAAAATAATATTGTTCAAGTCTGGCATATTTCCCAGATCCCTCAGATGATTACGGCTTTCGGGATGACAAAAAGGGGTGGAATCTATAAAAGCTTCAGTTCTATGTCTGGAGATAAAAATGTTTTTACTGTATTTTCGGAGTGTAATAATCTGTTTCGTAAAATTAATTGATATTCAGCGAGTAATACAGAAGATTCCGGGTCGGAGCCCGGCATGACAGAAAGCAATGTTTTATAAATTGTAGTGACGGGATTTTTATCGCAGCTTCCGCGGGGATAAATTTAGATTGCTTCCTCATAATGACAGATATAAAACATTGATATTACTGCAACCCTTCGCACACCACTCCGTCATTGTCTGAATCGAGACGGTGAATGTCGGTGCCGGTTTGGTTGAGACAGTAGGCGTAGGCGTTTTGTGCTTCGGTTTGAGTCGCGAAATTGGGGCAGTTATAAGTGTCGGCGGAGCAGACATAATTGTCTTCCTCTGAACTTACATCTGAGAGAGCGCAGATTTCAATTCCCCATAGTCCTTTTTGAGCATTTTCTGCAGATGTTTGCGCTGCTCTGAATTCGGCTTGGTATTTATAGAGCTGTTCGGCGTAGGTATATTCTTTGGCGTTGCCTTCCTCAATCATCCATTTGTTGAAAAGTGTGCTATCTTCCAGATAAGCATAGCGCAATAGTCGTCCATATTTGTCGGTATCGCCGGAAACGGCATCGGATTCTAGATATACTTTTTTGCCGGTTAGTTGTCCTTTGGCGGCGGCGGATGCTTCCTCTCCATAACATTCTCGGGCGGTCACTGCACTGGCAACTTCGGGCGTGTCGATACCGATTAGGCGTATAGTTTGGATTATGCCGTCAATCGTGACTGAAAAAGTGTCGCCGTCGATGACTTGATAAATTTCGTAAGGGCCGGACAGTTCCGCGTTTGACGGATTCAAATAGTTCCCAAAATCGGTATCGTTGATCGTATATATGCTATCGAGGTCAATTGCAGCGGGATCGTCTATCGGAATTTTACTGCCAGTGTCGCCGTTTGGCGTCAGCTGATAAATTTCAGAGGTTCCGTCCACTCGTACTAAGTCGGAAGTCGTGAAACGGTCCATGGTTTCTTGGTCGACGGTCAAAACATCTTCCCAGCGGAGATGCCCATAGCTTTCGAAAACTTGCGGATTTAAAACCAGCCGCTTGTAATTTTTTCCGTTATTATATTTCACGATATAGACATCCGGATTATTAGCAGTTTTGATGACCGCACCCTCGGCAATGTCCAGCGCATGGGCGGAGAGAGCAAGAAACATAAAAGCGGTTAGCACGGCGAAAAGTTTTTTCATATGATTTTATCATTTTTTATAGAAGGGTTAAAATACATCTTTCTTTTGCGTTAAGAATATTATATAATACTTTTAATAAACATAAAACAAGAAAATGAAAAATCAGAGGATTACAGGGTTAGGAGCGTCAGGTTTTGGGAGATTTTTGAAGAGATGCCTATATCTTTTTTCATTATTTATTCTTATTTTCAGTGTTGCGGCCCTGCTCTCGTGTCGATATTCCGTTGTGAGCGAAGACGGCGTAGATTTCCACATACAAGAAAAAAATGAGGATGACAATGCTGCTGATTCTGCTCAAGAGATACAAAATGTTGAGAATAATGATTCCTATGAATTTAATCGATAATTCCTCGTGGGCTTGCCCCGAGGTAACCTTGCAAGGAAGGGTTTGGGGAAACTTGGTTCCCCCAGGCGTAGCCAGATTGGTTTATGATGATATACTGATGATATGTC
>Ga0172381_10004074_pt1 | contig 15225 bp, 35 predicted proteins | sample Leawel6488metaG_FD_119754 | JGI IMG/M metagenome (GOLD analysis project Ga0172381, IMG submission 119754) | Leachate microbial communities from a municipal landfill in Southern Ontario, Canada - Leachate well 64-88 metaG | ecosystem: Engineered > Solid waste > Landfill > Unclassified | place...
AAATAGTATGTTGCAGTACGCTCGATACACCGTGGAGAAATCTGCGGTGTATTAATTTTTAAGGGTAATTATTTCCGTATTCCATTTCTTTATTTCATCTTCTCGAACGGATTTTTTAGTTATCTTCGATGTTTCCCGTTCCCAAACTTCTACTGGTATTTTGTAAACAAATTTTTCTTTTCTTGGTTTGTAAAAACAAATTACTACGTATCCTTGACCTCCAACCATCCAAAAATTATCGAATGGTTTTGGGTCAGCAAATCCATTTTTAGCTGACATATCTTGAATCTTATAATACAAACCGTTTTTGGCTTTGTTAAGTCCAATAATTTGATGTGGTTTAACTGCATCGATACGAAGTGACGGACCTTTACTTATCTTCAGTTCATGGGCTTCTGGTGACGTAGGAGGGTTACTCGCAAGGTATCTACCCCATAAACGTTGTATATCTTTTTCTTTAATGGTGACCTTCTTTAATTTTTTCTCTAAAATAACTACATAATTCTACCATATCTTGAGTTGTCACTTTCCATATATCATTTTTCTTTTCCATAACATAAGAATATCTCGCAGGAAACTCGCTGGCGAACCATTGTTTAAATTGTTCTGGAAATTTATGAGCCCATTCATTGTGACATTTATGGCATAGGCAAAGACAATTATTTGCATCCCAACGTAAAATTATACAACTTCTTCCGATGAAGTGGGCACATTGCAGAGTTCCATCTGATGAACCACATCTTTGGCATTTTCCAAAGGAACGGATGATTTGACCGAAGAGGTTATCTGCTTCTTTGATGTAATAGTCTTTTTTTTGCATTGGGCAACTCTAATCATAAATCTCATTAAAGAAAACATACGTGTTCTATCCATTTGTATTGTCTCTAAAATACCATTTTCTACGACAGTGTGGTTTAAAATTATAGTTTGAGATTCGGTATCGTATGCCCAATTATAGTCTTTCAACTGTCTCTCTATCATATCATTCCACGATCCATTCTAATGGCAGTGATAACGGCTTGAGCCTCTTGAGGAGTGTAAACTCTCCATCGACCTGATGATTTTTTACTCATAAATACTCCCTCTTCTTCCATTTTATAATAAGTTAGTCTTGAGATTTTTAGTCCCTGTGATTTGAGTTGGTCCAAAATTTTTCCAACGGTTATGTAGCTGAATTCTCGCATTTTTGATTTGTGTTAACTGGTAAACTAGGTGGTGGTGTTTCTGTCTTTGGTTTTTCGATAATTGCTATCTTGGCTTTTATCTGAGCAACCAAATCTTTTTTCTCTTCTGCTGTTATTTTCTGGCTCATTGTTATTTCCTGAAATACTTTAGTTAAGGTTGCTCTATCAGCACCTTCATTTATTCTTTTAATGAATGTATCTGGACTAATCATTGCAATAGGTGTTTTTTTGTCGGTTAATCCTAAGTTAGTGACATCACTATCTTTGGTATCGTCAATATTAAATAAACCATTTAAAGCATATTTTCGTGCATAAGAACTACTAGCTCCTGTTATCTGAGATTGGTCCATTCCTTTTTTAGTATCTTCTTCTCTGGCAAATGATGAAACTTCAATTTTGTCTTCACTAGTAACATCGTGGAGTGTTGCAGTTGCTTTAACGTAATATCTTTCTCCAATCATGACTAAATCATCTGTTAGGGTTAAAGAAACTTCGTTTGCAACACATAAAGGTTTAACTGCCTCTAGAATATCTTCACAACTTCGGTATTTATACTTTCCAAATGCATTAGTCTGACCTTTGGGCGCTTTTAGTTTACCTTGGATATCTAAAAGTTTGTTTAGAATTGATTTTTTTTCTGCCATAATTTTGTTTAATGAGTAATTATACCATAATATATCAAACTAATCAAATGATATTATGACAACATGATTTTGTCTAACATTTCATTAATTAATTTTATGCCAAAATTTACACCGTCTTGGATTCTCTTGATATCCGCTTCATTACGGTCTACTCTTCTAATTATTATGTTTCTTGGAAAATATGGATTGAACACTACATAATCACACCATTGTCTATCTGTTACCCACATTTGATATTGCATCTGCCAAATATGTCCTGTATCAATATTATCGATACTTAATAATTCTTGTAAATAAACTATGTCATTTTTACACTTTATCTCTACGAGTCCATCCATATTTACCATTCCATCTGGAGACGCACCTACATTTTCATCTAGTTCACAAAATCCAACTTCTAAAACATGATTTCCAGTTTCCAACTCATACGCAACTCGAGCCATCTCTTCTAACTCATGACCTCTATCAATATCTGGGTTTCGATAACTTTCATCAATTTTTCCAGTTAATCTTTCAGCAACTTTTTTTAACACTAAGGATTCTAATCCTTTCCCACTATTGGCAATTGCTTGAGCATCACTGGCAGTTAATTTACCTAAACGACATTGAAACCACTCTTCTGAGCCCTGCTCACAATTAATTATCTTCATTATGTTCTTGAATATATTCTTTTTGTCCAAAATGTTTTAATGCCCAGACATCTCGTGTTCCGTTTTTATACAAATCAGTGGATCGATAATCTAGATTTATAATTTTTTTCAGATTAGGTTTTATACCAACCATTTCTGGAATTCTCACTTTTGCTGGTTTTAATTCTTTTCCCGTTACCATTCTTTTTTCACACTCTTTTATCGCATCAGATAGTTTTTCTAACTCCTCAGGAGTAGGATATTCATCATACCGAAGTTCGTCACTTAACATATGTTTTTTAAATCTCATTTGTATCCTCGTTCATGTTGATATTATATCATTTTTTGCTGGAAGTATCAACGCTGAAAGACTGGTTGGAGTATAGGTATCTTCGACACTGATAAGAATATATTTATCTCTATTTTTATTATAAATCGGATTTTTTAAATACTCTTCGTGGTGTTCTCCCTTATGTAAATGACCATGTATATTTAGGTCATATTCTTCAATGATTGAACTTGTAATTGGAGTATGACTGAAAATCATCTTTTTCCCAAAATACTTTAATGAAAATTGATAACACGCAAAGTCAAAACCACAATCAAGATAATAAGCAAAACTTCTTTCATCATGATTGCCTAAAGTCAAAATCTTGTGACCATTTAATTGCATGGCTAATTCTTTGGTTCTCTCTTTATTAGAAAACGCAAAATCTCCAAGATGAATTACTAAGTCCTCTGGCTTGATGTTTTTATTCCAGCGGTCAATAATAACCTCGTTAAAATTTTCTGGTCTACCACAATATTTGACCATGTCTTTATGATCAAAATGAGTGTCGGACACTACCCATATTGTTCTCATATATTTTTACCTAAAATTTGTAATATTTTTTCTTCAGTATATAACCCATCTTTTAATGGATAAAGATTAATTAAACTATATTGTCTTTTTGCCATACATCTACCATCCCAACAGCATTCTCGAGGGTCTAGATGATATAGTTCCATCAATTTTTTTTCACTAATCAAATGTTCTTCCCCATCATGAATACTCGTTACCATTCCAGGGTGGAGATAGTATTTAATCATTTTGTTAAGTTATTTTTTAATGCTTCACCTCTACGAATAGTTGCCCAACCTTCCTGGATGATACTAACACATTGAATATACAAGTTTTTGTTTATTTCATTATCTGGAAACAATTTTTCTTCCTCTATCATATCTTCTTTTCGGCTACTATATCTGTCTGTCACTATTCCCTTAACCATCCATCTGTCTTTATAACTAGAAAAGAATCTTTTGCTTGCTTCAAATTTTTCTATGCCATTGAAACTAGTAATATAAAAAGTTCCATGATATTCTTGTTTAGTTTCTTCCTCTAATGTCCGTGTAAGTTCTCTAAGTGACATGTCTTGGTGATCGTCACTGTAGAATTCTCCATTATTTGGATCAACATATATAACTTTATCTCCTATTGTTTTTACTTTTATTTTCTTCATTTTTATTCCTCCGTTTTTAATAAATTTTCAACATAATCATGGTTAGTTGTTAATTCAGGCATTTCCCAGTCAACTACCCAACTTCCATCTACTTTTATTATCGACTCTCCATGTTTTTTGTGAGTATTGATATCATCCCACTTAATATCCATTCTATTGGCTATCATTTCTTTCATTTGAGAACAACTTTTATTTTGCAGTTCTTTATGAGAATATAGACTTTGAGCAACCATACTAATTGAATTACGAATAGCATCTTTTTGGCGCCAGATGAAATAGTTATTTACTTCTGACTCTGGTAGAACAAAAACTCTAGAATCAAATAGAACTTGTTTTTCGTAAACTCTAGACATATAAGAAGAGGCTATACTTGCAGAAACACTAACCATCTTTTGAATTTCATTATGAAACCATGGTTCACTATCTAACTTTTTATAGTTGTGAATTAGAATAGATATTTCATCACTTTGAACATATGCCATCTGAGACCCTGCAATATTTTTACACAGATATTTGGCAGTATCTGCCATATCTTTTATCAGGTTGTTATCAAAAGGTTTGTTCATTTTTTTTGTGAAAGTATGAAAACATTTGCCATCTAGTCTTATTATTACAGGCATGCGCATTGGAAGCCTAATTTTAAATGCTTCTTCATAATTTATTTTCATTCTATCGCCTATTTTATCGTTCATTATTTTTCTTGAAATATTAAATCATACTTCTCATTTATTTTTTTTACATCAATACGAGAACGTATATAAATTGTTATTAATCCCAAAATCATTACTGTGCAGAGTATGATTTGAAATCCAATATATGCTTTGTCTATTTTGTCTAGTTTCATATTTAGTTTTTGAAATTTGATGCAAACATCGCAAAAATAATAATTAGAATAAGACCCAACAAGGCGTACAAACTATTTTTTAATTTTTCAGAAATATTCATGCAAATATTTGATAACTATCTAAACTATTAATCCCTGGACCAATTTGACCTGCATTGAAAGCAATATTGGCAGCTTCAGTTCTATCTACAAAACGTCCAGTATCAGTCACAAACCCTTGCATATCTAGAGTCAAATAAAATTCTCCGACTTCTTTTAATATTTCATCTCTAATTAGAGCATGTCTAACCCCAGTGTAGACCTTGCCATGATATTTGATTGCTGCTTTCACAATAATTTCTTGAGGTATTACATTTGGCATATTATAGGTTAATAGTAAATAAATTGATTGGTTTCTCGCAACAACAAGACATTTCGCAGGCTACAGCAATTGATTCTTTTACGTCTTTACCTAACATTAGAGCTGTTTGTGCCATATCTTGACCTGCTCCCATTGAATAATATTTTTTTATTTCTTTTATATAAAAACCAGCGTCTATATAAAAAGCTTTCTTATGAAAAACGATAATGAATGATGATTCGCACTTATAACTACCATCTTTCTTTTTACACCAGTCAATGAATTCTACAAAAAACTCAACAATATCATCTTCAGTTGCAGTTTTTGGTTGTCTATTTTGAGTAAATAATCTAAATAGAGTACAATCAGAAGCATAGCCAACGCATCCAACTGTCATATCATTATGTTGGAATATTTTTACATTCCTATCTTTCAGTTGTGATCCGTAACCAAAACCTACAAAACTATCAGCGCCAATAACTATTTTATTTTTATATATCTTTACTGCTACTATACTCATAATTTTTTATTTTACATACTTAACAATTAAATAAAAAGCCACGATGTTTACTATCATTGTAAGTAGGAACTCATCCATATCAAAGTATCCATTCTTTGTTTTTATATGCCAATGTTTCATAATTTTTTACCTTTTACGCCAATCATCTTTCCAAAAATAATAGGTGCTAATTTACCTAATGGAATATGTAAAGTTTCTGAAGTTATCCATATCCAATACCATATATTTGGAAATTCAATTAATATTTTTTTGTTTTTAATACTATCCACGTTTTTTCTTAAACTCAAATATATAACCACCAGGACATATTTCAATTGTTGGCATACCATCATCTTCAAAACCAACATCTTCTTTATTTACTATTATATACACTTTAGAATCGATTGTAACTTTTTTAAGATTAATTTCTTCTATTTTTGGAATAATCATAACTTTATGTAGTTATTCTCTAACAAATAAATTAAATATTTTGCCCTAGCATTGGTTTCATTCTTATCCCAATTTTCTTGTTCATAATCAAACTTAATGTTTTCTTCACCATTAGTATAGAAATAAATCCATCCTCTAACCTTCTTTGTATATAAAACAACGTTACGATTAAATTCAAACCAAAAATTATTATTTATATTATCTCCACAATAATGGTTTCCTTTGATAGTAATTTCTTGTGGTAGCATCTCTCCTAATTCAGCCACAGTAAAAGCAGAACAATATTCTTCTGGCTTATGACCATATGTAGTGAAAAAATTGAAGTTACTTATACAAGTTATTCTTTCCCCAAATCTAAATGCTAAATGGTATTTACCATCAAACTTCCACCAGTAGAATCTACTTTCTTGATTTACTCCTAGTTTTTTTAATATCTTGGATAATTTCAACGAACAAACTTCTTCTCTTAGTTTCATTTACGGCAATCCTTTATTAAACTGATAATCTCTTGTTGATATGGCTTAATAACTTTATTATCCTGTATCTGAAGAGTAACGAAAGTTGTTAATAAACCTCCAATGCAGAACCAAATTATTGAATTTAAGATTAAATATTTCATATTAGTTTATTAGTTTCCCATAATCAGGATTGTCAATTTCATCGTATTCTCGACAATCCCAACTATGATGAACGATTATCATTAAATGATTTTCCATTATAACTTTTGGTTTACATGGACAGGCTAAAGAAAAGTTATAGTGTTCTTTAGAGTCTTTGTTGGGAACAATGGCTATGTTCTTATTTTTGCCAAAAATAGTATCCCAAGTTTTTTTCTCCATTTATTCTCCGTGCTCCAATAAGTAGTCAGGGTTAATGACTTTAAAGCTAAGTCTACCTAACTGTGGGTCACTGGATTCGGTCAAAGGTCTAAAAACAACTCCTTCAGCTAACACATCTGGATTCATGGTTGATTTTCTAGTTGCATATTCGACCATCTTATCGACTTTGGATTTCAACTTAAATTTGTCGTCTAATATTGGAACTGTTGGGATATTTAAGTTGCCGCAAAGACAAATAAATTCTCGATATGATAAATATTGCCCGAGTTTAATATCATAGGCATTGAAGAAATAAATCTTTTGTCCTTTTTGCTTGAGACGATTCTTTTGAATACCTTCTCCAATTAATTCTCCCTGAAGTGCAATGTCTCCATAGTCTTTGATTGATTTATCTAATCCAAGTGAAATAACTGCTTTCCAGAACTGATTACCATCATCTTTTGGATACCAGATATTACGGCTACAAACACCTACTTCTCCGCCCTTACAGAAGACAGTACAGCTACTTCCGTCTAATTTCTCAGTTGCATAGAATAACTCTTTCTTATGACGGCTAAGAACCTTTGGTGCTGATTGCAATCTTGTTTCGTCAGTTTTTGGAATATAACATGGAAATGGTTTAAGATTCTTTCCCCAAACTTTCACTGCAAATTGAGGGAATGTTCTTTTAATCCACATTCCAAGTGGTACTGGTAACCAATCTGGAAGAACTACTGGTTTGCGAGTTGATTGTTGATTCGTAGACTCAACAAAATGTTCGTATTTGACAACTCCAATTTGGTCAGTAACATCATCTCCAACTTTAGATTTTAAGATTCCAAATACTTCTGGTTTAACACAAAGTCCTTGAGAAATTTGACCTTTTAATTTAATAGTTCTAAGTCGATATCCAATATGTTCTTTTTTATCTTCACTGATGATAGTTTTTGTACCACCTTTGGCTAAAAATTCAAAGGCTGGGTGAACTGGAAGAAGACTATCAACCTCAAAGAATACAACGAGGTCACCTTTTTTAACGTCTTCTTTTAGAACAACCACATGCCATCCTAAAATAGTAGCAAGAACAATTTTGTCAGCATTTGGAATGCTTTTTATTTCCAAAACTCTCTGTATTGATGCGAGATTTCTCATTTTATATTAGATAAATTATTAATAATTATTTTTTATAAGTAAAAGCTAAAGATTCACTAATAACTGGTTGGGCTATTTTTTCATCAATTTCTTTTTGTTTAGCCACTTCAATTTCTTTTTTGAGAGGTTCAACATATTCTTTAATCTTTTTCTCGTTTTCCACTGCAAGTTCAGCAATGTTAGTCGAAAAAGAATAACTCGTATTAACTTTCTTGGTAAAATTACCAAATTCGGTTTTAAGAGTCTTTTCTTTTGATCCTTTGAGTCTTTCACTAATCTCCGCCAAAAGTTCATCCTCCATATCTTTTTTTAGGATGGTTAAACTATCAATTTTTCGCCTAATATCGGCGTATTGTTCGAACATGCTTTTTTCTTCCATTATTGTCCTTTAAATAAATATTCTAAATTTGATAGTTTATCAATTATTGATTTTGTTTCTTCTTTTTCTAGTTCAGCTAATCTTGCAAGTAAAGTACTTTCCAGCGTAGTGTCTGTTCCAACTCTACTGGTTGGTACTTTTAAAGTTTTTTCATCTAAAGGAAGATAACCTGAAATACAACCAAAATTATAATCGACTAAATGGTGTCCGCCAATTATAATTTTATTTGATAATTTGTTAGTGTTCAGATAATTATATAAATCTTCCCATTCTTTCCTAAGTTTACTAAAGGCAATCTCTTTAATCTTTTTTTCTAAATATGGTACAGTTTGAGTCATTCTATTTTTAATAATTATTCTTTTGCGTTACTTCCGCAGTATGGACAATCAGTTTGTATTTGTCCACATAAGTTTGGATTCTTAACTTCATCTTGGTTATCACAATAAACATACTGGGAATGACAATTTTTACATTTTACAGTTGCTTTCATATTATTTTTAATTAATAAATTTTTTTAAATAATTAACCTTTTCTTCGTAGTCAGATAACAAAACTAATTCTTGGAGACAATGTTCCCATGCTGACATTTCAAGTATTGCAAACTGGAATGGATCACCCCATCTACTTTCGATTATCTGTTCCATTATTTTACTTTTAACGCCAGGTTCTTTTCGATAGTGTTTTATTTCAGCTTTACAATATGCTTTAAGTTGCTTTTCATTTACCCAAGTTGTTTCGGTATCGCCCATATCATGAGCCCAATCTGGAGAAGTATCTATCAAATACATATCTTCATCACCAAAAAATGCTCTAGCAAACTCGTGGTCAAAAATAGTATCATTCAAATCATAAAAATCATCTCCTTGACCATATTGGATTATTTTGTCTTCATACCCTGAAGTTTGATATCCGTTGTCTCTAGCTTTCTTAAGAACTTTTGACATTGTATCTCCCCATGGCGTTCCGACTGTAGCACCTGCTCTTTTAAGAGCTTCGTACCAACAATCGGAACATACTTTTATTCCCGCTATCGTTCCTATTGCAGTTTTTCCGCACCATCCTGGAAAATCAGTAGTGATATTTATACTACATCTATCATGAGGAATATCGAAGATAATTATTTTTGGTTGGTTCATTCGCCTTTGATAACAGCTAATGGGCTAAGTTCTATTCTAATATTAACTAAGTCTTTCTGATTTTCCATTACCTCACCAATATCTTTGTAGGCCCCTGGGGCTTCATCTAATTGTTTATCACTTCTGATTCCATGAACAACTCCTTCCATTTTCTTTTGTTCATCTTCAAGATTGAGAGTTCTAATTGCTTCACCTCTACCCATTTTTCTGCCTGCACCATGAGATGACGAGCAGAATGACTCTGGATTACCTTTGCCAATTGTAATATAACTGTGAGTCCCTTGAGACCCTGGAATAATACCAACTTCTCCAAGTCTTGCTGAAGTAGCACCTTTACGATGTACCCAGACGTTTTTACCGTAATGATTTTCTAATTTGGCGTAGTTATGGGCGATATTTATCATAGGTTCAAAATTTAGATAAATACTAGTATCTTCACAAATTATTTCTGAAAAAATATCACAAATTCTATCCATCATTAGTTTACGATTGGCTAAAGCAAAATCAATACAGTATTGCATTTCTTCTAAATACATTTTACCTTCTGGAGAATCTACTGGTAAGAAAGCAAGACCATCGTCACCTTTAAATTCAGGAATATTTGAATACCATTTTCTGCATAGACTTTGAGCGACTTTATTGTAATGATCAGCAACTTGTTTACCAAGATTTCTTGATCCAGAATGAATCATAATCCAGATAAATCCGTCATCACCTTTTTGAATTTCGATAAAGTGGTTACCTCCGCCAAGAGTTCCTACTTGTTGAATAGCATTAGTAAATTGTTCAAATACAATTGGCATTCTTGAAGACCAGTTATTTTCTCCATTGCAAGGCACTGGCATTAAATCACGAGATTGTGGTTCTTTATGATGAGAAAAACCAGTTGGAACTCGCTGGCGAATTTCTCCCATAATTTGTATCAAAACTTCAATACTAATTTCAGTTAATGGAGTTCTAACTGCGCACATCCCACATCCAATATCTACACCAACTGCATTGGGAATTATTACACCATCAGTGGCAATAACTCCACCTATAGGCATACCATAACCCTGGTGAGAATCTGGCATAATTGATACCCATTTCCAAACGAATGGAAGGTTAGCTAAGTTTTTTGCTTGCTCCAAAGCTCCGTCTTCGATATCATTGAGCCACATTTTGATTGGAACTCTTTCTGTGTTTATTACTTTCATCTTAATTTTACTAGTTTAGCAGAATTAATAATCTGTCTGACAACACCATCTGGTCCTTCAATTTGATTAGTACCAGATAACCTAACGTATTCACTTAAATAATCTGATAGTGCCGTTTTAATCTCTCTTGCCTGACTTTTGTATTCTTTGATTTTATCCTGAAGTTTTTGTGCTTCTGGTTGTTTTAGAACTTTTTGCTTGGCAATTGTTCGGAGTTTAACTTGTTTACTGGCTTCTTCATTGACAGTTTGAAACTCATCATCATTCTCTAAGATACTCTCAAACATTTCGTTATGTTCTTTAAGTTCTTTTTGTATTTCATCTAGTCTTACATTAGTGTTATTGATTAAACTTTCAATAGTAATCAAGTTTTCTGCTGGTGTCATTTTATATTTTTATTGATGTAATTAATAATATCTTCAGTTAAAGAGTAAGCTTTATTCATAAATTTCCAAGCCACATCTTTATTAGAATCAGACAATTCAAGATATTCTTTAAAAATTCCTAACATCTTTTCTCTTTTTTCCTGATTCTCTTTGGCTTTATTTACAATATCCCACACATAAGATACAGTTTCAGATGAAGATTGTTGAACTTCGTCATAAATTTTCTTTTCTTCCCTATAACTTTCAGAAAGTTTTTTGTTTTCAGATATTTTATTACCTATTTGAGAATATAAGTCAGCTGAATAGTATTTCTTTTCTTGTACTTGGATACTATTAACTCCATCTCTAAAATAATAACTGTCTAAATTTATTAAAGTTTCAATACTTGTACTATCGTACCAACTAGAGCTAATTGATTTGAGATTTGAAAAATTATTTCTTAATATTGTAGCAATCTCTTCAGCTGTTTCTTTCTTTTCAAAAACAAAACTTACATTTGGAACAGTATAACCAACTAAATCCTTTTCTGGAAGTTTGTGTAATTTTGGTTCTTCTGGTTTTTTGACCAACTTAATCCCCTCATCTACTAAATGAAGTTTAATTATTCTTTCTACTTCTTCAGTAGTTAAATTAATTAATTCTGACTCTGTATAATCTTCTATTTTTTTCATTTTTCTTCCTTTGTTAATTTATCTACAACATCTTCTTCTATTTTAATAACGAACTTCAAGCCTGTTGCTTGTTTGATTGCTTCCGAAACATTATCCCTAACTTCTGCATTAATAGGCGTTTTAACGACAGTATCCGTTGGGATAGTGATACTAGCCGTTAATATGGGTCTTTCAAAAATTGCATCTGGTATATCCAAACTAACTCCAATAGATATTTCATTCCATTCTAGCGATGGAGAAGTTTTTGTAGCTCGAACTTTACCTTTTTGACTTACTATTAAATAAAACTTTTTATTCATTTTTTTAATAACCAATTAATTGCTTTAATAATTTCATTTAGTTTGTTTATGAGAGAGTATTGTTTATTTTTTTTAATACATTTTATTATCTGTGGTCTATCTTCCTTAATACTACTCATTTCAACATTATTTTTTATAACTGCATCACGAATCTTCCTAATAGCTAAATCAATTTCTAGACTTATCTCAATTTTTGTCTCATCGTAAAATATTTGGTGTAAGTCAGCCAATAATACTTTTGGATCTTCATTAATTTTTCTAGCGTCACAAATGAATCCACACTTAGTACAAGATAATTCGTCACTCCCAAAATATTCAACTGGAGCGTTACAACAATCTGATGTGATTGTTTTTTTATTCATACTATATTATATCATAATATATATGTCGTGTCAATCCCTATCTTTGATAATACTCAAAAACTGCGTCTAATTGAGACTCATCTTTGATGTTAAATTCCCAATCTCCTTTAGAAATTTCTTTTTCTATAACTTCAACATAGAATGTTTTTGGTACAAAAGGGAACGATTTAACAGTTTGTCGGCTGGTTACTTTAGTTCCATCTTTTTTTATAGCACTACCACACCAAGTTGATCCAGATTGTGTTCTCCAAATAATAGCATCTAGATAAGTGCATTCTCCTGTTTCTTTATTTTTAAATAGACATCCTTCTCGGTTGTTTTGCATCTCTTTGTCACACATATCATTCCACTCTTCATCTTTACCACTAATGGGAGTCAATGTTTTATAAGAAGCAACTTTTTCAAACAAATTAATAACTAACTTTGCTGATGCTCCACTATGACCTTGGGAAGAAAACAACCTAACCAAATCCATAACAGCTTTGGCTGTTGCTCCTTCGTAATCGCTATCTTTTTTAAATAGTCCTGCCAACTTAAGTTCTTTTCTTGCGTGTGTTATTAAACTCATTTGTTTTTTAAAATATTAAATTTTCTTTGTAACCGTCTTTTGGTTTATGCAAATCATTTACCTGGTAACCATATTCGGTTTCACTATGTTTATTGGCCCAGGCAATTGCTTTTATTAGACTATTGAAAGACTTGGTTGCGTTTTCAATGGTTAGAGTATCATTTTCCATCATCTCCTCTGCTGGTAAATTATCCCATATGTACCAAGTGTCTTTTATTTTGCAAATCAATGCATAATTATTTGCGGACATCTTTTTCTCCTTGAGGATTCCAAAATTTAACGTCTTTTTTAATCTTACTCATAATCGGATGTAATTTACCTTTACCTGCCTCTGATGCAAATTTTCTGAGAATTATTATTGATTCATAATCTTGACTACCTGGTTTAACGTTGCCAAACTTTTCGATTAACTCAGCCAAAGAATTAAATAATCTCCATGGTTTATTTCGGAGTTCCCAGCATTCATCAATTATCCACATTAATTCTTTTCGACAATCCTTTTTATTCCAATTAATATTTTCAGTTCCAAAATAGGCTCTTATCATGTTGAGTCTATCTAGTAAATCAACATTTTGGAGTTCTTTGTCAATTTCTTTAATTGATTTTGGTTTTTCTTCCGTTTCATTTATGAACGGGTGGGACATTTGTTGCATTTTTTTCTGATAAATAAATACATAACCTACATCTGCGAAATTTTAAGAGGAATGAAAGTTCTTCTTTTTTTTGTTTCACTCCACAACTAGGACAATAGTCAGACTGAAATTCAATAACAGGAATTTTTGACTGTTCCATTATCTTATTCGTGAACTAACATCTAATATTGCAGATAGAACAAATAATAACAAGATTGTGTTTGTATCAGAATTTAAAATGATACCGACAAATCCCATAAGTAAACATATTGTTGATCCAACTTTATCTATCATTGATTATTTAACTAATAAACTTGTTTTTCGATACATATTTTTACCTTTACGAAGTTGTTTATTTTCTTTTTGCAAGTTACAAATCTCATCTACGTGCCAATTATTTTCGAGTATTAAACTATCAACTTTAACTTTGTATGCATCTACTTCAGCTTTATACTTTGATAATTTGTTACACGTGCGGTATGAACGCCATAAGTAACCAATCATACAACCAATTAGAAGTTCTATTGTATATAAAATTGTGTCTATCATATTTTTATAAATAATTCATTCATATCCTCGGTAAACCGAGGATACTATCAACTATTTATTGAGGTTTATGAATGGGGTAGCATTGCCCATCATATAAGTTGGAACATCACCATTCCATTTTTTAATTGCCTGAAGTTGAACATAATCTGACCCACCTTGAGAGGTAATAGCTTCTGCTTGAATCTTAATAGCTTCTGCTTCACCTTTTGCCTGAGTAACTCTTTGTTCGGACTCATACTTAACTTGCTCTAATTTATTCTTAGCCGCAAGAGCATTTTGTTCAGCTGTGACTTTTTCTTCGATAGCTTTATTAAATGATTCTGAGAAATCAACATCTTCGACATTGACAGCATCAATTATAATCCCACTACCATTGACCTTTGATAGAAGATTAGTCTTGAATAGATTACTCATTTCATCTCTCTTTGTAATAGCCTCGACTGCAGTAAACTTTGCTGTTGCATTTTTAAGAGACTCTGCGATTGAAGGGTCTAGAATTTTAGCAACATAGTCTACACCAATTCTCTGATAAACATCAGTAACTTTGGTTGGATCGATATGATAATTAACGGAAATTTTTGAAGTGACTTGTTGAGTGTCTTGAGAGGCTGCTGATAAACTAACAGATTTAATATTAACCTGGACATTCATCTCTGTAACTTTTTCAACAAAAGGAATTTTGAATGACATTCCTTCACCTTTTATTGCCCCAGTGACAGCACCAAAACGAGTTACTACTCCACGATGACCAGCCTTAATAGTGACGATTGGAAGATTAAAAATCATCACAATAATTAACAGAACTAAGAAAACTAGACCTAATGGGAAATTTTTTTGCTTTCCCTCGCTATCTGTGTATTTCATATTTTATTTAAAATTAATAATAAAATAAATCCCAACTAAAATTAGTCCTAAGACCATTCCTTTTATGAGTCCTTTTTTGTGTATCTTCATTATTTAAATAACTTATAATATTCTTGCCTATCTT
>Ga0172381_10004075_pt1 | contig 15225 bp, 24 predicted proteins | sample Leawel6488metaG_FD_119754 | JGI IMG/M metagenome (GOLD analysis project Ga0172381, IMG submission 119754) | Leachate microbial communities from a municipal landfill in Southern Ontario, Canada - Leachate well 64-88 metaG | ecosystem: Engineered > Solid waste > Landfill > Unclassified | place...
GGATATTTTTCGAAGAGTCCACTCTCTTCTGCCATAGAATATAGGTTGCAAAGTAGAACTAAAAGATCATTCATATCTTCGTCTACAAACAAACTATATCCTAGTGATTTTTCTTTTTCCATATTTTTTTATAATTCTTCGATTAACATCATTTCTTCATCCCAAGCTCCAAGTATCTGCCAGAAGTGACCGAATGGTGATTGTGCCAAAAGTATTGGATCTCTTCTCTTCTCTGTTTTCTTGAAATCTTCTTTGTTTGCAATAATATAGAATACTGCTTGCTTTTTACAAAGCAAATCAACTTCTTTATTATATTTCTTCATAACATCAATTGCCTCTTTTGGCATATCAGCCATAAATTCTGCAACTTGTCCTATCTTTAAATGATCGTGTTCCTTAACCAATTCATTTATCTTATTTGTTGTAGTATATGGGAATTCCTCAAACATTTTCTTATGATCGCTATACTTTTTTCTATTTTCTAGTCTCATAAGAATACTTGCAATTTCTTGAGTACCATTTCTCATATCATATTCTTCAGATTTAATTAGAGACAATTTATCCTTGAAAGACTGAATTAAGTTGTCAAGGTAGGTCGGTTCAACTTTTAATTTAAAACTCTTATCATTCAACATTTGTAAATTATAAACTCCTTTTGGTGTTATTTTTTCTTTTTCTTTAGCAGGTTCTTCCTTTTTTGTCTCTGCATATTTTGTAACTGCCCCTGTTCCAGCTAATTCTGTTGCAAAAGATGAAGATATGACATTTTCAATACTCATACTTCCTCCACCAAATGATCTGCCGTAAAAATCAGGAAGATATTTACTTTCTTTCATTGATGAATTAATACCCACAAATAATGCTTCATTTTTACTAAACTTAAACAAACTCTTTCCAAATATTTTTATTTCCATTGTTATTTTCTTTTAAACTAATAATTTTCAGTAGTTGAGCCCACGATTCAAAGGCGGGTCGATTTCCTTACGCCAGACTTTAAACCAGCGCGAAGCGTGGCAGAGAGTTACTGGACCTTCAAATCACGGACACAACTACCGATTCGCACAGATAATTGATTGACGTCTGAGGACTTCCTTTGACGGGCCACCTTAGCGATGCGGAAGCAATCTAGATGACACGCCAAACCCCAGAAATCAATCAACTATCTTTTAAGTATACTCCTATCTTTTTACTTGTCAAGTTTACAGTGTCTAAACGGTTTATGCTTCCCGACGCTTGTTAGGTGCCACCCATTACATCTCGGGCAAGGATATATTCGCATTTCAATATGATGCAATTCCATCGTTTTATTTTTTAATGTTGTTGCTCCTTTTTTATCATAAATCTTTTTACCTGTAGGACATTCATTGTCTTCGTACATTGTTATTCTTCTAATCTCTTACTAATAATTCGGGCTGCGATCGACGCTTTTTTTCTCCAGTCCGTTTCGTTTGCCATTTGTTCTTCTAATGTGGAATATGTTATTCCATCAATAACTGTTCCGTCAGGAATAGGGTGTGCTTCTCTGTAAATAACTTCCTGAATAAAATCTTCTTTTCTATCTTCAGGGATTTTATTATCAGGATCTAATTCTTCTAAAAATTCTCTAATTGATTTTTCATCCATAATTTTGTTCGTTATCTTCTAATATTTTTTCCTGTTCTAAATAATCTTGTCTTTCTTGTTCTTGCTCTCTTTCTCTCTCTTCTTTAATTTCTCTTTCTCTTCTTTCATATTGTTCGGGGTCTTTATCATATTCTCTTTGTTCTTCATTAATTCTTCTTATCCCCTCAACAGTATTCACACAATTTAAATGTTCTGGTCTACTCATTTTTTTATTCTTCTACTTCTTTAGTTCTCTCCCAAGTGATATCTTCGTCTATCTCACTATCGGGAGTATCGTAATATCTTGCGACCTTTACTGGTTCTGGAGGTTTTTCTTCTCCAAATTTCTCAAAAGCTTCTAAATTCTTGTCATAAGTATCGTCATAAGCGAATCTTCCTTTAACCATAGAGAAGTTCCCAATAATAGTTGTTCCAGTTTTTCTATTCTTAGCTAAAGTAATTTTGGTTTTATCTGTAAAATATGACCTTGCATTTGTATCTTTATTTTTTTCTCTTTCAATTAAAAATACTAGATCTGATTCCTGTGCTACACCAGAAGAATCTTTAATATCATCAATATCAGATTTTCTATTTCCTTTCTCCGCCTTTCTCATGTGAACTGGCAAAAAGATTATAACTTCTTCCTTCAAAGCTATAGTCTTCAAATCTCTCACAACCTGTGTCAAAAATGTTGAGTAATTGCTTGACATATTTTTCATTCCTAAAGTGCCATTTGTCTTGGGTAATAGAAACCCTAAGTGGTCGATCATAACTACCTTGATTCCAAATTTTTCCTTACCTTCCTTGATCTTTTGTTCTACCCAAGCGACATTACCCGAAGTGTTCTTTGAGGGAATAAAAACGCAGTCTTCTCTACTCATTCCCATTTCTTGAAACTTTTTCCACAAGTGGGTTGGTAAAACTTCATAAGAGAACCAAAGGCTCTTTGCCTTTTTTGCACCACGGACAAAAGAAAGTGTCCAGTCCTGTGCAAGAGATGTTTTTCCATGTCCCGACTGTCCTGCGATAACAACAAGATCTCCAGGGCAGACTCCTCCTAAAATAACATCATCAAAACATTTCATTTGAAGTGGATAAATATCTTCTTGATTTATAACCTGTTCATCGGCAACTTCGGCAAGATGTTTAATTTCGTCACTTCCATCATTTAGAATTACTGGGTTCTCTTGAAAAGTGCTTGAAGCGTACGTGTTTTGGGAGGTATTTGCCCCGCCAGCGCGCCCGAATGGGTTATTACGTCTCTCAACACCTTTTATGCTATTAAACGTTGTAAGGAGCTCATTTTGTGCTAATGGCGGTGTATTTTTTTGATTAGCAGTTAAAATAATATTCCAACCTTGGGTATCCCAATCTGCAGGGTGTAATTGTGTTAACAAATAACCAATGTATCTCGCCATCTGATCATTTCTTTGTCCTGTTCCATAACCTGGGTATTCAACGATCGGTCTTCTTTCAAAAACTCTGGCGCTATTCAATCCTGGGGATTGGAAAATATCTACTTTAGGCGGAAATAATTCCTTAGGAAATGGTAACCATGGCAAGTCTTGAAGAATCGTATAGGGTCCTTTTTCTGAAACTGAATACGGTGAAACTACATAACCTCCTTCTCCTCTCCAATCTATAAGGGGTTTGATTCTAGCCTTATTCATAATTCCATCTTCAAATTTAAAGTAGTAATGATATCCATCTCCTCCCGTGTGAACTATCGTTGTATCTTGTGGAAGAAAACTAGGATCCCCTCCTTTTTCAATATCAATAACCAGAAGATTTGATATCTTTCCTGTAACAAAACCTATTTGAGGATCGTCATATCCTTCGAACCATCCTCTAACTTCTTCTTCTGACGCGAAACGAGTTTGATAAACTTTCCATGATAAAAGCGGAATTTTGTTTTTACCTACAGGAATAACTGAAATTCCTTTTTTAAGAGACTCTAACGCGAAATTTAACAATTTTTCATTTATAGTTTTCATTAGAGTTTTGGAGTTAATCTTCTGTCTGAGTGGACAAGGTTAATAATTCTAGTCATTTGCTTTACTCTAGATGAAAATCGATCTCCTAATCTCGCTGAAAAGGTTTCCATATCGCAATTTGAAGTAAAAATCGTGGGAAGCATATCCTCATATCTTTTGTTTATAATGAGATAAAGTCTTTCGTTGACCCAATCGGTCACTTTCTCTGTCCCTATGTCGTCTAAAACAAGAATCCCTTTATAATTCATCGTATCTCTGAATAACCCTTCAGAACTCTCATCGGTAATAACTCCGTTCTTAAACTCGTCTCTAAGTCTCTCTAAAAAATCACTTGTGTTATAGAACCTTACATCAAGACCCTCCTCTATAAATTTTTTAACTAAAGCACAGGCCAAGTGAGTTTTCCCTACTCCTACATCTCCACGGATATATAAACCGTCTCTTTTTTGAATCTGTTCCTTAACTACTCCTTTCACCACATCCGTAACGTCATTTTCATATGAAACGTCGTGGTATCTCCTCGGTATTATTTTTGTGTAATCTAATTTCATTTTATTTTATATTATATTTTTAAACAATTAATTCTTCGACATCTTTCATTTTTCCTTTTGTATAAGTATTTCCTGGAGCTAGTTTAGGGGCTGTCGTCTTGGGGGGATCAATTTCGTCTGTCCATCGTTTTTGATTTTAATAAGTTGGGGGATGGGGAGCGTACCCTCTAATCCATTGATCATCCTTTATGCTCTTCTTTTTTACATCCTCGATAATCATTGGCATTATGGCAATATCAATTTCTTTCCAACGTGCTTCCGCAAGTTGTTTCCCTTTCTTAATCGGAAACGCTGCCCAGAAGTCGTTGAATAGAGACAACCTATCAGAATCCATAGGAATGTCTTTTTTCCTCGTCCTCCCTTTTTGCACAGAGTAAGTAGTATTATTATGTATTGTATTACTAGTATCTATAATACGTGCGTTTTGGAGAACGTGTGAATCCTCCACACGTTCTTCTAGGAGAACGTGCTCGTTCTCCAAACAGAACGTGTCCCCCCTCGACACGTTTGTTTTGGAGAACGTGTCAACAACTGACACGTTCTTTTCCACGAACGTGAGATTATCTACCTTGTCATTTAGCTTTATAAATAAACGAGAATGACGATCCACCATTCTTGTTAAAGTAGAAATAAAACCGTTTTTTTCTATTCTTTTGATTCTATTTGAAATAGCTGATCTAGATCCAATACGAAGAAGAGGCATATCGTCGCATAAGGTTTGTAGATCAACCCATGTCCAAAATATACCGTTTTCATCCTTAAATCTTCTACTGTGTATTTTTTCACTGCCACTGCCACAAATATCATTAATATAAACCAAAATAGAGGCATCTAAGACGTCCATATCGTCGCTTAATTCGCTCAATGCTTTTTGATTTATATTGATATTATATTTCATTGTTTTTTCCCATTAATTAATAAAATTGCGAAGCAAAAAGGTATATCCACATGGGCGAGTGATTGACGACTCGGCATCTTTCGATGCTATGGATATACCTTTTTGTTCAACAATTTTGGTATCAAATTTTCCCATATACGACAATAATATTCCTTTTTCTTAATATGTCAAAGACATTTCTATGTTACAACATAGAAACAAAAAATAAACAATAACTGCGTAAAAAGAACTATAATTTACTTACCAAAATTATGAGGATTTTTATAAATATTAACTATCTCGCTTTTTAAACTTTTTAAATTAGTGATGAACGATTTAGGTTCAACCATCAATAATCCTTGGGTGTATTTAGATTTGGCTTCTTGTATCTCTTTTGTGTCTTCAAACTTAAAATAACCTATAGGTAGGTTTTTTTCTCCCTCTATTTGGTAGTCAATTCCTGTTAGATAGAATTTAAGGCTAACTAGAGTCGCCGCTAAGTAAAGATCACGTGTGCTAAAGATTTTATCCATATTATTTTATATTATAACTAGTAATTTATACATCATACCACAGTACTAAATGAAAGTAAATCTTCTTTTTACTTGACAAGTATTTTGAAAGGAGTATACTTGGCTGAGTTAGAGAAGAAACTAGTCATTTTTTCTCACGAATAATTTTATTAAAAATGGAAGAAAAAGTAAACAGTAATGTCTATTTACAAATAATAGACGATTGTTCAAAGAAAGTGTTTGAAATAAGAGATAAGGCTAATTTTATTATTGAGAGTAGTCCATCAAAAAGTGCGACTCTCAACGGTCCCTTACCAACAAGAACAACCCTTGAAGGAAGACTTGTTAGTCTTTTGTCAGATTTAGAGGATTTAAAAAAGAGTATAGTTGTTTAAAAGTTAATAATAATGAAAAATATAAAAATGGAAAATAAAAAAAGAGGAATGTTCGATTATTCAATGAAAACAGATTACGGTACTGAAGTAGATCTAGCAAAAGTTATTACACATATAGCAATTGCTTTTATTACTTTATTTATCGCATTACCAACAATCTTCGGATCATTTGGTACAGTTAGTGCTGGAGAAGTAGGAGTTAAAACAAATCTAGGTAAGGTAGTAGGTACAGTTCAACCAGGACTTTATTTCAAACTCCCATGGTTAGAATCAATTCATTTGATGAGCGTTAAGACTCAAACAATTGATTACGATAAGAGCGGAGATACAGGAGATGAGAAAAATCAATCTACAAATCTTTTTGGAGCATCAAAAGATCTTCAGGATGTAGCAATTGGAGTAGTTGTAAATTATCACGTAGATGCAACAAAAGTAACAGAAATATTCTCTCAATATAGTTCAGTAGAGAATTATCAAGCAAATGTTATTGAACCGATGATTAGAGAAATAGTTAAATCTACATCAGCTCAATACACAGCAGAAGAATTGGTTACAAAAAGAGCAGAATTCTCAGACAAAGTAAATGCTTTACTTGCAACACAATTTGTTGAAAAGAATGCAGTTATGGAAAGATTCTCAGTTACAAACTTTGCTTTCTCAGATGCATTTAGCAAATCAATTGAAGCTAAAGTTACAGCAGTTCAAGACGCTGAAGCTCAAAAGAACAAATTAGTTCAAGTTCAATATGAAGCACAGCAAACAGTAGAAAAAGCAAAAGCAGATGCAGAAGCGATAAGAATTTCAGCACAAGCTATAAACTCACAAGGAGGAGCTGATTACGTAGCATTACAAGCAATCAAGCAATGGGACGGACATTATCCATCAACGATGATGGGAGGAAACACGATTCCAGTAATCCAATTAAAATAATTATATGTGGGAAAGACATAAAAATTTACAGGCAATCTTAGTTATCGGTTCTATTCTAGTCGCAATATTTCTTGTACTAGCTTTCGTTCCGATGTTTAAGGCGGCTAAGAATGTTTCTTCCACTACAGTTGCAGGAACAACGACAAATGTCGTTGTTCAATCGCAACCGCAGAACAACTCGTATGAACCGTTTTTCTGGATGTGGCTTTTTGGAGGATCAAGAGGTAATACTTATTACAATAATACTACCTATCGTGATTCTGCTCCTAGTCAAACAACAAGTAATTCAGATAGTAATTCTGGATCTTGGGGAAGTGGAAGTAAGTCAAACGATAGTTTTTGGGGAAGTTGGGGAGACGAAAGTAGTGCAGTAGACGATACTTCGTGGGGTAGTGATTCAGGATCATGGGGTAGCGATAGCTATTCAAGTAGCGATTCAGGATCTTGGGGAAGTGATTCAGGATCATGGGGTAGCGATAGTTATTCAAGTAGTGATTCAGGTTCGTGGGGAGATTAATAATTAATAAATTAAAATTATGAATGAAGAAAAAAAAGAAAAAATAATAGCGGTTTTAAGAGAATTCTGTGTTCCAAATAAGGCACATGATGGAATTCTTCTTAGTGCTGTGGCAGAAAAGATTCTTTTAGCAATTGAAGAGACAAAATAATATGGGAAAACAAAATATTAGAGTAGTCAAGAATGAAGAGAATCCCGAGTCGATAGAACTTTTAGCTCAAAGCATAATTTCAGTTTCTGAAGGATTCGAAAAACTTCAGAAGTCTCAATTAACTCAAAGAGCTATCGTAGTTCTTTTACAAGACGGGATAGGACAAGGCAAGATTACTAAGGAGCAGATAAGGTTGGTCTTAGATAATCTACCTAGATTAAAAGCGTGGTATATAAAAAAATAAAATGAAAAAAGGTTTTACGTTAATAGAAATGTTGGTTGTAATAGCAATTATAGGTATTTTTTCATCAGTAGTGATGGCGAGTATTGAAAGTGCTAGAGCAAAAAATAAAGCAAATTCGACTACTACATCAACCAAAGTTAGTGGATTTAATCAGACCGCAGTAGCATATATTCCAGAACCAGATGAACCTGTGGTTGATACAGGAAAAGATTCAGATATTTGTGGATCGATCACAAATACTGAGGCAAAAAAACAGTGCGAAGACGAAAATTATAAGAGTAAAATGATACAGGAATGTATCGCAAGATACCAATAAAATGAAATTTTTATCAGATAAAACATATAATGATTTGCTTGAAAAAGCAGATGCAAATAAGAGCAAGGAAAGAGAAGGACAAATAGTTAAGGAGTATGAAGAAAAAATAGAAAGACAAGGTAAGATTCATAGAGAAGAGATTGAAGGATTGGAGAAAAAAGCAGATAATCTCGCTAAAGATAATGAGATTATTGTTACTAGAAAAGATTTAGAATTGGAAAATAAAGTAGCAGAAGCAACAAAGGTTTTGACTAAAGAAAATGCTGAGTTGAAGATGAATCTAAATAACAAAACAAAAGAAGCAGAAATCTTGACCAAAGCTTTCGAAAATCTAGGTTTTGATGTTAAAGACATGAAGGATATTCTAAATAAGTTAGTTGATGGTCTAGTCGGGAAGAATACCGTTCATATAGTTAAATAACATGACTCTCATGGCTTATACGAATAGTTATCAGGAGGAGATGCGTATAAGGGAGAACCGCATAAAAGATTGGGAAAGAACCATTCTAGCCTCCCAGGTACAAATGGCACGTCCACAAATGCAACCCGTTAGTTATTATTCTAAAGAAGAATGGGAGACAGCAGTTGTGGAGGATTCCACAGAAAAAGAAGAAAAGTCGAAAAAGTTAAAATTACAAAATTTAATTGCCTACTATTACGGTAGGAGATAAAAATATGAAAGAAATTATCATCTCGTTTGACGTAGACGGAACAATATATGGATCACCATTCATGTATAAAGCTGAACCAGTATTGAACTTGAGAACAGTTCAACTTATGGAATTGCTTCATGAACATATTAAAAATTGCAAGATCTATGTTTGGAGTGGTGGTGGTAAGGAATACGCAGAGCAAATAGTGTTAAAATTTGGCTTAGAAAAGTGGGTAGATCAGTGTTTTGGAAAAGCCGAATATGATGACACTATTCACGGTCAAGTCGATATTGCTTTTGACGATGAAGTTTCTTTTGGAATGGCGGATAAAAATCTAATTGTAAAAACAAAATGAAAAAAATTAATCAATTTTTAGAGAATTGGGAGTGGTATACAAATGATTTTGCTGTGTATTTTGCAATAAAATACTTCGGCAAAGATAATGAACGTTGGTGGGTAGCAAATGAAGTTGGAGGAGTTTATCATATTAATGATTATTTCTTTAATATGACAGATATGGTAGATTTTGTTCGTTATAAATACTCAAGAAAGCAAATGTTTGAGTATTATGAATATTCTTTAGACTTTTTAAGTAAAAGAAAGAATGACCACCTACCAATTTGTATTAGGGATTATAAAAAACTAATAAAATGATATCACAATTACTCTTATTATTTATGCTGACAAACAATGATAGAGCTAGAGCAAATTTAGCCCCTCTTCAGACGTACCCACAGATGGCACAAATGGCAGGAGTAAGAGCAAAGTATTTGTATGATACAGGACAGTGGTCTCATTTAGGATGGAAAAATTCATTTGTTAATTTGGATTGTGATTATATAGGGGAGAATCTAGCAAAGAATTATCCTAGTGCTATTTCAGAGGAGAAAGCTCTTATGGATTCTCCAACACATCGAGCAAATATACTAAAACCTAATTATACAAATATGTCAATAGGAATTTATAAAAATATCACAGTAGAGTTATTTTGTGAAAAAAATTAATGATATGAAAAAACAAAAGTTAAAAAAGAGAGCAACAAGAAACAAAAATATAGATGATTTTATCAGAGAATCAAATTCAATTGAAAGAGTTGAGGGATTAGAACCTTTTATTCAGGCAAAAAAAGCATGGAATTACTTAAAATATCAAAAATATTTAACACCTAATAAAATACTTAAAATTCATAAAATTCTAATGAAAGATCTTCGACCAGATATAGCGGGAAGATACCGTAATTGTGATGTGTGGATAGGGGGGCACGTTAAACCCTTTATTTCATGGCAATTGATAAATGATGATCTTGAAAATTTTTGTAAAGATATATTAATTTATTCACAAGATGAGTCACTTTCTCCTAAATCTGTTGTAAAAACGTCTCATATTCAGTTTGAAAATATTCATCCTTTTGAGGATGGAAATGGTCGTGTTGGAAGACTTATCATGTTGTGGCATCGCATTCAATATAGGCTTCCAATAGAAGTAATCCATGCTGATTATGATAAAGGGGGAGATGAACAGAAGAACTATTATAAATGGTTTAGATAAATCTTACTTGACAAGTAAGGAGAAAGGAGTATACTTACAGAGTATCAATAATAAAAATAATCATGAATAAACAGGCATCATTAGGAGAGCTAGCCATAGAATTGGGGATAAATAAGAGCAAGTTGGCTTATTATTTCTCAATCGGGTTGCTTAAACCTATTACGAAAGTGGGAAAAATGAATATTTTTGATTCTGAGAAAACCTTAAAAGCGATTAAGGAGATTGAAGAATCTAAGAGAAAAGGTTTAAAGTTAAAGGATAATAAAAAAATGAAATAAAATGTATGAGAATATTAAAAGAGAAGACACAATATCACGAATACGCATTTGAGAGCGAATACAACGACATTGTCGTTGAATATTGTCAATATCTTAAAAATACTCTCGGTTGGAAAGAATTTAGTTGGGATGCGGATAATAAAGTCTGGCGTTTTACTGATCCTTCTCTAATTACTGTTTTAAAAGGAAAATTTGAAGGTTTAGAATTTAATGTTGATGTTAAAAACGATTTAGAATCATATGAAAAAAGCGTTATTGTTGAAGAAGAGAAAGCACAAAATGCTGAAAGAATTAAAGAGTCTACAGTTTCTACAATATCTGTAAAAGGGATTAAAGGAAATTTGTATGAATATCAAAAGTTGGGAGTTGAATTTTTAGTAAATAGTGGGGGGAGAGCTCTGCTGGCTGATAGTCCTGGTGTCGGTAAGACGGCACAGACTTTAGGTTACATTACCCATGTAGGTCACAAGAGAAGCTTAATTGTTTGCCCTGCTTCTGTAAAATTTGCTTGGGAGAGTGAAATAGAGAAATGGACAGATTTAAAATCTTTTGTTGTAGAGCCAAAGACAGATTTAGAATCTATACCTTTTGATGTTAACTGCGTTATAGTAAATTATGATATATTAAAGAAGTTTTATAATGAATTTATGAAGTATAAGTTTGATTGTTTGGTTTGTGACGAAAGTCATTTGATCAAATCACCAACTGCACAACGTTCTAAAATTATAAAATTGTTGGCTAGAAATATTCCAAACATAATCATGTTGACAGGAACACCAGTTCTTTCAAGACCTATAGAAATGTTTAATGTTCTTTCAATGATTGATCCTAAAAAATGGAACAATTATTATCAGTATGCAACGAAGTATTGCGATGGCAAGCAAGGTTATTGGGGGTTTGAAGCGAAAGGAGCTACAAATCTTGCAGAATTAAAAGAAAAGATAAGTAAATATTTTCTTAGAAGAACAAAAGAAGAAGTTCTTTCCCAGTTACCACCCAAAAATAGAGTCGAAGTTCCGATCGATTTGCCAGAAGCGGAGCGAACTCAGTATGAATTAGTTGAAGAAAACTTAGTTAAATATCTTAAAACATATAAGAAAGATAAGACAGATAAACAAATCTTAAAATCAATGGCGGCCGAAAGATTGGTTAAGTTGAATCTTCTTAGAGAGATTAATGCTATGGGCAAAATTACAACTGCTAAAGAATTAATAGACGGAATCATTGAAGCTGATGAAAAAGTTATTGTTTTTTCAAGTTTCAATGCTCCTCTACAGGAATTAGCGGATCAATATGAAGAAAATTCTGTTCTTTTACTTGGAAGTACTCCGATTGACGAGAGAGGAGAGATGGTAAAGAAGTTTCAAACAGATCCGAACTGTAAAATTTTCTTTGGAGGAACAAGAAGCGCGGGTGTTGGAATTACGTTAACCGCGGCTTCAAATGTTATTTTTTTAGATCTTCCTTGGAATCCTGCAGATCTTGATCAAGGTGAGAATAGAGCTCACCGACCAGGGGCAGAATATGAATGTTTGAACATTTATCAAATAATAAGTAAAGGGACAATTGATGGTTTTATGAAAAAACTTTTGTCTAGAAAACAAGAAATTATAGACCAATTAATTGAAGGAAAAGAAACAGAAGAAGAGGACAGTATGTTAGATGAGTATATTAATAGCTTGAAATTAAAATATAAAAAATAAGTATGGCAAAAAGAATTTTATTTGGAGAGGAAGCAAGAAAGGAATTAAAAGTCGGTATAGACGCAGTTGGTGATTCTATAAAACCCGCAATAGGTCCAAGGGGGCGTAATGTAGTTTTTGATCGTGGTTTTGGTGGACCAACAATAACAGGAGATGGCGGTTCTATATCACGTGAGATTGTTTTAAAAGATTCTATGCAGAATGTTGGAGCAAATTTAGAAAAAGAAGTAGCACAAAAAACAAATGATATCGCTGGAGATGGAAGAAAAACCACAATTCTTTTGTATCAGGCTATTGCTACTGAGGGAATGAAATTAATCAAAGGTTCTTTATGGACAAAGATTTTGAGATTGATTTCTCTTAAACCTGCAAAAGTAAATTCTATTGGAGTTAAATCTGGTATAGATAAAGCTTCAAAGATTGCAGTTGATTACTTAAAAACTATCTCTAAACCAATAAATGGAAATGAAGAGATTACTCGTGTTGCAACCATTTCTTCGAAATCAGAAGAAATAGGTAAAGTTGTTGCAAAGACAGTATCTGAATTAGGACAAGATGCAATAATTACAGTGGAGGAAAGTCCAGTTGTTGGAATTACAAGTGAAATTTCTTCAGGTTTAGAATTAGATAAAGGTTTTATAACTCCATATATGATGACCGATCCAGCTCGTGGAGAATCTGTGGTTAAAGATGTTTCGATCTTAGTTACGGATTTGAAACTCGGTTCTGCTGAAGATGTTTATTTGATCATGGAAGCATTAAAAGCCTCTGGGAAACAAGATTTAGTTATCATCGCTGAAGATATCGTTGGAGACGCTCTTCAAACAGTTCTTGCAAATAGATTCCAAAATGGATTTATCACTCTAGGAGTTAAAGCTCCAGGATTCGGTTTAAGAAAGAAAGATTATTTGGAAGATATAGCAATTACAGTTGGTGCAACATTTATATCAAAAGATTTAGGTATGACAATGGATAAAGTGGGATTAGATCATCTAGGTTCTGCCGAAAGAGTTGTTTCTACAAAAGATAAGACAACAATTATCGGAGGGAAAGGAGATAAAACTAAGATTGATGAGCGTATTGCTACCGCAAAATTAGAAATGGAAACTCTCGAATCTAAGCACGACAAACTTAAAGTTGAGGAAAGAATTGCTAAACTTTCTGGTGGTGTTGCAAGAATCAAAGTTGGAGCTTCAACAGACACAGAAACTAAGTATCTTAAACTAAAAGTTGAAGACGCTATAAATGCCGTAAAAGCGGCTTTGGAGGAGGGTATAGTTCCAGGAGGTGGATATTCATTAATTCATGCGTCTACGAGGGTTTTAGAGGCCAAAAATGAGGGTGAATACACGGTAGATGAGCTTCTAGGTTTTGATATTCTTGCCAAAGCAATGGAGATACCTTTAAAACACATTGCTATTAACTGTGGATTAGGAGATGGAGAGGAAGTGGTAAATGAGGTTAAAAATCAAGAAGATGGAGGCGGTTTTGATGCCTTTAATAATGTTTTTGTTGATAATCTTATTGAAAGTGGAATTATTGATCCATTGAAAGTAGAGAGATGTGCCTTAGAAAATGCTTCTAGTGGAGCAGGAATGTTCCTAACCCTAGAAGTAGCTATGGCAGAAATACCAAAAGATAAACCCGACATGATGTAAAGAGTCTGTCAAGTGACTTTTCACTTGACAAGTAAAAAGATAGGAGTATACTTAAAGTAGTAGGAATTGTGGGGGCTTCGAGGAATAAACAATACTCGAATTAATGAGAAATCATTTTTGTTAAACCCCCCGTAAATCCTATTTATTAAGTTAATTAAAAAAAATAGTGAGTTAAGTCGAGGGTGTCGATACATGAAGTATCTAAACTAACGTGGAAATGTACGTCCACTCATGTCAACAGCGCCAAGTTTGTTGGACGAGAAATTATTAAGTCAGGTGGATATGTGGAGTTCTAGACGAAACATATTAAGACTGCAAGTCGAATCTTGCCCCCTCGACTTAACTCATTATTAAAAAACATGCCAGTATATCCACATAAAAAACAGAATAAGATAGCTTACGATCAAGCCGAGTCAGGTTTTATTAATATTAAAAAATGGGAACCACCTTTTATGCCAGTCTCAACAGGATTCGGTTTTGTTGGAGTTCTTGCAGAAGATTCGGAGACAGGTAAATTGCAATGTCATGAGTGTGGTAAATGGTTTGAACAACTACCTACACACTTTTCAGTCAAGCACGGAATGACAGGAGAACAATATAGAGCAAAATTCGGTTTGTTTACTCAGACAGCTTTGAAATCAAAGAAACTTAGATTAAGACAATCAGAAGTTATCACTCAATTACAAAAAGAAGGGAAAATGCAATTAGGAAATAGTAATGGTTACGGTTTTAAAAAGAAGAATAGAGAAGCAGGAAATAGAAAAGGTAAAAAGAAAGCAAAGGAAGGACAAAATGCTTATGGTATTTGTGATCTCCAAATCATGACCAAAATAATTAGTTTAGGTAAAAAATTAGGTAAAACTCCTACTCTTACAGATATTAAAAAGGAATATGGGGGAGGTATTATAACAATAATGCATTATAGATATGGAAGTTATATTAAATATTGTAGAGATTATCTTAAGATGCAACCAAATTTTTCTACATACAATCCTCAATTTAAGACTAAAAAGGAATGGAGAGAGCATTTGATAGAAGTTGGTCTTAGAGGATTGGAGCAAGGTAAAGAATTAAGAGTTAAAAAGTTATTGCCTGAGAATGAGGGAAGATATCTTTATCGATATTTTAAAAACTTTGGACAATTTAAAAAAGAAGTGTTAAAATTACAAGCAATAAAAATGAAAGTCGGTCATTATTAATTAATAGTAAAATTATGAATTGTAAAGATTTTATGGAAGAATTAGAAAATTATCAAAAGGAACACCCTATTCGATGTTTCTTTAATAGGCTTTGGCA
>Ga0172381_10004077_pt1 | contig 15225 bp, 36 predicted proteins | sample Leawel6488metaG_FD_119754 | JGI IMG/M metagenome (GOLD analysis project Ga0172381, IMG submission 119754) | Leachate microbial communities from a municipal landfill in Southern Ontario, Canada - Leachate well 64-88 metaG | ecosystem: Engineered > Solid waste > Landfill > Unclassified | place...
AACGCTGATTATTTCCGCAAGGTCGGTGAAATTGTAACTGCTTGCGGGATTATACTTGGAGTAGTTTCGTTATTCATAAAACCTTGGGCCGTCCAAGAGATTTCAAAAGATTTCGTTCCAAGGGCTGAGTTTAATCTATGCAAGGACGACACTAACAGGACGCTCGAAACTGTATCTTTGAAACTGGACAAACTTGGGAATGACGTTAGCTATATCAGGGGTAGGATTAGAGATAACTACTCGTCTATCGATGTTGAAGGCAATACAAGGACGGCTTTTAGGTGGAAACGATAAGGGGGTCTCATGCCATCCTTCGTTATCAAATCCTTCGACAATTATCTCGACTCGTTATATTGGAAAGAGGTCAAAGACTTTCGCGGTATCGTTGTCCATCACTCGGCAACCATTGACAATCCTAATAGCTACTGTTGGGACGCTATCAAACGGTTTCACACAGCACCTCCACCAGAAGGAAACGGTTGGAAGGATATCGGATATCACCTCGGATTAGAACACGCTGATAATTTCGTCCCATTCCTCGCCGGTCGGTCGATGTATGAATTCGGAGCTCATGCCTACCACGATTTCGGGACTAGTGTTTCCGATTATAACTCAGGCGATTTCGCGTCAATCGGGATCTGTTGCGTAGGAAATTATGACCTAGAATACCCTCCTGCCGATATATACTATCGGCTCGTTTACATGGTGCAAAAACTGCGAAAACAATTTAAGATGAGGCGAGGAGTGGAGTTGTTCGTCAAGGGCCATAGGGAGACTTACGCACCACACGGACCTATTCTCAAATCATGCCCCGGACGATTATTCGATATGGATAAACTTCGGAGGGATGCGTTATGAGTAGTCAGATGATTGGTACAGCCGTTACCGTCTTTGGAATTTTGCTTATCATTTGCTATGAAGCCTGGAATGAGAGAAAGCGTTGAAACATACCCTAACGGCCATTCTAATATTCCTTGCTAATCCGTTACACTCTCAAGAGCATCAATACGTCAAGTTTGAGAAGAACTTTAACCGCATGATGGATAAATATGATTGGGGGAACCACAACAAGGAAAGCCGCAAACTACTTTGTCGTGCGATTTGGGAAGGATCAAAAAAGAACTACAAGGTGGCGGCTTATGCGTCAGGAATTGGTTGCATGGAGTCTCACTACACCAGATCCGAAAGAGGTGTATCCTACAAAAAGACTCGCGGATATCTTGGGACGCACAATGGAACGTTGTTTGCGGAATTGCGCAGATTGCACTTGTCGGACGGAAAAGACAAAAAAAGATGGATTGATTCGCTCGAAAATGCACCTATTACATCCACATGGTTAGGTTCATCCAGATGGAGATATATATGTGATATGTACGGATACAGGGTTGGACTTTATCAGTGGGTTTGGGGAGAATCGTGGGGAACAAACGAGGATAAAAGAAAACTTTGTCACGAATACGCCGATGGTGTAGAATTCATTTACGAAAAATACTTCAATGAATAGTGAAATGGTTATTTACATTGTGTTGGCTGTAGTTCTTTTCGCGTTTGGTTTTGTTTCTGGTTTTGCAGTGTGCGAGAACAAGAACATCAAGACGGCGGCTAAAGACATTGTGGAGAGGGTTAAGTAATAGAAACGCCACATTAACTCAATGGAGAGTCCCTATAGTACGGGGAGGTGAAGGTTCGAGCCCTTCATGTGGCCGCAATTTTCGACCCTACAAGTTAGGGGCGATAAAGCCTAACACGGAATTAGGCACGTAGGGAAACAGGGAGGGGCTTAACGGTCCCTCCCGTTTCATTTCAGGGGGAGAACATGATTGTATACATCGTACAAAGTCCATCCATTAAAAAAGGCGGATACTCCGATTGTTGGGGAGCGTATACAAATCCAAGAGATGCGGAAGAAAGAAAACAACAGTTAAGAGAAAGTCTTGGTCTTATATCCGATGTTCACCAAAGCACTTTGGACGAAGGCATTCCTTCGGAGGGGTTCAAATGAAATCTAAAATTCCTTGGATTATATCCGCGATAGTTGCCGTCATTCTCGCGGGTGTTGTTTCAATCTTCGCTCCGGCATACATGCAACAGACTAAACAGATAGATACACTCACAACCCAACGAGACGAATATCATTCTAAGGTCCAGGAGTTGACGGTTACAGTTTCGGGGATGAAAGAGTCAACCTCGAAGCGTTCGGCGTCCGGTATGGTTCGAGAGCCTATTGATATGGGTAATGGGAAAATCGCGTATCGAGAAGCGTCGTGGCGAACGTCTGGGATGGAAAGCGTGAAAGAGTCTGTCACTCAAGCGTTAAAAGAATTTCAATCAGTCCAAACACTAACGCAGACGGTTACTATCACGGTCAAAGAGAAAGAATCTAAAACCGTTCGACGCGCAAAACTTGATATCGGCATAGGTTACTCGACCGATAACAAACTGTCTGGACTGTTAGGATACGGTTCAATCATCGGAGTTTGGATTGCCGGAAAAACGGACTGGAAACGGATCACGGAGGGAATTGGCGGGGTAAAAGTTTCTTTTTAACTGGTGCAATTGCAGTCAGGCCGCTCTCGTGCATCGAGAGCGGCCTTTTTTATTTATACAAAAAACTACAATAAAACGGGCCGAAAAATAATTAAAATAAGTATCGACGATGAGTATTAACATGTTAATATGTAAACACGACGCAGACGAACAAGGAGGACGAGATGAACACATACACTCTGAAGCGGGTTGAAATCGACGACACAGCGGCTTGCCTTTTCGATGATGGTTGCGCTACGTTGACAATCATCCGCGACGAGAACGCTCCTAACAATCCTATCAAAGATTTTGACTCTATCCGATGCGTTGGTTCGTGGGCTAACGCAAAGTCTAACCCCGATTGCCCCTCTTTCGTCCGCAAGGCTTTAGGCGTTAAGTACGAACACAAGGACGAGCAAGAACCGGAGTATATGCGCGTGATTGATTGGTTTAGGCATGGTCAACGACAAGAAGCACTCGAAGGTAGAAGGTAACAAGGGGGAGTGAGTGGAATCACTATACGCCCAAACCTTCTACGACAACCTTTCACCGTTTGAGCCGAATGGGAATATATGCCCTCATTGCGAGAGAGTGCATATGAGCATGGACGAGGAAAAAGAGTGCTGGGAAAACGTGAAGTTCAATAACGAGGAGGACGAGAATGAAGATTGAAAAGGGAAAGAAGGAACGACCGGAGTTTATGGCGATTTACGGACCGCCTGGTTTAGGGAAGTCAAGTTTTGCGTCAAATGCTCCTGGCGCTTTGTTCGAGAATATCGAGGACCGTTTGGGGCATCTTGACGTTTCATCGGCAAGAGTCCGAACATTTTTCGAGCATTTGGACTTCTTAAAGTTCGTTAAAGAGAGTGAAGATGCGAAAGCGTTTCAAACTGTCGTTGTTGATACAGGCGATGCCCTTGAGTTGATTATCAAGAGCAACATTATGGACAAATACAACAAGACGGAGTGGGCGCAAATCTCGGACCACGGCAAGAATTACGATATGATTACGGATGCTTTCCGTACCACCATCAACGCCTTGACCGAGATTCGAGAAGCTGGAAAGAACGTCATTGTCGTCTGTCAGTCTGAAATCAAGACGGTAAATGACCCAATGACGCTTCCTTATGATCGTCACCAACCGAAGATTTATGCGAAAGCTTTTGCGTTGATTCGTGAACGTGTCGATAACCTGTTTTTCATTTCGAAGGAGGTTTGTACAAAGAAGGACGAGAAGCGCGGATTTTCGGATGACAAGCGATATATTTTCACGGCTTGGAGTCCGTCTTATGACGCTAAATGCTCGTTTGATTCGGTTCCTGATATGTTCGAGTTGAAGAAGGAAAACCCGTTCAAGCATTATCTTGAATTGAAAGGAACCAAGAAGGGCGAGACGTTGGAAAGCGTTTCGAGTCAGATCATGGAATGGTCAAAGGCAATGGACACGGACAAACAATCGTGGGTGTCCAAGAGAGTCCCTGAGCTTTTGAAGTTAAAAGACTTGCCCGAATTGATTCGGATTCGGAACAAAATGCAGGAGGCGATTAAGTGAGGAAAGGTCAATTCAATGCCTATATTTCAGGTTACGGTGTAGGAAAATCGAAGGATAAGGGGACTCCTAGCGTTAATGTAGCGTTTCACGTTGACGTTGACGGGAACCAGGAGAATATCACTTGGTTTGGATACTTGACCGATAAGTCCAAGGCCAGGACATTCGAGACGCTTTACAAACTCGGATGGAACGGGGACCTTGACGGTTTGGCCGAAGGTTCTTCATCGAAGTGTTTCAGAGAAGGAGTCGAGTTTAATGTGACTATCGACTCGGAATCTTACAACGGAGATGAGAAGTTCAAGGTCAAGTGGATTAACCTTATCGGAGAGGTTCACGGCGTTCCTTCGTGTGAAAAGTCCGAGGCTATGTCAATCCTCGAACAATTCAAGGCGGACGCTTTGTCGGCAAAGCCAAAGGACTTGCCCCCCGCGCCAACAAGCGAAGAAGATATTCCGTTTTGATTTTTGAAGGTTTCCCCTTTGGGGGATTCCTTGAAAACTCAAAGGAGACAACATGGACCGCATAGAGTTGAACTTTGAACAAGGATCGGATGCTTGGAAGGAATGGCGTAACGAGTGTTTCAACGCTTCGGATGCAGGAGTTGTTCTTGGTCTTTACGACAAGAGAAAACCTTGGGACGTTTGGGAAGAAAAGGTTTATGGGAGGACTAACGAAAACAGTTTCATTTTCCAAAAGGGTCACGAGATTGAATCCAAGGTACGATCCCAATATGAATTGACTCACGAAAACTGTCCTCCAATTTGTTTCCAGAAAGGTATCTTTGGAGCAAGCCTTGACGGATGGAATGGAAAGACGGGGCTTGAGATTAAGTATTGTGGTAAGGATTGGATTGATAAAATCAAACCTCACCACTATGCACAAGTACAGACTCAGTTATACGTCTCTGACGCGGATAAAATAATCTTTCTTCCGTGTGACGGAGAGATAACGGGTGAAATCGTTGTCGAGTTCAACAAAGAGTGGTGGAAAGAGAATGTAAAAGTTTTGAATAGATTTTGGAGAGATGTTCTTAAGGCTCGTGAGTTTAACAAAACAAAGGAGCAGTAATGCGAGACAAATCTAAGAAGCGGTATCATCCCATCTTTATGACCGACGATCAATTTGATATGGTCAACGAAGGTATAAAGGCCGATGGTAACTGGGATACCGTTACATGTCGTAAAGCATCGTTTGCGGGTGTAGGGTTCGCGGTCATGGAGCTAGTCGGAAAGCGAAAGATTACAAGCGCGATGGCTAAAAAGATGAAAAGGGCGCGTTAATGCTTATCCGTTTCGAGGCTGTTGGACGAAAGATTATTCGAGGTCGTACTGTCCAGATGGTTTGTGCGTCCGAGTCCGAGGCAAAACATACAGCGTATAGATTGAACGAAGTTGCATTGAAGGTAGAACTAGAAGAGAAGAAGAAAAAGGAGGATGGAAAGTGAAATCTCAAAAACGCCGTATCAGCGAGTACATGGCAAAGACTGGGAAATGGATTACCCCGTTAGAAGCACAAAAGATGTTTGAATGCATGAGGCTTTCTGAACGCATCCGAGAAATCGAAATGGAGGGAGATAAAATCCAACGTTTGATGATTTACAAGGTGGGCACAAAGACCAAAAATCCGACTCGATACATGAGTTATAGGATGGTCTAAACTAGGCTTATAGGAGTAGATTATAGGTGTTTATAATGGATTTGGCTGGAGCAGTACTTTTAACAAAAATCTTTCAAATAAATGGCATCCTAGTGCAAACTAGGGCCATTGGGGGAGCAGATGACAGAAAATAACAGGTGGGAAGTGTCGGCAGACGGGTATCTCGTTGTTAGGGGCGGACAGGGGACGGAGTATCCAGCCGAAACGATTGCGTCATGCTCGGAGCCGGAACACGCAAAATTAATCGCCAAGGCGTTGAACCAAATGGAGGCTGAAAAGTGATCGTGCGAGAACTGATTACTCAACTCCTGGACGAAGACATGGAAGATACAGTCGATGTTTCGGTGGGAGGTGGATGTGTCGCAATAGAAGGGCTGTCTCGGTGTTGCGAGATTGTTACCGAAAAGGATCTATCAACCATCGACCCAGAAAAGCTTAAAGAGCTTTTCGAGGCGTTCGGTGCATTGAAAAGTAGTTACCAAGAAGGACAATGGAATCACAACCGAGCCGAAGAGTGCGAAGCTATTATCGAAGAATTGAAAGACGAACTTTAAACCACGCGGAGGACGACAAGTGACGAACGAACAAGCTTATGCAAAGGCGTTTGATTTGTGGGGAGAACTTGCTTTTTGTTCCTGGCTTCACTACGAGCAAGACCCTACAAAAAGATACTCTGTGGGCGACGATGGAGAAAACGGTCCTATCGGTTACGGCTCATCCTGGGAAGATGCATTTAAAGACGCTGGGGTGGAATTGTGAAAACTCAACCACCTCGACCAACCAAAGCCGACATTGAGGATATGTTCGTGACGTTGTTGCAGGATGCCTCAACCGATTTAACCATTTCGTGGGAAGCCGGATGGTTTACAATCGAAGGTGCATACATCACGGACGGTCTTCATCCGCTGGTTAGCAAATTTGTAGTCAGGTCAAAAACACTTCTAGGCGCTCTTCACGAAGCGCACAAGGCGAGGGTTGAATGAAAAAACCGTCATGCTTCATCCAGAAGAAAGCCAAGCGAGAGCATTGCCCGCATTGCGACAAGTTTTTCGACGCCAACCATTACGGATACCACAAGAAAACTGTTAGGATGATTGGAAAGTTAAACCGTTGTATCGGTTGCGAAGAGCATCCTGGTTATAAGGCCAATTTGTCGAGAAAGACATACAAGAAGTCATTACCTGGATTTGATGACTACAACCTACCGGGAAGTGGTAACTTTTACGGGTCGAAAACTTTGAACGTTTCTGGAATTTAGACTAAGATTAGCAATCTGATTCTAGTTTTTTCTTGCGTTCGGTGCTGAGAAATAGTAGGATTTTTCAATAGCCCTTTGGCGGGGATGGATTAGAGCCGTAGTTTTTTGTCTGTCGTTCACGTCGGGGAGGGGGTTAATCCCTCGAATCCCCAGTCCATCCAGGACCGCCAAAGCGTGAACGGCAGATAAAAGACCACGGCTTTTTTATTTTTGGAAAGGATTTTTGTGATGGACTTCTCGGAATACAAAAAGAAAATAGTTGAATATGGAGTTAGACAAACTTCGGAACAACAAAGGAATTTTTGGGAAGAATACGAGTGTGGATACTCTTTCTTGGCTGGATATACACCGGAAGAAACGGTTGACGACGAGATTAGTTATTGGGATGAGTAAACATCCAATAGAAAGGTTCAACGATGGGTTTCTTCAAGATTTGGGACAGTATGTGGCTAGAGGATGAAAAGATAAACGCCATGAGCCTTGAGCTTAAAGGCGCGTTCGTGTGTGTTTTGGCTGTAGCTAACAAGAGCCTGGATAACGGTCGCCTTAGTTTCGAGGGACAATTCCCTAGGAGTTACAACCAAACGTTACAAGCGGCCAAAATTGAAGCGAGGCATTTAGACGAGCTTATTTTTCTAAATTTGGTTGTCAAAAACGGAGAGTTTTACGAGGTCAAAAACTGGAAAAAGTATCAAAATGAGTACCAAAGACAGAAGAAATACAGGTTACAGGACGAGGTTATAAGCAAAGGTACGCCAGAAGAAGTAGAAGTAAAGAAGAAGAATAAGAAACAACCGAAAGAAGAAAAGAACAACAACCTCCCTTCGGTCGGTATATCTGGATTCAAGGATTTTAATGATTGGTGGTGTAAAGAATTCCAAGCAAGGTTTGGAGCAAAGTACCCGTACAGCGGAGCCAAAGACGCTAAAGCGGTCAAGGCCATGCTTAAGTCTTATAGCCTTGATGATTGCCAGCGTTATGCCATAGCCGGATGGGAGAGCCGCGATAAGTGGGTCAAAGGTCAATGCGGGACGATTGCTGGATTCTACGCGCAGATCGGGAAGATTATTATTTCATGTCCTGCGCCTGTAAAGTCTGAATATGTCAACATACCAGGAGGACTAGACGCATGACAAACAAACTAGAAATCCCTTTGCGATATATAAATGCAGACGTTTCAGACGTTCCAGAGTTAAAAGGTTATGCGATAAACGATTCATTGTTTTTAACTGGTAACGTTGGAAGCGGTAAAACACATGCTATGTGGGCCATTGCAAACAAACGAGTTAAAGGATGTAGAGAAGCCGAAGTTTGGTCATACGAAACATTGCTCAGGGATATTCGTTCAACGTTTCATGGTCGAGGAAGGTTTGAAAAGACGGCCACCGGAGATTTTCAAGTCGATGAGCATTATATCATCCGCTCTCTTTCTCGCTGTCCTTGGTTAGGCATTGACGACTTGGGAAGCTCTAGGCCGGATGCAGAAGCGGGAGCGTTTGCGCTTTCGGTAATCTACGAAGTGATTAACAATCGATACACGGAAAAAAAACCGATAGTTTTGACGAGCAATAAAAGTCTTGATGGATTGGGGAGAGAGTTTGACGCTCGAATCATGTCAAGAATTGCTGGGATGTGCAAGGTGGTAAACTTCCAAGGAAAAGACCGGAGGATTAAAAATGCGTGAACTGAAATTTAGAGGAATAAACGCAAATGGTAAAATGGTTTATGGAATGTTGGTAAAAGACATCCCAGATTCAACATTTTACTATGATGAATATCCTAATAGGATTTGTTGGGATGAAGGAACCGCTCATTGCAATATGCCTGTTAAAAAAGATACAGAAGGACAATTTACAGGTCTACTCGACAAGAATGGGAATGAAATTTATGAGGGGGATTTGTTAAAAGATTCTACGGGCGTTTCGTCGGTAACTTGGAACGAAAAATTCTCGTCATTCTGTTTAACTCGCCGTGGATGGTTAAGCAATCACTTTTTTGGAGAAGCCGCAGATCCAGAAGATTGCGAAGTCATCGGAAACGTTCATCAGAATATCGAGATTTTGAAGTGAATGAAACCGGAAAGGAACCATTACATGAGTTGGCTTTATTTGCAGGAGCCGTCAAGGGATACCGGATTATCTAATCACTATGCGAAAGCCAGGAGAAAACACAGAACGCATTTCACACACGCCAGAAGAATTCCCAGTATCGTTGTGGCAACAATATGCCTCGCCAATTTGGACAGACATAAACCCTTCGGACACATTGCAATACAGAAGTGCAAGGGAGAACGACGACGAAAAGCATATCTGCCCTTTACAGTTGCAAGTCATTCGACGAGCGTTGAAACTTTGGAGCAATCCAGGGGATACGGTCCTAAGCCCTTTCGCCGGTATTGGGTCCGAGGGTTATGTCGCATTGCAGGAAGGTCGAAAATTTGTAGGCGTTGAATTGAAGAAATCATATTACGAACAGGCGAAACGAAACCTAGAGCAAGTGGAAGATCCAGCGCAAATGGAGATAGAATAATTTACCTCTCCATGATGCCAGTCATGTTCGGATTTGAAATGTAGAGGTAGAGTGATTTTGTCGCACCTATCCAGCAATGGATAGGACTACTACTGAAGAGGTGGAGCATGAAAAAGGGTCAGGATGTGATGGTTCGGTCGTACGCGGCTGGCGTGTTCGCGGGCACGTTGGTTTCGGAGAAAGATACTCCGACGGGGAAGACTGTCGTTTTGGACAATTCTCGGCGCATTTGGCGGTGGGAAGGGTCCGCGACTCTGAGCCAGTTGGCGGTCGAAGGAACAAAGAAGCCTCAGAATTGTAAATTTCCTTGCGCTATTCCGAAAGGGCATCAAATCGAGCGAGTCGAGGAAATGATCCCAATCACGCAGGAGGCTAGAAAGAGCATCGACTCGGTTCAGGTTTGGAGCGCTTGATTTTTGAAGGTTCCGCCTTCGGGCGGATCCTTGATGAATCAAAAGGAGAAAAAAGATGGAATACAACTACGGTTCAGGTTCTGGTGACGGTTCGGGTTACGGTGACGGTTCCGTTTCGGGTTCGGGTTCGGGTTACTGTTCAGGTTCTGGTGACGGTTCGGGTGAAGGTTCGGGTTACGGTTCGGGTTACTGTTACGGTTCGGGTGAAGGTTCGGGTTCAGGTTCGGGTTACGGTTACGGTGACCGTGACGGTTCGGGTGACAGTTCGGGTGAAGGTTCGGGTTACTGTTACGGTTCGGGTGACGGTTCGGGTTCAGGTTCTGGTGACGGTTCGGGTGAAGGTTCGGGTGACGTCGATGAAAACGGTAATGGCTAAATGAAAAAACTGACAATCACGCTAGAGCCTGGGATTGATGAGAAGGAAGCAGTTGAAGTGCTAGCATTGGTTCGACGAATTAAGGCAAGTAGCTTCGCAAAAGGCTTCTCTTCACGTTGCCCACAATGCGGAGAGATTAAAGTCGAGTGTACGGATGAAGACCAAAAACAGGAGGACAAACCGACGTGACCAAGATCCAGTGGACAAATGAGGTATGGAACCCAGTAACCGGATGCACGTGGGAGTCTACTGGGTGTGACCACTGCTACGCCAGGGTCATGGGTACGCGCCTGTCGGGCATCAAAAACAACCCCAGATATGGGCATCCATTTTCGGATGTGATGTGCCACGAGGACCGTCTGGTCCAACCGTACAACTGGAAGCGACCGCGCATGGTATTTGTAAACAGCATGTCGGACCTGTTCCACGACGATGTGCCTGGTGATTTCATTATTGATGTCTTGGTAACCATTCGAAAGAGCCCTCAACACACCTATCAAATACTCACTAAGCGACCCAAGAGGATGTTGCGGATGTTTTCGGAGTGGTTTGGCAAAAAAGGATCGCTTGGACCTGTTCTGGAAAACCTGTGGGTTGGAATCACCTGTGAGAACCAGGAACAGGCCGACGCGCGTATCCCAGTGTTGTTGGAGACACCCGCAGCGGTGCGGTGGGTGTCGGTGGAGCCTCAACTTGAGTTTGTGAACCTGGAAAACTACCTCGTCAAACAAAAGTCCGAGTTTTTGCCTGGAATCGACTGGGTGGTCTGTGGTGGGGAGTCAGGACAGAGTGCTCGTCATTTCAACATTGAATGGGCTCGAACGTTGCGGAGCCAGTGCGGTTCATATGGCGTCTCCTTTTTCATGAAACAAATTGGGTCCAATCCGTGGAGCCAATGTTACGACAACGAAAGCGATATTGGGTACCCCGAGCGAATAGAAACGGTCCACAGCAAGGGTGGTGACCCATTGGAGTGGCCGGATGACCTGCGAGTCAGGGAGTTCCCGGGAGGAAACCATGAGTTGTTCTGACATCTTCTTGTTCTTCGTTGGGATCATGTTCTGGACGGCGGTGTGCCAATGAAAGAGCGACCCATACTTTTCAGTGGACCGATGGTCAAGGCCATCCTTGAAGACCGAAAGTCCACGACTCGACGATCGGTGAAAAGAAGTGTGACCGATTGTGTCTGTGAAGACCTGGATTTTATACAGTTCGAGCATGTGAATGAACCAATCATACGAAAAGATGGAGACGGAAATAACCCGTATGAATACAAAGGGTGGCTGGCTCATCACATTGAATATCCGGAAGAAGGTTCTATTGAAGTTCGTTCCCCGTATGGACAACCCGGAGACCGTCTATGGGTCAGGGAAATCTGCTACATATGGGGGCAATGGGTAGAAAACGGAATTACAAAAACAGGTCGTAAAAAATATAGGTTTAAAGCAGAGGGCCCAAACACCGTTGTTTTCAATCCAAACCACCCTCAAGTAGCTAAACACCGTTCAACTAGACCGTTGAATACGAAGTGTTATTGGTTTCGCCCATCCATTCACATGCCACGTTGGGCCTCTAGAATCCTGTTGGAGATCACCGACATCCGAGTGGAGCGGTTGCAGGACATCACCGAGGAAGACGCATGTGACGAAGGTATTAAGCAATACGAAAATCACGATTTTGGACTGGATGAACCAAAAGAGTGCATGGGAACGAGCGCAAAATTAGCGTTTATGCGTTTATGGAATCACATCAACGGTCCCGCTTCTTGGGATGCCAATCCCTGGGTGTGGGTTGTCAAGTTCAAGAGAGCGGTGACAAAGCCATGAACGACTACACACAGCCAAGCGCGCTCAAGCACGTGGATACGGTTTCCCAAAACGCAGAGTCGCTTAAATTTGGGAAAGAAATGAGCGACGGGCCGTATGAATCAGAACTCGTAACCTTTCCATTTCCAGGCGATGATTATAGCATCGTTCTCGGTCCTGGAATGGAAGAGAACCATCCATTAAGTTGCATTGATGAGGACGAATTGAACATCGCGTATCACGAAGGCAGGAAGTCACGCGACAGCGAGCTTGCCGCCAAGGACGCGAGGATAAAGGAGCTTGAGTCGCAGGTGAAGGAGTTGGATTCTCTCACAGATAGATGTAAAACATTGATCGATGCTTTGTCAGAATTGTATAAAGACCCAGATAAAATTGGCCGTTGTGATGTGTGCGGATATTGGATTCACGACCACGGGAACTTTTACGGAGACAACCCAAGTGCTTGGATTTACGACCACGCATTTAAACTTATTGACCGCCACACCAAAGGGGGAGAGTGATGGAAATAATAGGGATTGTGCACAGCGGCATAATGAAGGATGCGTTTTCTTCTGCAAGAGGAAAGATGAACGAACTTCTCGCAGAATGTACAGAATCACAAAAAGAACTATTTTCGAGAATGTACCCGAAAGGCGTTTCTGACAATCAATTAGATTGGGCGATTCGACAAATCGAGAACACGTTGAAACGCAATAAGGAAAAGGAATTACCTAATTAGTGCTCGCTTTTCATGTTCGACCCCATGCGTTGGTTCCATTACCGGGACCACCAGGGAGACCAGGACGAAAGGGAGACGAAATGGCAGTCGATTGGACGCCGAACAGTGATTTTAGGTTTTTCTTGGGTTTTGTTGTCTTCGTACTAATGTTTGGATTTGCTTGGTGGAGGATGAGATGAAAAGCATAACGGATGCCGTGTGCATAATAATCAAAGAGGTTAACGAAGAAATCTCGAAATCGGATGGTTCGCCGGATTGCCAAAATAGGATCAACCAGTTACTTTCAGACGCTTTGGCAATAATGAACGCTAACGCAATCTCCGAGGAATATTCAAAGAAGTAACTGCCCCAAGGGGCAAGGAGTTAAATGATGAAGCGATTCTCATTACTGAAGGGAGGTAGGTTTCCGGCTGTTGGTTGCTACGTTTGGGTCAACGGATGCCACGGGAACAGCAAGAACTATTGGTGCATCAACGTTGACTTGTGGTCTTGGAGCCTGACCGTCGTGTTGTGGGAGACAAATCTCGGTTGCTAGACGGTAAAGGAGGATGGGGATGAGAAAGACATACGAGATGACGAAGGCACAGTTGGATACTCTACTGGATGCTTGCAAATCAACGCCAGTGATGATGATTAGCGGGTCTTGTGGGCGTTCTCCGCAGGAGAAAGCGAACGATGCTTGGGCGGTTCTCGGGAAGGAATTGAATTTCGACCCGATGACGGTCGAACCAATCCAAGGCAAAGAGATGTGGTGGTTCACCGCCGAGGAGTCACCTCCTCCAAAGCCTGCTCTACCATCCCACGAGAAAGTCTTGAAAGATTTGCTCTTTCAGCTTAAGGACGGCGGTTGGGTGGATAAAATCGGGCACCCAATCGAGCTAAACACGGTGTACCAACTGGCTGTCCAGGTTTCAAACGAAGGGCAGAAGTAACCGCAACCCTGAGTTGCGGGATGTGGTGGGTCGGCGTGGAAGGACACGCGAAGATGTCCAACGGGGACTTCTGTCAGGTGAAATCACCGCCAGAACGAAAGTTGCAATTCTTGTCTTGCTTGTGTAGACCACACTCATCTGGGAATCGAAGATTCTAAATGGTGAGTAAAGAAGCAAGAAAGCCGGTAGCAGTCACGGCACCCACTACACCACGGAGCGCAGGTAACAAAGGAGCAGGAAATGAGCAAGTGCGAAGTATTTAACGAAATAGGCGAGTTTATGTCAACATGCCAAGCGCCCCGGAGCGAGGGGCCTTTGTGTAAGAAGTGCGGCAAGCCGCGAAATTATTCTAGGCACATTCTTTACGGCCCGGACATCGACAACCCAATGAAACATGAGTTTGAACCAATCGAGCCAAGTGACTTCGTGAAAGGATTTAACACTGGCCGTTCCTCACTTCTGCCTTTGTTGAGGGAGTTGGTGGAAGCATCGGGAATAATTGTAAATAGAGCCATTGACGAAGGAGACTCCCGGCCATCTGTTAAATATGCGGCAGAAATACTCGCCAAAGCCGAAAAGGAGCTGTCCGAATGACCAAGCGCAAGGTTCCGAGTGACAAGGAAATGCTTGATTCATTAGTTAACCATAAAACGAAAACGGGGTTTCAATTACAGTGCGAACCTCATTTTGGATGGCGTGTATACACATTGGAAAAACCATTTTTAACTGAGTGGTTTGATGATGTTCGTTCCGCCATCCGTTCAGCCATGATGGAGCAAAAGCATGGAAAGTAATGGGCCGTTTAGAGTTACCGAAGATTTACAGTACACATCAAAGAGATTTCATGTAATTGGTCCGTGCTACGTCGGAGTAACGATGTTTGAACACGAGGCCGAGGATGAGTGCAACCGAATGAATCGTGCTTGGCACTCACGCGACCAAGAGATTGCCGAAAAGGACAAGTGGATTAAGTATCTTGAGGCGCAGGTGAAGGATCTAAAGTGCGAGTAACAAGAGAAAAGAACTGCTATTGTTGGACGTGTCGAAAGGACTTCCATTACCTCGGTATTTGCAGACACAGGGCGTCACACAGGAAGAACCGAGAGGATTGTAAGATTACATTCACTCATGGCAATACCGTTTCATGGATGTATTCAAAGGACCGACACACCAAAGGGGGAGGCGGAATTAAATTCATCGAGGATACTGATGACGAGGATTACAACTAATAACCGCCCCAAGGGGCAAGGAGTTAAATGATGAAGCGATTCTCATTACTGAAGGGTGGTCGGTTTCCGGCCATAGGTTGCTACATCTGGGTCAACGGATGCCACGGGAACAGCAAGAATTATTGGTGCATCAACGTTGATCTGTGGTCTTGGAGCCTGACCGTCGTGTTGTGGGAGACAAATCTCGGTTGCTAGACGGTAAAGGAGGAT
>Ga0172381_10004078_pt1 | contig 15222 bp, 32 predicted proteins | sample Leawel6488metaG_FD_119754 | JGI IMG/M metagenome (GOLD analysis project Ga0172381, IMG submission 119754) | Leachate microbial communities from a municipal landfill in Southern Ontario, Canada - Leachate well 64-88 metaG | ecosystem: Engineered > Solid waste > Landfill > Unclassified | place...
AGCACCTCGAGCATTTTCCGAATCGCAATCAAGGAATGGCTTGAGGCTAGAAAATCATGACCGACACCGGAGAAAAGGCCTTTAAAACGACGGCGGAGAGATTCATCGACCGCCAAAAGAAAAACGGAAACCCGGTCCTTCCGCTTGAAACACCCACCGAACAAACCGGAGCCAAGCCCGCCGCGCCGGCCGGATTGAAAGACGCAGAAACGCCAAAAGCCAAGCCGGAAGCGGAATCAACTTCGCAACAAAATCAAACCGAAGCGCCCGCAAAAAAAACAAATGGCGCTTCCGTTGAAAGAATCCCCTCGCGGAAGTTAATGCTAACCGGAGACTTCGGCCGGTTATATGTAAAGGTCACCCCCAGCGGACATATCCTCCGCCCGCTTTATTCCGAAATTCAATTATGGCAAAAACTGGGACATTACTATTTCCTTTCCCGCTATGACGGCAAAGAGAAAAAAACCGTTAAGCGGTATCCCATTACTTCATCCGGCTATACCTATATGAATAAGGTCGCCGGAATCACGCTGTTAACCCCGGGAATCGTCGTTGCCGATGGAAAGGAAAAGCCGAATCCCTATGTAGAGAGAAACCCCCGAACCCGGGCGATCGACGCGGTTATTTTGCGGAAAATCGCAATCGGATATAACCCGGCCGGGAACGTTGTCGGCATCGACAAAACCCTATACTACCTTCCCTTCACCTATTTTATCCAAAGCATTCAAGCCAAGATGAAAGCGGTTGAATGGGAAAACGGAAGGCCGACAGACAAACTGGAAAATCCGAATGCCGGAAAAATCGGCGAAGCCGGAGAAAAACCGAAGAGTCCCGGGAGCTGGGTATTTTTCCCGATTGAAGAGCCTATCGGGATTTGGATCAATTACGAAGATCCGGCCATTCGCGGATGCTTGGATGAACATACCCAACGCCAAAGATTTGCCGATCGAATCGCCCAAAAAATCGTCGAGAGAAACGCCCTTCGGGATCATCCCGCTATCGGAATCGGAGAGGCGACGCCGGTCGGATCCGAAGGATTATCGGCCTGGGTCGGGGTTTATGGATACCGCCATGATTTGACGTATCCGGACCTTGCTGATTTGTTGTCACAGGCCGAAAAGGGAACGGGAGAAATCGAAATAAAGGCCGATGAAACAATCATGGATCCGGATGAAGAAAGGCGGGACGTACACGAAACCGCCGGCGACATTTCGAGCGAACGCGCCGAAGAGCCGGCGAAGGGAGAAAAATCATGATTGATGAAATTTCAATCCAAAGAATCAACAACGGATTTATCGTTCGGGTTTCGGAGGCCTTCCATCCAGGGGTCAGGAATTATTTCCCAACGCTGGAGGAAGCCCTCGCCAATGCTTCGGAAGCAAGCGCGGAGGATCTCGCCATCGAAGCCGATCAGAAACCTCCAGCGGATCCGGCCCATAACTTTCTCCGGGGCAATAAATCATGAATGATAGCCCCGGACTTTTAACCGCCGAAATGGGCCTTGCCTTTGCCCCGGACTTCGCCCTTTTATCCGAAGCGACAACCGCCGCCGGGTTTATTCTTGCGGAAATCGACGCCCTCCACGCACCCCGGGCGCCCTATGATCATTCAAAAGGGAACTGGGCCTCTGAAATCGCCCATCCCTGCAAGCGACATTTGGTACATTGCCGCCTTGATTGGAAACTTCGCGCCCCGATGGACCTCCGCGGCGAATACCGGGTCGAAGCCGGGATAGACCTTGAAAAGAAAATTCAGCGCTGGTTATTGGATTGCGATATGAGCATGGACAATTCCCAGCAATATTTCCGATGGCCGGAATATGAAATCGGCGGGAAAATCGACGGGAATTTATCCATTTCAAATCGGATCATGGCCCAACTTCCCGAACGATTCGCCCGGGAATATAAATTCGGGGTCCCTTCGGAAATCAAATCAATCGGCCCGGCCTTTTGGGACAGCGCCGAAACGATCGACGATATCCGCGAACATAAGGCCTGGTGGATCCGGAAATACCCAAGCCAATTAAACCTTTATCTTTTCATGCAGCGGAAAAAGGTCGGCTTCCTGATTTTATCAACGTTCGGGAAACAGCCGCGGATTCTTCCGATGTTGGCCGATTTTGACTTGGCCGAATCCGACTTGTTAAAAGCCGAGGACGTAAACCGCCATGTCGCGGCGGGAACCTATCCGGAACCAATTCCCTATGATCCGAAGGTTTGCGGAATGTGCGGATTTACGGCGCTTTGCCCCGTCATTAAGACGCTTGATCCAAGCTGGGTAGAGATCAAGGAAGCCGACGCGCCCGCCTTATATGATTATTTGGAATTGAAGGAAGCCGATTCCCGATTCAAAGAGGCCCATAAGGCCCTCGTCGGAACCGAAAAAGAGCCGGGAAAATATTTCGGCCTGAATGCGATTTATGGGGATATCGTAATAGAATCCGGGCCGCGTAAAATGACAACTTATCCGGTTCCGGATGAAGATAAGCCGAAGTATAAAAAGCAATACACAATCAAAACCACTTCGATTCACCGGGCGGAATAAATGAAAATTCAAGCTATAGTTTGTAGGTTATGCCGGCGGGAGGCTTGCGGAGGGAGAATATTTAAAATCCCGAAGGCATACACCATTAAAGGGGAGCCAAAACCGGAAATAGTTTGCGAATCAAATGATTCCGTTATGGAAATAGGGGAAGGGAAATTAATGGTATTCGCCCTTGAAACGGAGGCGGGCCAAAAATTCTATTTGCCGATCGAAGAAATCATCCCGGAAAAAACGGAAAAGGAAAAGATATCGGATGAATTCAACGCTAACCTGGATTCCCTTTTAGATGAGCTTATATCCATCGACCTCGACCCGAACGGAATAATATACAAATATTTAGCCGTCGTTGTAGAGGACAGGAAAAAATTAAAAAGAATGGGCCTGCTATGAATATCAAATCAAGCCAAATCCGGGAATTTATCAATCTTGTTGGGGAATCCGGGATTGTTCAACAAGAGGGATTCGCCCAGTTAAAAAACATTTTTGCGGATGCTTATAACTGGCAATCAATCGCAACAGACAAAGAAAACTTTAAAATGGGGTTTAACCGGAGAATATGGAGCAAGCTCCATGCGGATCATTATCAAATCGCCGATCGAACCGGAAACATTAATTGAAATGTATGTTTCTTTTAATGAAATAAAAGAAGGCGCAACGTGGACAAAATTAACCCCGAAGGCGGCTTATAAAATAAGAATTGTTCAAGGCGCCCCCTCAATGAAAATGCATCTTAGTTATTGCTTAGAATAAAATGAGTCTTCCCAAAATTCACCCTTGCCGGAAATGCGGATCCGTTCCGATTGTTTCGACCTTTATAAAATATCCGCTAAAAAATGGGCGGGTTAGATTCGAGTTAGATTGCCAAAAATGCCGGGTTGTATCATGTTTTGGTAATATGAAAAAGGTTGAAGCGATCCGGTTATGGAATTCTGAAAACCCCATTAAAAAATGATCGAAACGGCCGCTTATAAAACCGGGGAAAGAGAGGGAAAAAACCTCTTGACAACGGTTATAAAACGGCATAAGGTCCGGTCGAATGGATACGATACCAGGGAATCCCGGCCAATCCGAAACACACCTCTCCCTCAACAAGTACCCCCCCTTTATTTAAATCGAAAACGGAGAGGCCGGGATTTCCCTTTGGAGGGACATTTTATGAAACGTGGAAAATCCTATGAATGGATTCCATTATGGATTGATAAATGGTTAATGGGGTCGACCCGATTCGAACTTGAGCCGGCGGAACGTTCCGTATTTTTAGATTTAATGGTTTTGGCCGCTAAGGATGATGGCTATATCCGGGCTAATCAATCCATGGGATATCCGATGGAATATTTAGCAAGGATTTTAAACGTTCCAATCGAACTTTTAGCATCTTCTATTTCAAAATGTATCAAATATGAAAAGATAAAAGACATAGGGAATGGAGCTTATTATTTGGTTAACTGGGAATCTTATCGGCTTTCCCCAAGGCACAAAAAACGCCTAATGTCACAGAACAATGACATCGCGTCACAGAAGAATGACCCCTTTTCTGTCTCTGTATCTGTATCTAAGTCTTTATTCTTAGAAGAAGAGAAGAAAGAGGGGGATAAGGGGGAGGAAGGAAAACCGGCCCTAATCACCAAAGAGGAATTAGGGCAAATATTAAAAAGAGGACATGAATTTATAGTTAATGAAGAAAATGAAAGTAAAATTGAAATGGGTAAAAATTTAATTATCCCGCTTTCGTTCATAACCAGCGCCGAAAAAGAATTAACCCGGATCTTTAGCGAAGGCGGGCATTCCGAACTTTTAAACGATATCCAATTTTTCAAATATTTAATCGCCCTTTGCTGGGAATTCCGGGACATAGAAAATCAAGAGGACGAAATCAAGAAAAAATTCGCCCATTGGATCAAAAACCCTTTAAAACAAAAATCAAACATTTGCCTTCAATTTCGGAATTGGTTTTCGAATGCAAGAAAATTCGAAGCGGAACGGCAAAGGGAACGAATGGTCGGGAAAAACACGCCGAAGGATAAATAATGGGAAAAACACCTGAGAGAGGCAAAAACAACCCCATAGCGGCCCTATCGCCGGGCAAAGGCTGGGATAAACGGACCCCCCGTCCCTATCCCAGTACGCTAAAACCGGGGTCGGGCCTTAAAAACGATTCTAGAGCGATTTTTAATATTTAATCCAAGGGAGGAAACCAATGGATATTCAAGAATTGATTAACCGGGAACGAATCACTATCAGGGAAAACCGGCAAGCCTTAATTCAGGTTATCGAAACCCAGGCCGCCGCCCATCTTTCCCGCCTCGACGATATCGAATTGAGGATCCAAAAAGAGGCCTTGACAAACGGATCCGCAACGATAAAAGCGCCGGCCGTCGACGACGCCCCGGTCGATATCGGAATTATCGCCCCGAACCGGGCCGAAGCCGGAGCGAAATAATGCCTATTCCAATCACCGACATGGGGCCGATGTTTGAAGGCAAGGCGGCTGTACAGCAAGAAAGCGGATCCGAATTGATTATCCCCGAAGGGATCCGGGAAGATGAACTTCCCTCCCGGATTAAAGCCGCCGTCGACATGGCCCGGGCCTATGAAGTTAAGGACAAGCCCGGGGCGGACGCCGCAGCGGCCTTTTGTCAAAAGCTTCGAAACTTCCGGACGGGCCTTTCCCTGAAAATATTCCAACCGATGCTTGACGCGGCCAAAGAAGCCGTCGACGCGGCGAAGGCTTCGCTAAACAAAGTTAAGGACCGGGCCGACTTTACGCTTAAACCGATCGAAGCGGCCGAAACCGAAATAAAGACGGCTATTTGTAATTGGCAACTCGAGCAAAGGCGACTTGCCCAAGAGGCCGAAGCAAAGGCCGAAATCGAACGGCAAGCAATCAAAAAGAAAATTGAGGACGAAAAAATCAAATCGGCGGCCGAAGCCGAAACAAAGGGAATGCCCGGACTCGCCGCGGCAATCCTTGACGCCCCTATCCCTAAAGCGGCCGTTGAAATGAAAGTATCAACGCCTATCCCAGCCCCGGATTCGTTCAAGGTGAAAGGGTTTTCCCCCAGGACTTATTACAAATGGCGCCTCATTAGCCTCGCCCAGGTTCCGGATGGATACAAAAAAACGGTATTGAACGAAGCCATGATAGACGCCTTTGTTACTTCCCAAAAGGAAAAGGCGAAAGGGGCCATTCCGGGAATCGAAGTTTATACCGATTCGAAACCTTCCTATTCGAGATAAAAATGATTCCAAAATATTTATTTCCGGATATCGAATGTTGCGAACAACTAAAGAAATGGTCCGGATCCGGAAACAACCCTTCGGAAGATACCGCCCTTGGCTTTGATCATGCTTCAAATACATGGTTCATACTTTCCGATCATATAGACGATACGGAAGTAATTTATTTTTGCCCATTTTGCGGGAAAAAGCTTCCGCGGGGGAGAAAGAATCCGGATTTCAAACCATTGACTTTCGGCCCCGGGGGACCGATCGAAATATGAAGCCCAGCAAAAAGAGGAAGGCGCCCCGGGCGGCCGACCGTTACCTAAAAATGACGGATAAACAATTCAAGGCCGAAGTCGAGAGGCAATTATATAAAGCCCTTCAAAAGCTAGCCCGGGAAGTAATCGCAGAAATCGACCGGGAAAATTTCGGAAAGAAAAAATGAATATCATCCTTTCAACCGATACCGAGCAGGGAACCGTCCTCGAGCTGGAAAGGGACGGGATCCTGGAAAGGTGTTTTTGCCCGCATGCTTCGGCCTGGGCAGACGGATCCCCTAAACGTTGCGGCGGCTGGTGTCCCCAATTCGGGGAAGTGGAAGTATTCCAACGGCAAGGCTATGAATATCCAAACCATACGGCCGGAATCCGTATTTGCCAAGGCCGCGTTTTAATGGGTTTTATTTTCGACAAACGAAAAAAATAAAATGAGCCATTATTTAAAATGGACATGCACCGATAGAAAAGCACACCGGGCCGCCGGCGCCTGGATTGTAACGGATGATCATTGCGCCTATTCCGCCTTTAATGGATATCACTATTCTTCAAGCGATTATTGCGCCGTGAAATGTTTAATATGCGGCCGAACATGGAGAACAAAAGCAAAGTACGTCGACAGCCTCCGCCGGGGGACCCGCGAAGAGGCATTAAAGCCCTAAAATGAAAACCGAATATATATCAAAACGATTTAATGGCAATTCCCTTGGAATGATTGAGGCCGCAAATAAAATAATTGAAGCATATCAGGCCCAGGGATTCGACCTTACCCTCCGCCAATTATATTATCAATTCGTAAGCCATAATTTACTCGCGAATAATCAGCGGAACTATGATAATTTAGGATCCCTTATATCCGACGCCCGGCTAGCCGGTTATATCGACTGGGAAGCGATTCAGGACCGAACGCGAAACCTTCGATCAAATCCGCATTGGAAAAACGCGGGCGAAATATTGGAATCATGCGCCGCCCAGTATCGACAAGATGAATGGGCCGGCCAAAAATACCGCCCGGAAGTATGGATTGAAAAAGACGCCTTGGTCGGAGTTATCGCCGATATTTGCGGCCGGCTGGATATCCCCTATTTTTCATGCCGCGGCTATACAAGCCAATCGGAAATGTGGAAGGCGGCCCAACGCCTCGAGGGATATATAGAGAAAAAACAAATTCCGCTTATTTTACATTTTGGGGATCATGACCCAAGCGGAATAGATATGAGCCGGGATATTCAGGACCGGCTCGGACTTTTCATTAGCCAAGACACCGGAATTGGAAACCCCTTCGCTTTTCGACGTTTAGCGCTAAATAAAGAGCAAATACAAAAATTCAAACTTCCCCCGAATCCGGCGAAACTTTCCGATAGCAGATCCGGGAAATATATCGAAAAATACGGCCGGGATAGCTGGGAACTTGACGCCCTCGAGCCTTCATTTTTGGTTAAAATAATTGATGCGGCTATTTGGCTTAATGTAGATTCGGGCAAATTCGATAAAATAGAGCGAAAAGAAAAAAGCATACGTAAAAAACTAAAGAAAATAGCCAAAAACTGGGACGCAATTAAATGAAGCATTTGAAATTATTTATCAAGACAAGCTGTAATTTGCCGATCGAAGTCGAGGCGATAAGTATAAAAAAAATAAAAGGAATCACGTTCTTTTTATATAAAAATTCATCCGGATTTTATACCGTTTCCGAATATTCAACGGGAAGGGCATTAGCTAAAGATTTTTCAACGCCCCTCGGCGCCTGGAATGCGGCCCGCTGGAAAGTAGAATCATGGAATCGTTATTTAAGCCTTGAAGAAACGATTAAAAAACGAATAAAAATGGAAGGGGCCGTTAACAAATGACAATGTTTAAAATCAACGTCGACATGGACAAACGCTGTAAAAAATGCCATAAGGGCGGAACCGTGAATGAAACCGGGCTTTGCATGGAGTGTATATCTAAGGGGATCCGCCGCGGCGATTATGACGAAATGCTAAAAAAGCATTTAGCAACACCTCCGCCGGTTAAGGGAAAGCAATGAAAAACTATACAAGCGAAGTACCGGCCGAACGGACGATTTCCCGAATCGAACAAATATTAGCAAGCGCCGGCGCAAAGAGCATTCAAAAAGAATACGAGGACGGGCAAGCCATAGCGCTTATATTCACCCTTCCAACGGGCGGCCAAGCAGGCGACGTTTCGATTAAACTTCCCGCGAACGCCGCCGGCGTCGAGGCCGTATTTATGGCCGATGTTAAAAAGCCCCGGAAGGAAACTTTAAACCGGGTCAAGGCCCAGGCCCTTAGAACCGCATGGAAAATTATGCAGGACTGGACTGAAATCCAAATTTCATTGATTGAACTTCACCAAGCGGAGCCAGCCGAAGTATTTCTTCCTTATATTTGGGATGGAAAACGGACGATTTATACGGCGTTAAAAGCCGGCGGTTTTAAATTATTGGCGGAAGGGAAAAAACATGAAGGATAAAAAGAAAGAAGAAACCGCCGAAGAAAAGCTATTTCGGATCAAGCGGATATTAGAAGATAAATTGCACGTTCCAACCGGCGCCGAAAACTGGATAGATTTTACAGAAATATATATAGACTATTTAACCCAAGTAAAGAACGAAGCATTAGCCGCTATTCATTCATTCGGGCCAATCATAAAAATAGCTGAATCAAAGATTGAATTCGAACAATTATTATTTCTAAAAAGATATAAGATTTTAGCCAAAATAAATAAGGCCCTTCAAGCTGAGGCACAAAAGAAAAGGGGAAGGAAATGAAGGTTACAGCGAGGGTTTGCGAAATATGCCGATCGGAAAAATGCGGCGGGCGGACATTCAAATCAAAGGAACGCGGCCGGATCATATGCGAATCCGAAGAGGGATTTTATATGGAGGACGGGAAGCCTTTTCTTAAAATCGTTCGCGGTCACGGATGGACTGATATCGAAGCGCTCGAAGAAATAATTAAAACCCCGGCGACGTTTACTAAATACAACATCGGAATATTCAGGATGGACGCAAAAGCCATAAGGGAAAACCCCGATCGAATCGCCGCAATATTTTCACTTCTCAAGGTCGTTATCGTAAAAGCCGAATTATTGTTTTCTTCGGATACGGTCGAATACGTCGGAATAAGCCCATTTTTCCGGGAAAGAACAGATTATTACGACGCCCCTTGCTATTTAATTATCACGGTAAATGATTCCGAGGGATGGCCGGTAACGGTCGAGGCAAGGGAAGTAAAGGCAGGATATTAAAACATGAAAAGCCCGATATCGGATATCAAGGTATTATCGCCCGGGGACAAACTTATCATTCAGGTTAAGGATCCCGATTTAATGGGAAATATCCAAGGAACCGTCGCCGCTATCGAACAATTCGCAAAAAGCGAAAACATAGCCCTTGCCCTTGCCCCTGGATTTGACGTTTATATTTTAAAGCCCGGGGCAAAAATCCTATTACGGGATTATATGAACCGGAAGATTAAAGCCGCGGCCAAGGATCCGAAATGAAAAAGTTAAGCAAAGAGGAAAAGGCATTTAGGAAGAGATCCCGGGCCAGGTACGCCAAATTAAAGGCCGATTTAATATCTAAATTAAAAGGATTGACTATTACCGAATATTCCGTTGAACCAGAACCCGCCGTTATCTATGAGGCCCCCGGAGATCCGGTAGATTCATTATTCACAGGGGAATATAAAATAACGATTCATGCGCATATGAAACCGGGTAAGAATAAATGATTAAACCAACATCTAAGACTCAAGAAAATGTTTTAACCGGGATTATAAATGAAAGAAAAAGACAGGATGCAAAATGGGGAATTCAAAATCATGACCCGTTTAAATGGTTAACAATATTAACCGAAGAAGTCGGCGAAGCGGCAAAGGCAATCCTCGAGGGGGATCTAATTGATTATTTAGGCGAAATGAAACAAGTCGCAGCCGTTGCCGTCGCCGCCCTTGAATGCATCGGAAGGAATCAAATCGATTCGATCGAAAGCCTTACTAAATACCAATTGGATTTAGAAAAGGGACGGGAAGGAAAGCAATGATTCGAATAATCGCGGGAATATTCCTTTTCTTATTTGGTTACGTCCTGGCAACATTTAGAAGCGCTATATTTGGGATAAAAGAGGCTTCATTCGCTTATTCATTTTTTTCTATAATTATGGGCATGGTTTCATTCTTCGGCATAATTCTATGTATAAAAGAAATTCGTAAAATTCGGGGAAAAAAGAAGAGATGAATAAAACTAAAATCGAATGGGTTAAAAATCCCGATGGAACGCAGGGTTATAGTTGGAATCCGATCAAAGGACTATGCCCGGTCGGCTGTTGGTATTGTTACGCCCGAAAAATATATAAACGATTCCACCTTGACCCCGAACCATGGATAGAAATAGCCGAACTCAATGAGATGGCCCAAGCCAAAATTACCGAAAAGCGAATATTCGTTTGTTCAACATTTGAATTATTTCATCCAATAATCGATTCTTTGCTCGTTCCGGCCGTTAAGCCAAACGGGGAAAGCGGAAGGGCAAAGGCCCGCGACGTTATTTTTGATGTAATTCAACGCCGCCCGGACTTGACCTTTATTATTTTAACTAAACTCCCGGAGAGGATTGATCGGCCCATGCCGCCGAATGTATGGTTAGGAGTCACCGTTGAATCCGGGAATGAATGGGGACGGGCAAAGGAACTTTGTAAATATCAAGAGGCTTCCGTTAAATTCATCTCCTTTGAACCTATCCTCGGAAAACCCCAGTTAGGGGATTTCCGATTTACGGCCGGAGAATTTGACTGGTTTATCATGGGAAGATTAACCGGCCATGGGAAGGTAAGCGACCCCGAGAGGGGGACGCTTAAAAATATATTGGAAATCGCCCATAAATATAACCGGCCGGTTTTCATGAAAAACAACCTGAAAGATATATGGAAAGGCCCCTTGATTCAGGAATTCCCGAAGCCATGGAAGCGGCCAAGATAAGGAAATGAATATGAAGCCCGAAATAATCAGAACACAGGACATGGTTACAAATTCTTATACATGGAAAATCAAAATTCCCGCCCTTTTCTTGATTGAAGAAAAACATTATCGGAAAAAATTGTTTTTCTGGTTTGCCCAATTGCTTATAACATGTTGGAAGGAAACGCTTCGAAGGCCCAGGACCTAAAATGAAAACTACAAAATGGGCCGCCCTGGGATCAAAAAAATCATTGGAATGGGATACCCCGGAGGAAGCCTATCGGGATCTTGATAAGGAATTCCGTTTTGACAATGACCCATGCAAACGAGGCGGAACCCTTGGGCTATTGGAGCCATGGGGAAAAATGAATTATTTAAATCCTCCCTATGGACGCGGATTAAAAGACTGGTTTTCCCGGGCCTTGATGGAAAGGCAAAAGGGGAACGGATCCGTCTTTAACGTTCCAGCCCGAACGGATACCTCATGGTTTCATGATTATGTCTTGCCCTTCGCTAATGAAATCCGATTCGTTCGGGGACGGCTAACCTTCGGCAAAGCAAAGCATAGCGCCCCGTTTCCTTCGGTTATAATCGTATTCCGGCCAGCAATTCCAGCCCCGGACGCTAATCTAATATTAGCCGGAGTATCCGGGGACTGGGATCAAGACGGAGCCAAGAACGTTTCGGATTTTATCGACAACGAAATCAAAGGAACAAAAAGGAAAAAACAATGAACGTTAGCGAAGCCGTTATTTATAGGGAAGGCCTTGAATCCGAAATAAAAGAATATCTCGATCTAAGAATTAAGGAATTCAAAAAAGCGACCGGGCTAAATATAGATAATATTAAGATTGATATAGAGGGAATGCGCGAAGAGGGGAAACTTGAAAAGTATTCATTTGTTTATTCCGTTGAAATCGACGTAAGGCTTTAATCATGAAAAAAATAGCAATGGGAGCCGCCCTAAAGACATTCGGGGTTATTGCCTATGTAATATTTGTTTTCGTATTAATGACGCTCGTCGGGGGAAAGAAAGAGGCGGCAACGGAATGGGCCGCATATACGCTATTTTTCATATTCGCATGCCCGGCCGTTGCCTTCCTCGCCTATGTTTTTTTATATTACACGCCCAAAGAGATTTATACTTACTTCAAGGAAAAGGCGATTAAAAAACTATCGGAATCAAATAGCCCTAATTCCCAAACCAAATAAAAGGAGAATCGAAACCATGGGACACCCTACAAAGTATGGAAAATTGACGCGGAAACTGGTCGCCGATTATATGGCGGTAAATCCAGGGATTTTGCAAACCACGGATCAAATCAAATCCAAAGTTTTTTTGGTTTGCCAAATCGAAAAAATCAATCCGGCGGAATTGAAATCGATCCGGGAAGCGGCAACCTGGTTTTCCGATAACCCGGATTCCCTGAAACAAAGCCATGGGGGATACATCGAAAAGACCGGGCCGAAAACGTTTATTTTCCGATCGAATGCGGAAATAAAAAAGCCGGCCGATTTGGGAGCCTTGGCAATAATCATTTCGGAACTCGAGGCGACATTATCGAAACTTCGGGCCTATGGGAAATCCGAATATGATAGAACCGTTCGGCCAGCCCTTCCCTTCGAAAACAAGACCCTTCCGGAACCGGAGAAATAACATGGATAACGACCGGATGATATTGGTTATGGAGGAATACGCCTCGGCCATATTCGAAATAAACAAAATGGCCGTTTCCCTTCAATCCCGGATCCGGGATATAATAACCTTATTGAAAACGGAAGGCATCGAAGAAATGGACGGAGCTAAAATCATGATTTCCGATGAATTATCCGCAGCGCTTTACAAAGCCGGATATAAAAGCCTTTCCGATATTCAAACAGCGGCTTCAAATGGAAGCCTCGGCCAAAAAGACGGCTTGACGCCGAAAGAAACGGAAGAGTTAAGAAAAATCCTTGATGAATATGCGAGTGTAAAGCCCGGCCCCATGCCGGCCGGCAAATCCAATAAAGGAGGCCTCGTATGAGAGCCAAAATTTTCCTTTCGTTTTTCGCTTTTCTTTTCGTCCTTGCCATGGCGCCGGCCTTCGCCCAAGATGCCACAGCCGGAGTCGCCCCGATCGACCCGGCCGTCGTGAAGATTATCACGGAAGGCGGGATCTTGGGCCTTTCGGTTTTGGCCCTAACCGAAATGTTAAAACGATTATTGAAATGGACGGACGCCTTGGGCTATGTTGCTTCCGGAATTGTATCCATGGCGGCAACCGCCTTTTATTTGATTACAACTTCCGGATTCACAATTCTCGCCTTTATCGGCTATTCGTTTTTCGTTTTCTTGACCGCCAACGGATTATACAAAGTTATCGCAAAAACCGGCGGCGGGACCGAATAAAGCCGGTCCCAAAAGAAGAATATCCCCGGGGGATCCGAAAGGTCCCCCGGGTTTTTCACCATGACAAAAGAACGAATTATCCAAGCTTTAAGAATCATCGAAAAAAACCCTTCCGCCCCAAATCTTAACCTTATCTACTATATGGATTTAAAGGACATCGACGCCGAAGGAAACGCGATTCCGGTTCACGGGGAAGCCGGGCTAAGATATCGCCTCGGCTATATCGTCGGACACCTCGAGGGAGCCGACTATATCGCAATAAATAACAAATATCAGGACCGCCGCTTGATCCGGTCGGAGATTTATCTAACCAAAAAAGGAAAGGCGCTGGTCGCAAAATGAAAAAGCGTATTTGCTGGAAGTGCTATTATTACGATAAATACAAATGTTCAAATATAATGAATAGCGTCGAAGGAAAAGCAGGGAGGAAATGGCCTTGGGGCCATTGTAACAGATGGCTTTCCGCCGACGTTATGAGGGAATTTATTAAAGGAATTGAAGAAAAATTAATCAATCCTTTAACCGCATGGGCCGAATCCTTTTTATTAAAATTTGATCATATAAATAAAGACATAAGTAATAAATTCGCTAAAATTGGAGAAAAGAAATGAAGCGCAATTTAAAAACAGCTCTTTTCCTTTTGGTCGTTGCTTCCCTTATGGCGGCCCAGGCTTGCCCCAGCCGGCCAACTATAACCCTTTCGATATGCACCGAATCAGGGTTAATATCCGGCCCCTATTGCCCGGTTACAGCGAAGCGAACCTATTACAAAATTCCCCAAGGATCCGAGCCGGTCGCCCCTTCCGAAATATGCAATATCCACGTCGCGGTCCTGGTTAAGGTTTGCGCCGAATCCGGGCTATTGCCTAATCCATATTGCCCGGTTACAGAAAACCGACCCTTTGCCCCGGGAACCGAACCTACCGAAATTTGCGCCGTTCATAAAAAGCCCCTAATATCCGTTTTGACTTGTTTTAATTCCGGGCTATTACCTTCGGAATGGTGCAATCATGTTATTGAACGGAACTATGAGGCCGGATCCGAGCCGAAGAGGATATGCAATATTCACCGGCCCTATTTTATCGGAACGTCCTATTATGAAATTATATCGGCACCGCTTGCGGATGGAAAATGGTTCATTCAACAAGTCGCCGCAGCCGGCGGAAATGCGACCGAATTTTTCATAATCTTTAACTGGGCCGGAGTCGAATGGATCCCCTTTGAAATCATAAACCCTTATTATCACGAATCCGACGATACCAGAATATTTCCGCTTTGGGATTTGACGAAAAGCAAGGAATCAATATGGATAAAATATCGGGCGCTTTTTGCGGAATGCAAGGCCCAAGGAATAACCCCTTTTATCCGTATCCTTGATTTTTGTTCGATCAAGGGAACGGGGATTTATAACGGCGCTTCCGTTCCGAGAAAACTTTTATATCCATTCATGTCGAGCAAGCAACGGCTCGTCGACGGGACAATCACCGGCGGAAGCTGGGGGATCCCGGTTAGACAATATTACAGCGCCGTTTCATCCCGGATCATTGCGGAATTAAAAGCGGCCGGCGTTAAGGATTATTTTATTGCGCCCTGGAACGAAGCCGACGTTACCCTCGAGGGATGGACAGAGGCGGAAGGGGACGCGGTTTTAATCGATCAGTTTAAATGGTTCATTGAAGATTTGACGGCCAAAGGGGTCCCGCGAAACCGGATCATTATTAATACCACCCGGGCATATACGGCCATGCGGGATAAATGGAAGGATCTTTTATTTGAAATCCATGGAATCAATTCCGATACAACATTAAGCGCCCGGATCAAGGACACGGCG
>Ga0172381_10004081_pt1 | contig 15218 bp, 14 predicted proteins | sample Leawel6488metaG_FD_119754 | JGI IMG/M metagenome (GOLD analysis project Ga0172381, IMG submission 119754) | Leachate microbial communities from a municipal landfill in Southern Ontario, Canada - Leachate well 64-88 metaG | ecosystem: Engineered > Solid waste > Landfill > Unclassified | place...
AATCTTCACCTCTCAGTATTCACATCAAGGTAATGATGAAGGATTAGAGCGTAAGATGCATCATACATCAGAAGCAGACGAAAAAACAAACATGGATTATCCCTTGACGGCCCCATTCCCAACACTCCTCGTTATTTGTTTTCTGAAGATCAAGTAGAATGTCAGCATAGGGAGTAACCCGATTACCAGTGCGGCGAATTCTTTTCCGTAATCCGAGGCAAGTGTTCCTGAGAACTTGTAGATTCCCAATGGCAAAGATTGCAACTTAAGTTGCGAGACCATGATGTTAATCAGCGCAAATTCGTTCCAGATGGTGGGTATGTTCAGTAATCCGAGAGTAATGATGATAGGAATACACATTGGAACGATAATGGAGATAAAAATCTGGAAATATCCTGCACCATCTATTAGTGCGGCTTCCACCAGGGATGTCGGTACACTTTTCACGTATTCTGTGCAAAGATACACGCCTATGGGGAGCAATGAACCGACATATACGAGGATTACACCGAATTTCGTGTTATAGAACAGGTGGAAATTTTTTGCATTGCATAATCCAAGTGCTTCAAAGAAGTTTCCCAGCAAATTGTCAAGTTGCGATATTTGCAGGAAAATTGGCACCATCAGGGTCTGTGTGGTAAGGAGAATTCCCAATATAAAGATTGAATAAATTGGTTTTGTAGATTTCTGTTGTAATTTTGCAAAACCAAAGCCAGTAAGAAGCGAAAGGAACGCAGCGACAGATACGGAAACCAAGGTGTAAAGTACGGAATTCCCAAAGAGGACTCCAAAATTGCCAATCCTCCATGCTCCACTATAGTTCTGGGTATAGAATTTCTTGGGAAGACCAATCATGTTTGCTTGGAATTCCACTGTTGTCTTGAACGAGTTAATTGCAAGCCATATCAGGGGGAAAATTGCCAAGAGAGCAAAAACAATCATTATCAGATAGGCAAAGAATTTCCATAGAAATGAACCAACGGTATGTTCTTGTCTGAATTTACTACTCATTTTGGTCTCCAAATCGTTTTTTTACATTTTGTGTTAGGGCGATAAGCAAAAGACTGAATGCCACCATCATTATTGAAATGGCATTTGCCAATGGATAATCAGGAGTGCCCATGAATGCTTTTTCATACATATAGATTGAAAGGACTTGTGTTATCCTTGCAGGGCCTCCACCCGTCATGGCATAAATCAGTGCAAATGAGTTCAACGAACCTGCGATGCAAAGGATTGCAGCATTCATGATTACTCCTGAGAGTTCAGGGAGAATAATATGGGCGAGGATACTTTTTTCCTTTGCCCCGTCAATTTGTGCGGATTCGATTGTCTGTGGGTTGATTTTCTGCATATTCGCAAGGAAAAGAATCAGATACATACCAGTCCAGCACCAGAGTGTGACAAAGAGGATAGGAATCATTGCGGTTCCTTCTTTGTTGAGAAAACTTGTTGACCATACAGGGGCGAATAGATGAGTCAGATCAGCTTGGATTTCAGGGATACCCATATTTGCCATGCTTATGAGCAAATCCTTAAGCTCGACCTGCGGGTTCGAAAATGTTGAGGCAACCGATTGGGGATTGAGAGCAATGATTCTTGCTATCAGATTGTCTGAGATGGCTAGTTTTCCTTGGCTTCCGATTGATCCAGCGATTATCTTTGAGAGATTTGATGCATAAGAAAGGGAATAATACTTGTTAACAATTTCGGACAAGGGACCATAGGGAGAAAAAATCAGATTCCACATGATACCGATGACAACTACGGAAATGATGGAGGGGACATAAAGTATTCCCTGCCAGAACTCACCAAACTTTACAATTTTCCGGTAAATCAAATAAGCAAAAAAGAGTCCAAGTGGCAATTGGCCGAAAACGGAGACAAGTACGACGAGTATATTATTTTTAAATGCATGCCAAAAATACGGATCGGTAAACAATTTTCCATACTGTTGGAATCCAGTCAATCTCCATTGAGCGCTACCAAATATCTTTCCTCCACTAAAATTACTTAATGAAAGGACAAGGGAGAGAACGATGGGGAATGCCATTACAAACAAATAAATTACAAAAGACGGGATGACCATCCATCGATATGCTTTTTTTTTACCTTGTTACTTGTATTCATAGAAAATCCTTTACAAGAATGCCTAAGCCCTTTTGGGCTTAGGCATGAGAAATCAGTTGCTTGCCTTGGTGGCGAGATAAGCATCCATCGCAACCTGCACTTCATTCGCAGCCTGTTCCGGTGTCTTTGTCCCGAGCCCAATCTCCTGAAGCACCTTGTTAAGTACGGTGTAGACGCTTGGATCAAGTGCTGAATCAAGCACATAACAAGTAGTATCGATAGTTGAGTAATACTGCATCATCTTTGTGGTTAATGGCTCCAGCTGGTCACTGACGACATCGGTCCTTGAGGTGATGTACTTGCCCTTCTCAAGATACAATTTCTGCACGTCATGTGAATAGAGATATTTCACAAGTTTGACGGCAGCCTTTTCCTTTTCGGATCCAGCAGGGATTTCTGAAGAAATTCCATATCCACAGCCGAGAGTGGAAGAAACAACACCAGGATATTTCTCATTGGGAATGGCTGGGAACGCCACCAATGCGATGTTGTTTTTCTGGTCTTCAGGACTGATCAACGCCTGGCCGGAAGACTTATCAGTGATGAAGGCATTCTGCCTCCAATCACCATCGATAAGGAATGCGGCTTTTCCAGAGGCGAAAAGTCCGGGGACTTCACCATAGGAAAGTTGAATGGTATTCCGTGAGATGACTCCATCCTTGTACAGGGTATCGACAAACTTGAGAGCATTCACAAACTCAGGATCAGTAAACTTCACTTTCCCTTCTTTTGCTTCATTGATCCATTCCTTGTTGACGAAACGTCCAGCAATAGTTGAGAAAAGACAGGATTGCATCACCCAATCATCCTTATTTGCCATGAGTACGGTCTGGATGCCTTTTGCTTTCAATTTTGGGACCATTACCTTGAGATCCTCATAGGTCTTTGGCATGGAAAGCCCGTAATCCTTCAAGAGCTTGGTATTGACGAACATCACGCTGGAGTAGCAAATGGACTGGGGGAGCATGGCCAGATAATGACCGCTCTGATCGTCCGTATTGATGGCAGCGGGAAGAAAATCCTTCAGAAAATCACTGCCAAGTAGCGGTGCAAGATCTTTTACCAGATGTTTTTCATGTAATACAGCAGATCTTCCAGAAGGATACATGTACATCACATCAGGAATCGTTCCTGCAGCAACATACGCAGCCATCTTCTGATGGAAAGCCTCATTGGTAAGGTCTTCCTTCTTCAAGGTGATTTCTGGGTTTCCCTCGGTGAATTGTTGCCAGACTTTTTGGAATTCCTCATAACCAGGAGCAGTTGCATCACTGTAGTCCAGGACATTGAGGGTGATTTTCGAAGCAGCCGTGTTCGTGGGAGCTTTTGTCGGTGCCTGTTCATTTGTGCCATTAGCTGAGAGCACAAAAGGAGCAATCATCAGCAGGAGAACAACTAGTACGCGTGTTTTTACTTTTTTCATACTTCCTTTCCTTCCTTTTTTTTATTGTTTCATGCCATGCATGCTACATTCGGTCAATCCTTTTCAAGGAATAATCCCTGAGTCGAATAATGTCTGGATGAGTTTTCCCGTCGCCCCGTAAGCGATGGTGCCGGATCCGTAGGATGAATATTTGATGGGTACTTCCTTTTCCACAGGAAAAATCCAATTGCGGGAGATTGCTTCTTCCAAGGCCTTGCAAAAGGCTCTGCCTTGGCTTTCCATGTCGCTGCCAACGAACACTTCTCCGATATCCAGTGTATTTGCAAACATTGCGATGTTTGCAGCCAATTCCTCAATGAAACGGGTGAATATCACAGGATTCTCCAGAATTTTATTCATTTCTTCCTTGGAGATTGACATTTGTTCATCATTGTTTTCTTTGCAAAAGGCACTTCTGAATTCTCCTGCAAAGGAATTGGTACCATGGTAAATTTTTCCATTGATGACAATGCCTAACCCGATACCTACCCCACCATATTTCTGGTGGGGTACGAGGACCTGCTTGAATTCGAGAAGAATGAACAGGAAATTCTTATGAGCAGTATCATGCAGGAAGGCAAGCTGTGCCCATGCACAGCAGTTCGCATTGTTTTCCAAGGTGACGGTCACCGGGATTCTTCTCTTTATCTCATCGAGAAAAGTAAATTTCTCCGTTATATTTAAAGGAACCGAATACTGTACGGAACTATCCTCCTGATTAATCAAACCTCCAAATCCGATGCCCATGCCAAAACATCTAGGTGCATCCTTGGAGAGATTTTTAATGAAGTCCTCGTAGATTCTTGTGATTGATTCGATGGCGTTTTTTTGGGTGATTGATTCCTCCACGTCTTTAGAGAACACCATGTTACCCACAAGATCCACCACAACCAAAGAGTATGAGCCTGCTTGGATGGAAAGGCCAAGGACGATTCCATAATCTTTGCTGATGGCAAGAGGAATGGGCTTTCGTCCCGTACCAGAGGAAGAAAAGACCGTATCCTGCTTGGGCAATTCACAAATAACTCCATCCTTGATCAATTCTGAGATTTCTGAAGTTACCGTGGATTTATCAAGTCCCAGCCGTTTGGACAAATCTATCCTGCTATCCCGAGGATGTTGCCAAAGAGCCTTGCAGATTTTTGTTGCATTTCGAGTCTTTTTCCTCATACGGTGCTTCTTTATTTCCATAACATGGCCATTGAGTGTTGCCAACTTGGTATCATACGCTTGAAGGACTCTGCTTTTTCTGCAAGTGCTGCATGGTCATAGGCAACCACAGTCTTTGCATTCTCAAGGAACTCCTTGAACTCCTTCTCATTCGTCTGGACGAAATGCAAAGCCGCCTCAATGCTGGAATAAACCGCCTTCTTTTCTAAATCTTCCCCAGTGAAATACCTGAGGAACATTCCAATATTCTCCTGAGGGGTTCCCAAGGCCTTGATTTTCTCTCTGGTATACAGGAAACGAAGGATGTCCTGTCTTTGCCTGCTCCAAAAGGTATTGGAACGTTCTGGAGGAAGATGCAAAAGCAACAGGTCTTTGTCAAAGAAGAAATCATAGTCACAGTATCGACAATTCAGAAGATAATCGTCATCCTCACCCCTGGTCACACCCGGATCGAACGGGACCTGAGTGAACAGCCTCCGATCGATGACCATGTTCCCCCCGAAACCAAGAGAACATCTCATCAGATTCTCAGGGGCATCAAGATATTGCTTGATTTGTTGGTTAAAGAGCTCGTCCTTTGGCCAATTGTTACCCCAGGGACCTTTTTGCCCATCATATACCTTGTTCCCTTGTGCGTCCTTGACGCATCCGGTTTTTCCCAATACCAATCGGCCTTGGCATTTTTCTCCAATATGGGCAAGCGCCTTGATTTTGTAATCTGCATCGATGCACTCATCATCATCAATCATGATAATCTGGTCAAAACCATGCATGGCTGCATACACAAGCCCTATATTCCGTGCTCCCCCATAGGTATTGTAATCAATAAGGGAAAAATCGGTACCAGAGAACCCTGTTTCTTTCAGGATATCGGACAGTTTGGTATATTCATCATTGGTGATGACAGAAAGAGGGAGGGATGTTTTTTTGCAAATCTCTTGTACTTTCTGAGTGATATCCAAAGAACAAGGAATAGGAAGAACCACAATCTGATCTGAAAATCCGATATCTTGAAGATTTTTTAGCGTTCTTCCCAAAGTCCCATCTTCAGTGATGGGGGAGGGATGGTCAAATATCTTCCAACTTTGAAGAGTTTCCGTACTCCAATATGTTGGAATGAAAAGGCAACAAGACATATGCATGCTCCTAATTAGTTCGTTTTTTCAACTAATTGAATTTTACCATCGGTATTCCATATAGTCAAACAATTATTTCCGAACTATTTTGATGTATTCGTTTGCATTATGCAAAATTAGTTGTATATGAAGGATTGAAAAATGAAAATCTTCAATAAAAAATCTTAATTGGAAAGTCGTCCCTGGTGAGAAGAAAATGGCTTCTGAGAGATCCTGTCCACCTCATAAGGACCCTCCTGATGTCTTGGAACCCGACATGTGCCTGACCTGTTATTAGAAAAATAAACCTTCTTTCTTGCTTCTTTGTGCGCTACAATACGGAAAAAGGACGGGAGAAATCTTGTTTTTCCTGTTGCAAGGCATTTATGGACCAAGTAACCAACATAACCATCCCTCTCTTTCTTGGGATGATTGTTTTCTTTTTCCTTGCAGAGATTGGAATCCACAGGACTTCCTTGAAAAGGTTGCGCTGGGTGCTTTTTGCCCTCTATGTATATTTGAACCTTAGCGAGACCCTGCTTTTCAGGAAAGTCAGTCCTTCAATGAGATTTGAGTTGCAGCTTTTCTGGTCCTACAGACTTGCTCTTGCCGGTAATATGATGATGCTCAGTGAGATATTGCTGAACATTCTTCTTTATGTTCCTTTTGGTTTCTTGCTTTCAGACTTACGATATCTTGGTTCTCTGAAGATTATTCTTCTTGGCTTTGCCTGTAGCACTCTCACCGAATTGACACAATTGGTTTTTCATCTTGGCTTGTTCGAGTTTGATGATATTTTTGATAATACTCTTGGATGTATCCTAGGCGTGCTTTTTTTCCTTTTTTTACGATTTCTAACCCAAAAGATGCAGGACGGGAAATCCCGTCCTGCAAAAGGGCATGAATATTAGAAATTGCAACCTGCAGTCAATGCTTGTGAAAAGAGACCATGTACGTCTATTGTAAGTTGGGAGGTAACGACAGGAACTATTTTGGTATCTGTGCTTTTGAAGATAGTGCTGTCAAGTATCTGGCTACCGTTGGTAGTGATGGCTCCGTTGAAATAATAGTTGTTACCGGTATCCTGATCTGGAACTTCCTTGATGTTATCCGCAAGCCCTCCATTGAGGGACAAGCAATCCTTGGTACTGAAATACCGTTCCCCGGTTCCCTTGCCGTACAGAGTGATATTGTAATTCCCGTTACCATAACTGGTGACATTTTCCAACACCACAGAGGGATTGCTGTTGCTGGTGATGCCACTGGCGCCATTATTGTAGGAAAGGCTGTTCCGCAGGACATGTTTCACCGCGATACCATCCCCGCCAAGCTTGAACCCGTTGCCGTCACCTTTGCCTGTCCCGTCACTAAGGCTTCCATTCTTATATGCAATGCAATTCTCGATGACCACGGCACCAATAGGACCACTTTCAATCTTGCTGAAGAGGTCCCAGCCATCATCAATATTGCTATACGCTATGCAGTTCTTGAAACGATTGCCTTCCGCTACGGTCAATTTTGCTGCGAAACCATCCGCATTGTTCTGCGCACTATCGCAATTGTCATGGCTGACACACCCTAGTATCAGATTGTCCTTGGGCCATTTGTGGTAATCCTCGGTACTTGTTCCGCTTATCTGGATGCCTGTATCCCCATTGCCATAAGCATTTACCGCACGAATGATGTTGTTGTTTCCTGCAACTTGCAGACCTTTCACATTATCGGGGGTGTTGGTGATGTCGATATTCTCAATAGTCCAATAGGAACCCCATAATTGAAGGCCTCCCCCTGCAGATGAAAAATCCAGTACTGCGCGGTTTGCCGCCCTGAGAGTTTTGCGTTGTGTCTGAGTCCCGTCATTGCCACGCTCTATAACAAGAGGTCTGGTAAGATGGTATTCGCTGTCTGTAAGGATAATCGTCTGCCCCATTTTACAATATGAAACAGCACTGTTCAAATCCAAGGGATCAGCCTTGGTGCCATCACCAAAAGGAGAACCATTTTTAGAGGCGTATAACTCGGTTCCAGGATAGTTCAGATATATTACCGTCTGCATAATTGAGACGCTATTGTAACTTTCCACATACTGCTTGGTGTCTTTGTCATAACTGGCCATCACGCTATGAGGATAGGGCTGCCAATCCTTTTGAGGTTGGAATATGATCTGGTAATCATTGATTCCTTTCTGCAGGGTGAGATGTCGTACGAAATCCTTGTTCGCCGTTACTTTCTCCTCATTGACCAGTGTTTTCCCGTTTTGAATTTTCACTGTGAGCAATCCATCACAATTGGTGATGAATGTGAAGGGGTAGTCGCTACTGCTGTAACTTGTAGGGCTGTCTATCTTGGTAAGAAGAGGAACCAATGTGGGAGGGGCCTCCTCAGGAGGAGGGTCGTCCTTGGTCTGGGTGAGGGAGAACTTGACATCACTTATTGTGACATTGCATCCACGAGCAGCTGCAAAACCCAGATACAGATGATCGCTATCGAGGACAGAAAGTTTGTCCGCCCCGTAAAGAGTATATTCTTCAACAGTGCCTTCACTGGCTATCGTCTGTTTGAGAATCGCATGATAACCGGTATTATCCTTCTTAAGAGTAAGGGTGTACACGTCGTTGGAGCGTACCAGATCACTTTGGTCGTAACTGAAAGCATGACCTATGCTTGTCCCGTATTGGGCGATCATCTGGTCTCCTCCCTGGAGTATTTGGGGAGTAAGGTTGGTGACAAATCTGGCCCCGATAGTATCTTTACTGGTCTTTTTCACCCCGTTGATGGTCTCTTCGAACTTTGTTGCGATAATGGCCGCACTATTGGTGTAGTGGTTGACCATGGATTGGCCATCTTGTCCCAGACTGTCCATGGCAATAATTCCAAAACCTTCCTGTCCGTCGGCAGTTGGATTGATATAGTCAACGTGGAAGGTACCTGTCAAGCTGAAATTCTCAATCTTGGGATTTATGGTGGTGTAATAGAACGAGATTCCGTCATGAAATGCGGTGAACTTGCCTCCTTTTTCGTTTATCGTCAGATCTTGTTCATTGAAAGTGCAGGTCTTCAATGAGAAATTCAGATTGTCACTGTTATGCATGGTAAAGGAGTTTAAGGTTGCGTTTGTACTTTGTCCGAATTCAGTGAATAGCCAAGTACGTTCTTCGTCTTTCCTTGCGGTCTTGATGAACGGATCGGAAGTCACCATCTCGTTTTCCCGTATGGCACTTACTGTGATGGTATAGCGTGTATCGGGTTTCAGATTGCTGAAGGTCGTCTGAAGTGAAGAGGTCTCCCTTTGTGTCCCGTCAGAGCAACGCACAAGATAACTGGTTGCTTCCTGAACATTTTTCCATGAGACCTCCAGCGTGAAGTTTCCTTTGTTGAGCACAGTCACCGCTGGTTTTTCCAATTTCAAGGAGAAAGTGAATCCCTTTGCCTCGGACGCTTGCTTCTCCTCGCCTTTCCATGCGGTCACTTGTGCCAGATACTTCCCACTTTTCTTTAATTCGAAACTGATTTTCTTTGCATCCTTGCGGCTTTTGCCAACCTTTTTTGAAGTAAGCAAGGTTCCATCGCTTTGAATAATCTCCACCTCGGCACCTTCAGCCGTGGTGGCTGAAGTGCTGAGATTAAACAATATTGTGACAGTATTCCCCTCACTTTGGATATTGGTTATCTCAGGCACCCAGTTCTCAGCACTGAGGGAGAGTGCTAGCATAAAGAAAATAAAAAGGAAAGTGGTAAGTTTTTTCATGATTACTTCTCTACTACAATCTCATATATATAGATACCACTGTTCTTGGAGTAGACATAATAGACACCATCTTCAATGAAGACATAGGTCCCCATGCCAGCGACAGTCCCCGTATCAGGATCAGCGACAATGGTAGCGACTTCCGTTCCATCTTGTTTTGCAATTGCCAATGTGCGGGCATCGGTCTTGGAGGAGCTGTTGAGATATATGGTGAGCTTCTCACCTTTCTTGGCGGTGAATTTTAAACTGCGATAGGCTGTCGATCCCGTTCCTCCCAGTTTGATGCGGCTGTTGAAAATCTCCCCGTCTTTTGCGGTACGAGCGACATCGATCAAATCGATGGATACCCCTTTCTCACTGGTTGCGCAGATTGAGACATCATCAAAAGTCTTGGTACTGGAGAGTTTTTGGGGGTCAAGGTCATTGACCGAAAGATAAGCTTTGCTCGATAGAGGCAAAGCACAGAGCAGGCCCAAAAGAACCACAATTAGAAGTTTTTTCATACAAATCCCCTTTTCCACAGTATAATTACGCCTTTTTGGAGAATGGATTCTCCTTTATGGATAATGACGATGTGAATTGAATAGAAGACTATTACCAACGAGACAATGACTTGGTCCTTCTGTTTTTCTTCTTGAGAAAGTCAGGGATTGAGTCAATTCAGTGTCATGGAAAACGGAGACATGAGGCAATGAGTAACCAAAGGATTGAAGTTTTGTTTCGTTGGGGTTAAGAAAGGAAGACTCCTTTGGATCCTTGTCATGCTACATGTACAATAATGGCAACCAGCAGCAGAACGGCAATGGTTCTATGAATTATAATCCAGCTCTTACCTTTATGTCTTGCCTTTGCTCCATAGATCCCCAATGCCCCTTGAACCAGCAATAAGATTGCAGCCATGACTCCAGTGAGTCGGATGCCAAAATTGTTGAGCTGGATGAGGAAATGGGCAAGCAGGGTCATAATGGACAAGAGACCGAACAACTTATGCCACTTGACAATAAAGTTCAGGAAGAAGCTGAATGCTATCTGGAATCTTGGGTATGCCTTCAGAGAAGATCCAAATTTCCTGTTGATGAATTTCACCACATAATTAAGCATCGCTAAGACAAAGAAGACTATCGTGCAAAATCCAAGGAACTCTCCTAGCTCTCTTGCCATAAAACACTCCTTTACCTTCATGAGGAAGGCTGCAATCTCTCTCTCCCAAACCTAGGGTGATTGGGTTCATGACCATATATTAACACGGAAAAAGAGAGACCAGAAGCCAACGAGCAATCGGTCCCATACCTTGTGGCCTCATACAAGTAGCAAGTGTGTTTTTGATGAAATGGAGAACTACTTTATACGTATTACTTTGCCGTGGCCAGTCTTGAGTATTTCTTTTGATACACCGGATGCATCAAGCAGGCATCAAGAGCGGCATTTGTCAAGGTGGAGTTTGTCTTTACTGGTGGCAGGGTTCATGAGGAGATTCTTATTTTCCTTAAAGAAAGACACTTCAAAATGAAATTCGGGACGCACAATGTTTGTTTCGTGCAAATTCTTAGGCCTATAGTAAGTAAATCTCTGGAAGTCCATGATATCCAAACTCTTGATCGTATTCTGCATAAAATTTGTTGACAACTGAATTATTTGGTTTTATTATTGTGCTAATGGTTGATATTAATGAATATTATTCAGTATAGCTGAACAAGAGGTATACTATGAAAAAACTACATGGAGTCATCACCGCGATGACGACTCCTTTTACATCAGACGATAAGGTTGATGTGTCGGCGCTTGAGAATCAGACGGAATTCCTGATTCGAAATGGTGTTCAATGCTTGTATCCCTGTGGTACCACTGGTGAGATGTTTCTCATGAGCCTACAGGAACGTGAACTGGTGGCGAAGACTGTAGTGAAGAAGGCCGCAGGCCGTGTGACGGTTTTCGTCCATTGCGGGGCGATGTCCCAAAAAGACACAATCGAACTTGCAAGGAATGCCTATGAAATCGGTGCGGATGGAATTGGCGTGGTCACCCCAATTTTTTTTACAGTCGATGATAGGGCAATGGTAGCCTATTACAAAGCGGTTTCCGAAGCTTTACCAAAAGATTTTCCTATGTATGTATATGTGATACCACAGCTTGCCCATAATGATGTATCGGCAAATTGCATGGAGAAAATTGCTATGGAATGTAAGAACGTTGTCGGGGTCAAGTACAGTTTTGCTGATATGCGGAGAATCATTGAATACACGAAAGTCTGTGGAGGTGATTTTTCTGTAGTCCCCGGTGCGGATGACTGGTTCCTTCCTGCTCTTGCCTCAGGTTGTGACGGTGTTGTTTCTGGGTGCTCAGGTCCATTTCCTGAAGCTTTTGTTGCAGTATATGATGCTTATAAAAAAGGCGATATGGCGCTTGCCCGGAAAGCGCAAGCCTATGCGACAGAATTGGTGTACTTAATGAAATTTGGTGCTGATATGTCGATTTTTAAAAATATTCTCACCATGCGTGGCGTGCCTGGTGGCCATATGAGAAAACCGCTTCTTGATTTGTCGAAGGAAAAGGTAGCGGAATTGAGAAAGCAGGCTGAGAAATACCTGTGATGGGTTTTATCCAAATAGTGTATATCGCATAACATGCGAAAAAGGAGAAAAAATGAAAAGGGTATTGATGACTTTGCTGGTTCTGGTTTGCGTATTTGCTCTCTTTGCTGAGGGAACTCAGGAAAAGCAGGAGTTTCCCGGGAAAAAGCAGATTAATATTATTGTTCCTTATTCTGCAGGTGGGGCATCCGACACGACTGCAAGAATCTTTGCATCGGAGTTGGAGAAGGCCATTGGAACTACCGTGACGGTTTCCAATGTTACCGGTGCTTCTGGTGCGATTGGTCTTACACAGGTCAAGAACTCGAAAGCTGATGGTTATACTTTGGCATACATGCCTGTTGAATCGACCATGCTTCGTGCTCTTGGTTTGACAAAGCTCAGTTCGGACGATTTCTCGTTCATTGGACGTGCAATGACCATTCCGGCAGCAGTGACGGTACGTGCCGATTCGCCGTGGAAAACCTTTGATGACTTTATCAACTATGCAAAAGCAAATCCTGGCAAGGTGAGGGTAGGTAATTCTGGAACTGGTTCAATCTGGCATGTCGCAGCAGCTTCCATTGAGGACAAATGTGGTGTGAAGTTCACTCATGTCCCGTTTGATGGTGCAGCTCCTGCAGTAGCGGCTCTTCTTGGTGGAAACATAGAGGCCGTCACGGTAAGTCCATCAGAGGTCAAGAACAATATTGATTCTGGTGATTTCAGAATTTTGGTCATTCTTGGCGAGAACAGATCTTCTGTTGCTCCCAACGTACTGACTGCGAAAGAGATGAAAATTGATATTACGATTCAGGGTTGGGGTGGTTTTGCAGTACCTAAGGGGACTCCACAGAACGTCATCGACATCCTTGAAGCGGCGGCAAAGACCGCTATCAATTCGGACGCTATGAAGAAATTGCTTGTGAGCAAGGGCTACGAGCATGCATATCTCTCTGGTGCCGACATGGATAAGCAGGCAGCCAAAGAACTTGCTTACTATGACATGCTTATCCCGAAACTTCTCTAATCTCTGATGACACCAGTGAAGGGGTATGCCTTATGATGCACCCCTTTGCTGGATTACAATGAAGGAGGCTTGATAATCATGTGTACTGGTAAGTGGTATAGGGGAGATACTATCCCTGGTCTTATAATCGCTCTTTTCGGATATGCTGTAGTAGTCTATACACTTGTTGAACCGACCTTCACGTGGAGGGCACAGACATCCGATGGAGTTCCTGGCGGAGGGTTCTTTCCCATCCTGCTTGGAGTCCTGTTAGGAGTGCTGGGCACGATTCTTTTTATCAAGGGACTTCTTGAGAAGGGACAAGTGACCTACTTCAAGATTGACAAGGAAGTGAAGTGCAATCTTTACAAGCTTGCCAAGACGGTCCTAGCCATTGTGGTTTTTTTCATCATCTGGCAATCCACAAAGAAAATATTTCCATCGTTCATTCCTTGTATCGCATTGCTTAGTCTTGTACTGAACAAGCTCTTTGAGCGTTCATTCAAATACAACATCATATATACAGCCGTGCTTACCATTTTTCTGTATCTGTCATTCGTGGTTGGATTCTCGGTCCAATTCAACATTTAGGAGGGAAGAGGCATGACTGCTACCATTTTCTTCAATGCATTGTTGCAATGTTTGCGTCCAAGCGTAATATTTTTTCTATTTCTTGGATCTCTTATTGGCACTTTAATCGGTGCACTTCCCGGACTTTCGGCAACCATGGGTATTGCCATCCTTACACCTGTCACTTTCTGGTTTGCGAAAGAAAATGGCTTTGCCATGCTCATGGGGCTTTGGAATTCAGCAATTTTCGCCGGTGGCATCTCTGCGATATTGATAAATACGCCTGGGACCCCTGCGTCAATCTGCCAATCCTTTGATGGTTATGCGATGTACCGGCAAGGCAAGGGTGGACTTGCCCTTGGAGTCAATGTTATTTATTCCTTTATCGGTGGATTCCTTTCTGTTGTTTGCTTGATTCTTTTCTCCACTCCGATAGCAAGGTTCACTATCAAGTTCAGTGCACCCGAGTATTGTCTGTTGGCGCTTTTCGGATTGTCGATGATGGTCGCCATCTCTGGTGGAAATGTTCTTAAGGGGATGATTCTCGGCGTAGCCGGAATCTTGTTCTCCTGCGTAGGCCTTGACCCGATCCTTGCAATAAAGCGTTTTACTTTTGGTTCGGTGAACCTCATGAGTGGGATATCCTTTATTCCAGTTATGATAGGTATGTTTGGCATAGGTGAAGTATTGTACCAGATGTACAGTTTTCGAAAAGCGGAGCAGGAAAAAGAAATGGCGGCAAGGCAGGTCAACATCGCCCTCGGCCGTATCCTGCCGACCCTTAAGGAATTTCGGCAACTGTGCGTGCCGACTCTTATCGCTGCGTTTGAGGGTATCATCATCGGAGCGATTCCCGCCGCTGGAGGCGATGTGGCTTCGATTATCTCCTGGGGTAACGGGAAAAAGATGAGCAAGCATCCGGAGGAGTATGGCAAAGGTTCGCTGGAAGGCCTTGCCGTCTCCAGTACGGCCAACAATGCGGTCATCGGTGGTGCAATGACGACAATGATGACCCTTGGCATTCCGGGAGACTCTGTCACTGCTATTCTTATTGGTTCCCTTACAATGTACGGGATGCAACCTGGTATCAAGATGTTCACAGAAAACATCGAGTTCACTGGGACAATCTTTGCCCTTATGCTTCTTGCCAATGTGGTGTTTCTTTTTTTTGGTCTTGCAACCGCAAAGGTGTCTGCAAAGGTTCTGAACGTTTCCCAACCTACCGTCTGGACGGCGGTGTCGATTCTTTGTGTTGTTGGTTCATTTGCTTTGAACAATAGTTTCTTTGATGTATGCATTATGTTTCTCGCCGCATTGTTGGGGTTCTTCTTCAAAGTGTTCGAGTTCCCTACTGGACCGTTCGTCCTTGGTTTGCTCTTGGGCAATATGCTTGAAGCGAATCTTCGTCGCGCTCTTGTAATGAGTTATGGGAATTGGTCAGTTTTCGTGACACGCCCAGCGTCCTTGGTTCTCTTGCTTTTAA
>Ga0172381_10004082_pt1 | contig 15217 bp, 14 predicted proteins | sample Leawel6488metaG_FD_119754 | JGI IMG/M metagenome (GOLD analysis project Ga0172381, IMG submission 119754) | Leachate microbial communities from a municipal landfill in Southern Ontario, Canada - Leachate well 64-88 metaG | ecosystem: Engineered > Solid waste > Landfill > Unclassified | place...
CCAATTTTCCAAGTCTGTGAGTGGTGCTTTCCAGTTTTTTGGAAGTCCTGTTGTTTCTGTGTCAAAAAATAGGTACATTTTATTAATTTATATTTGATTTGTTTTATTGTACTACAAAATAATAGAAAAAGAAATTTTGTAAAAAAAAGCATCTTTTTAAAAAAAGATGTTTAGGGGGGTTGTCGGTAATATTGGGATCAAGATTTTCTCTCCTCGGTCTTTGAAAGCTATGCATGTTTTGTGGAATGCATTGGGTTCGCTTTTTTCGATTCTTAGATTTCTTGGTCTTTTCCCTTGCCGATAAAGGAAGTTAATTAGTTCTTCTGCTCCCCTGATTTTCACTTCTCTTTGGAATTGAGGCGAGAAGCGGTTCACTGGTCGTGAACAATTGTTTATAAGGCGTCCGATCCTTTCAATTACCCTCTTCTCAATTTCATATTTTTCAATGAAATCTTTGAGATCGTCTTCTGATATGCTCCATGCCTTCATAATTTTCGCTAAGGTTTCCTTAGGCATATCGTAAGCGAAACTGGGTTCTATCTCAATACTACCGTTTTTACTACTTGTTACTGTCATTTTTAAGGTTCCTCCTTCTTGAAATATGTGCCAAGAAGGGAGTCTAATTGCTTTATTTCAGTAATCAGGCTTCCTTCTTGGTGTTTTTCAAAAAACTATATTTATAATTTACAATAAATATCATATTTTGTCAAAAAAATAACTACCTTTTGGGGAAAGATAGTTAGGAGTTATGATGCTTGCTTGACTTTTCTTGTAATTAAAGTTTCGGCAATGGTATTTTTTAAATGTATTTTTTCTTTGAATATACTTTTAAATATGTCTTTTGTAATTGCCGTTACTACAAGAGCACCGAATGCTGAAAGAGTTTTTAGGTCTTTTTCGCTAAAGCATCTTGGTTCTCTATTAAAGGCATACAGTACCCCAAAGCCTTCTTCTTCTATTTGTAGTGGCGTTGCTATCATAGAGACAACCCCTTCGTTTCTGATTAATTTATCGGCAGTATAGCTGATATTTTCAGAGAAATATTTATCAGCAATAAATCCTTTTTGGTTATTCATTGCTTTCCACCCAAGACCTTCTCCATATTTTAGCGTTATTCGTTTAAAATTTTCGCCAACACCATAAGAAACGCAGTGTTGGAGTTCTTCATATTTGTTTTGTAGCAGAATAAAAGAAGCATCTGCACAAAGTATGTTTGAAGCAGTTTTAGTTACGAGTCTTAGATTATTTTCTAAACAAGTCCCTTTTTGATATATTTGATTAAATATTTTGTGTATATTTTTTAGTGTGTCTTCATTTGCCGCTAATTCAATTTTTTTTATCAGCTCAGCAAATTGCGATTTTGCCTCTCCTCCTTTTTGTAGGTAAAATGTTGCTCCATTATTTAAGGCTTCAATTGCAACTTCTTCCCTACCTCTTCCCGTGAAGATGATGAATGGTACTCTTTCTTTAAATGTATTATTTATCTTTTTAAGAAATTCTATACCATCCATTCCGGGCATTTCGTAGTCAGAGAGAATAACGTTAAAATATTCTTTACCTAGCCTATTGAAGGCACTGATTGGCGAACTGTCGGTAACCACATTTATTTCTGGATGTTTTTCTAAAAATAATTTTCCTATTTCAAGTAGGGTCTCATCGTCGTCTACGTACAAAACTCTTATCATTTTTTATTCTCCTCGCTCAATAGTTTTAAAAGGACTATGAGCTATGTAAATTATGAATCATTTAATAGTGGAGGTCAAATTGGTTTTGCAAGAAAAAAATAAACTATCTTTTTCAAGATAGCTTTTATACTTCTTCCAGCGTTTCTATTAATTTTCTTACAATAGAAATAATACTTTCTGTTTTTTTAATATATTCTTCTTTGCTTTCTTTTTCGTTTTTCTCTTCTTCAAGAAAATCTAAATAGCCTTTTATTATAAAAATTGAATTTGCTATTTCGTTTTTGGTGATCTTTATTTTCGTCTTGTAATATTCTTTTTGTTGTTTTATTTCGTCACTTATTATTGCCATTGCTGCAAGGTTGCCAAACAGTGAAAGAGTAGCTAGATCCTTCTCAGTAAAGGGTTTGATTTTTTTGTTAATTGCGTATATTACTCCAAAACAGATTCCACTGATCTGCAATGGTGCAGCTATGCCAGATACTATACCTTCGTTTTTAACTAAAAAATCAGCTTGATCGTCGTGTTTGATGGTTGCATCTAGAACATACTCGTCGGTAAAGCATCCTTTATGTTCTCTCATTACTTTTCCAGCAAGACCCTCTTCAGGTTTTAGAGATATTTCTTTGAATTTATCACTTAGATTGTATGAAGCTTTGCATTCAAGCTGCTCAGTTTTTTTATTGAGTAACATTAAAAATGATCCGTCAGCAAAAAGTCGTTTTGAAATAACTACCGCAATATTGTCAAGATTTTTTTGTAAATCTTTCTTGATGACCATTTCGCTGATTAGCTGATAAATACTTTCATAAGTATCCTCTAATTCTTTCTTGCTGGTTGCTATTTTGAGCTTGCTAATTAGCTCAGCAAATTGCGATTTAGGTTCTCCGCCTTTTTGCAGGTAAAATGTTGCTCCATTATTTATAGCTTCAATCACTACCTCTTCCCTTCCTCTGCCCGTAAAAATAATGAAAGGTATTTTTCTCTTTTTGAAATTATCATTAATATATTTCAAAAAAGCTATACCATCCATCCTAGGCATTTGATAGTCCGAGACTATGGCATCATAATATTTTTCCTCAAGCATCTTGATGCCAAGTTCTGCAGAATCAACTGTATCTACATGAATCTCTGGATCTTTTTCTAAAAATTTTTTTCCTACCAAAAGCAAGTCTTCTTCATCGTCAACATAAAGTATGTTTATCATTTTTACACTTCCTTGCTCAATAGATTGTTAAAGGGCTAGTGAGCTACTTCAAGCATAGGTTATTTGTTTATGGCGGTCAATTTTTATTTGCACAATTTTAAATTATAAAAAATCTCTTACTTGAGCAAGAGATTCATTATTTTATTTTATCGTTTTCTTTTTCAGTATTTTTTTATCTTGGTTTTTATAGATGGGAGTTGTAAAGCTAAAAGTTGTTCCTTTGTTTTCTCCTTTACTTTCAAAGTATATTTCTCCTCCGTTCCCCTCAACTATTTTTTTGGTTATGTACAATCCTAAACCAGACCCATCTGGGTGAATGTTCGGAGCTCTATTGCCTCGTGAGAATTTTTGGAATATTTTCTCTCTATCGTCTTTGGTTATTCCACATCCTTCGTCTTTTATATTTATTTCAAGAAAGTCTTTTTTATTAGTGAAAGATAATTCTATATTTCCTTTTTCGGTATAAGAAATGGCATTTTCTATTAAGTTAGAAATTGCACGCGATGTTTTTTCTGGATCACACCATAATTTTGGAATAGTAAAATTTGGTTTTTTAATAATTATTTTCAGCTTTTTTTCTTTAATATATTCTAGTTTTTCTTTTATAATATTTCTAATTAATGGTTCTATATTCACCTTTTCTGGCTTGGTCTCCATTTTTTCTCCTTCCAGTTTGTAGGCATCGCAAAAGTCGGCAACCGTATTAACAATTCTGTACAAACCCGCCTCAATTACTGGAAGGGCTGTTTCTGGCTTATAATCGCCTTCTTTCATCATAGAAAAATACCCTCGGATAATTGATAAAGGTGTGTTTAACTGATGGCTGACAACCCGAAGAAAATCAGATTTCATAGCTAGTAATTCTTGGAGATATTTATTACTTCGTCTGATATCTTTTGTTTGTTTGCTTACTTTTTCTTCTAAGGTTTTTCCAAATTCTTTAATCTGTCTGTATTGTCGTGCATTTTCTATAGCAATACTTGCTTGGCGTGAAAGAATTGTTAGTAGTTCCAAATCTTCCTTTGTATAAGGGTTTTGAGATTTTTTGGAACTGAGAATAATCACCCCGATTAGTTTTTTATTTGCTATTAATGGCAATATTACTGACGCATTAATATTTTCCATATAGCTGATCAGTTCTTTGAATTTTATCTTACTTTCTTCGTTTTTATTTTCTTCGGCAAAAATGGAAAGCTCATCGCTAACAATTATTTTTTGAGTTTTTGATAGATAGTCAATTAAATAGCTGTCTCTTATACTGCTAATACTGCTATCTTTCTTAATTCCTTTGATGGTAAATAATTTGTAACTACAAGGAAGCGTTCGTGTGTTTATTAAGAATACATTTGCCTTTTCTATCCGCATTGTATCTTTAATCGTTGTCACAATTAATTTTGTAATCGTATTCAGATCAATATGGTTAGTCAATTCCTCAGTCAACTTACTAATAGTTTCTTGGTAGTTGTAAAGAGAGGTAAAAAGATATTTATTAGCAAAGTTTCTTATCACTTTGTTGGCATTGTAAAAGGTTATTACAAACAATGGAGCGACTATTAATCCAAATGAATATGCCCCTAAAGTAAATACTCCATTAAAAAATGTATTATAAAACCAGACAAGTGAATAGAAAAATCCATAGGCAAAAGTTGAAACACCAAGATAAATAAATATTTGTCTAACCATAATTCTTATATCCATAAAACGATATCTAATGATGGCGTAGACAATAAATATTAAATAAATAGAGGCTGTTATGTTTCCAATGGGTGGAATAAGGATTTTGTACCACAAGAAATAATTTGTGATTCCTCCTGTATACCCTATTATTGTTCCGATAGTGATGTATTTTAATTGAGTCTTGTAAATTCCTTTTGATTTTTTGTAGGCTTTGAATAGTACATAGGCAGCATAGTATGCATAAAAAACCCATAAGATTAAGTATAGGCTAAAAAATGGTCCAGCAATTGGCCAAAATTGAAAATTAAGAAGCGGCTCTACATGGCTTACAAAATACGGAGTGAAGTTGGAAATGAAAAAACAAAAAAATAAAAAATAACTAAATATTAAAAACTTTTTTCTTTTTTCAATTAGATTGGTAACCGAATAAACGAAATGAAGATCAGCCACAGGAATAAAAATAGCACCCATCATTAGTAAGCGAGTTAGAAAAAGTGCATCTTCTCCATTGGTGGATATCTGCCAAAAATAATATGGAAGACTCCAACAAAAAACACTCATTGCAAATAAAAAGAATCCGACATTGGTTCTTCCTTTTGGGTTCTTAAAAAGAATTACAAGTCCAAGGATTGAACTTGTGAATGCATTTATTAAAGCTGAAACAGCATAAAAATCCATTAATTTATTTTTTGGCTATTAATATTCCGTGTATTTTTAGTGGTTCGTAAATTAGTCTAATGTTATCAAATCCTGATTTTTCTGCGATGTTGGCAAATTCTTTTGGTGTTCTGTGTATCATTGTCCAATTGATGACCCATTTCAGAAAATGCTGTTCAATGTTTGGCGCAATGTTGCAGGTGATAAAGATTCCATTTGGTTCTAATGAGTCTCTAATTCTTTTAATAAGAGTGATGGCTTCTTTTGTTTTTATATATTCTAAGAACCCCATCATTTCAACAATATCTGGTTTAAAGTTTTTTGCGATATTGTTTATTTCAGAAAGATCTTTGTTCTGGAATTCTATCTGGTTTATTATATTTTTTTCTATCGCAATTTTTCTAGCGTTTTCCAAGGCTTCTTGGTTGAGGTCTACTAAAATTGCTTTAACTGTAATGTCTTCTTTTTTCAAAATAGCAATATTTTCAAGGAGGTCTTCTGCTTTTCCGCAGGCAAGCGATATGATCCTCACTTCTTTTTTGCCCTGTTTTAAAATAATCTCTTTAAGCTCTTTTTTTATCAACCGTAATCTGTTCCTAAGTGATTGTGCGTTGAGGCAATTCAAGTATATTCTGTCAATAATGTTTTGAATTGTTAGTTCATCGCTTAGATAGTAGCTATAAGTATGTTCCATTCCCTTCCACGTAGCAGCATTTTCTTTTACCAGTTGGCAAGCTCTTCCTAGCCCGTCATAAAATAATGTATTTGTTTTTGGTCCTGGAATATTTAGAGTTTTGTATATTGATTTTTTAATCATCACATAGATAATTAAAAGCCACATAAAAGGCAGGGATAGGTAATAAAACCACGCATCTTTTTCATAAGCTCTTGATTTTATCATGGCACTTGGGTTTCTGGTTTTAATGACATCAACCTCTTCTTGTGTTAAGTCTTTAGGATTTTCAGCAATAACTATATTAAGCATGATTTTAATATTAAATAGCAAATTTAGTTTTTTAATAATTATATTATAACGATTTAAGATAGGATTGTAAAATAAAAAAAGAAGCTATGCTTCTTTGTTTTTAAAATTCAATGAATAGTGTTTTGGTTTTTGATTTACTAATAACTATTTTATTCTTTTTACCTTTTAAGGAGTTGTAAATAATTGGCAGTAAGGTTAATTAAGTTCTTGAAAATTTTTCTAGTCGTACGCCGATAAGGCGAATTAATTTTAACTGAGGATTTTTTCTTTTATCCAAAAAAGGAAGCAATAGTTTTAAGGATTCTAGTTTTAGTTTTTTATCATCATTTTTGCAAAATGGTGTTTTAAAATTTTTGGTTGATGATATTGTTACAAAATCAGAAAACCTTATGGTGATGGTTACACTTTTGAATGTAGCAAATTCACTATCTTTAAATTTTTCAAAAATATTATTAGCGTGGATTAGAAATTTGTCTACAAGAGAAACAATTTCAAAAGTATTTTCTTCAAATGTAATTTGTCCTCCAATGGACTTGGCTTCTCTATTTTCTGTGATTGGAGAGTCATCTATTCCTCTTGCCTTGAGATATATGTCTCTTCCTGTCTTGCTATGTAATATTTGCTTCAATTCTTCCTCTGTGAGGCTTCTAAGCTCTTTAATGGTGATAATGTTTAATTTGTTTAATATCTCAGCTGTTTTTGGTCCTATTCCCGGAATCTTTCTGATTAGTAAGGGAGACAAAAAAGCTTCAATATTTTTTGGGCTAATTGCGAGGAATCCATCAGGCTTATTGATACTGGCAGCTATTTTTGAAATTAATTTATTAGGAGCAAGACCAATAGAACAAGTTATTTTTTCTCTATTTTTAATTTCTTTTTTAATTTCTTTGCAAATTGATTCAGCTTTTTTGAATGTTTTATATTTTGTAAGATCAAAATAAAATTCATCTATACTTCCCTGCTCAACGAAATCAGAATACTCATTGATTATATTCAGTATATTTTGAGAACTTTTTTCATACATTGGAAAATTGGATGGCAGAAAAATAACTCCTTCTCTCCCTTGTTTTACTGCTTGTTCGGACAATTGCCATGCTTTTGATATGGGCAATGCTGAATGTATTCCATATTCTCTAGCTTTGTAATTTGCAGTTGAGACAACTCCTCTGCCGTGGCCATTTTTTGGATCCGAACCCACGACAATTGGCTTGCCGGCAAAACGTGGAGTGGCTCGCTCTTCTAAAGAGGCGAAGAAAGCATCCATATCCAAATGTCCAATTATTCTTTTTGAGGTCATTTTGTATGGAGTTATTATATCACTCTAAATAAGATATTAGAAATAAAAAAAAGAGCTTGATTCAAGCGTCTTTTTCGTATCTGATGTGGCAAACTTGCTCATCTTCACTTATGCTTAGTTGCGGTGTTTTGTTTTGGATTGTTTCTATCACCCTTGCACAAAATTCACTTTCGTGGATTGGAAAGAGTAATGGCTTTTGGTGTTTTCTATTGGCTATTGAGATCGCTTGAGTCGGAAACATTGTTTTCTTATTCTTTTCCGTAATGCCTATGATACTGGATGAAAACCCGCGCTTGAAAGCCGAATCGGTAAGTGGAAAAGTCTGTTCTACTTTATATGGTTTTCCACATGGAGCATTTTCCCCCCATGTTGTATTTTGGTATTGGTCATTAATCCATTCTTCTCCGTTGAAGCCATCTTTCTTCAATAATTTTAAGTTGCATTTTTCCCTCCTTGGGTTGTTAAATTTATATACTAATATATTTCATTTGTCAAGCAAAAAACAGACTCGTAGTGAGTCTGTTTTTTGTTTGCGACTAAGCACGTGTAATGCTTGTTGCGTTTGGTCCTTTTGGAGATTCTCCTTTTTCAAAAGATACTCTGTCTCCAACCTTTAATTCTTCATAGCTTACGCCTTGTAGCTCGTTGCTGTGAAAAAATAAATCCTTTTCTTCTCCATCAACTGTGATGAATCCGAATCCCTTGTCTGTAAGGGTTTTGATTGTTCCTTCCATTTTTTAAGATTTTAATTGTTCTAATGTTTTAAGGTTTTACCCTAAAGTTTAGTTTCTTGAATAAACTCGACTAATTTTTGATTAAGTAACTATCTTAATAGAAACAATAGCATCTATAGTGAGATTGGTCAATTTAATTAATAGATATATAAAATAAAAACAGCCGATTATCGGCTGTTTTTGTGGTTATTATTTTATTTCTAATTCGCCAACTTTTTCCCAACTATTTTCATCAAGAACTGTCATTTTGTCATCCCCTAGCATATATAGATAGTCATTGATATAAACAGCTCTTTTTATGTTGTAGTCCTTAATTGTCTTTACAAGAGTTAATTTATTTTCCTTGTAGGAGAATATGTAGCCACCTTGGCTTGCAGGAATAAAGAAAACATTGTGAGTTTTGTCTAGTAAGAAAGCATGATGATTTGATTCTACTTCTGTCCAATAATCAGTTAAGCTGTATTTGCTTATTTCAGTTGGATTTTCGGGAGAAGTAACATCAAAAAGAGATAGTTTTACTTGGCTATTTTCTTTTCCAACTCCTAGTATTATATTATCCGTAATTGGGTGGAGATAAGCTGAGTAGCCTGGAATTTTTAACTCTCCTTTCATTGCTGGAGCGGTTGGAATGGAAAGATCCAAAACATAAAAAGGATCTGTTTGTCTAAAGGTTACTAGATATCCACGATTACCAATAAATCTAGCAGAATATATTCTTTCGGTTGTTCCAAGGTCTTTGATACTGCCGATCGTGCTTAGTTTATCATCCAACACATAGATGTCATTTGTTGAAGTTGTACGACTGCCAAGTAGGTTCCAAGTTCCACCAATGGTTACGGCAACTCTTAAATTGTTATTGTACTCATCAACCGAGAATTGATTTAGTAGTTTTCCTGGAACGTTTCCAGTACTGACAATATCAAGATTATTTAAGCCAATTTTTACAATTGCGGTTTTTTCTAAATCACGGAAATGAGTTTTTGAATAATCTGTTAAACGATTATTAAATTCGTTTGTAATTCTTAGATTATCATCCGAGCTTAGACTGTTGTAATATTTGTTTAGTTCATTTTGTAGTTCTGTCCATTTTGAAGAACTGCTAATATCGTAAGCGGAAACTTTTTCAAGCTTACTAATTAATGTAGTTGGAAACAAATCAGTACCTTTTTCTTTTAAGAAATTCAAATAGTATTTCAATTGGTCTTCCGAATAATTATATGCAACGTATAAATTATTTTCGGACATATAGATAGTTGAAGAGCTTGATGATCCAAGGAACGAAAGCTTGTTTATCACACTGCCATCGGTTGGATTAATTGATATTGCGGTATAATTTGTGTCAATTGCCATTGCTTGAGTTGGATGATAAATATCATTGCAACCAAGAGAAAGACTGGTGGTGCCATTTTTCAAAATGGTGATTGGACAATTTTTGTAGTCGTTGACTGATGATTTAGTTATAAGATATATTTTCCCGTCTTTTAGTCTTGCGTCTTCAATAGTGGTTTTTTCGTCCAAATCAAGTGACCACTTTTCTTTTGGGTCTTTTGTATTGGAAACATCATAGCTTTTTACTTTTTTGTTTTCTAAAACAATAAGAATATTGTTATTTAACAATAGGTCTCCTGAAGAGTAATAATATCCATCCAAATTTATCTTACTTTCTACTGATAGTTGATTTACTGGTAGAGCTTTGATCAGAGATATCTTGCCAGAGCTTGATGCAACAAGTGGTTTTGTACACATAGCACCAGCGGGACATGCGTTATTGTTGGAGTAGCTTTTATAAAATATTGTTTGGCCGTTAGTTTTGGCAATATCTGGCTCGTCAATATTCAAGACTTGATTGTTTGTACTTGAGTATCTATCAACTGCAACTGCGCCAGTTGAAGATTGGTAAGTAGCAGACTTATCATCTATTGAATTGGTCGGAGCAGTTGGTACGGCTACCATTCCTCTGATTAATCCATAGTTATAAATCTGGTTATCATTGGAGTTTGTTTCCAAATATGTTTTGTATTCTTCACTAGAATTGAATTTGATTAAAGAAAAATTACTTGAAATAGGAGTTGTTGTGGTTGTAAGACTGGTTTTAATTTTTTGGATTCCTAAAGTTCCCAATCTAAGACCATTCCATTTTCCATACCAAGTCGTGTAATAATCTTTAATCGCCTGCATGGTTTCTTTTCCAAAATATCCAGTAGCTTCACTGATTTTAAATCCTAGTTTTTGAAGACAAAGCTGGGTATTTTTTACTGTTTCACTTTTCTCGCGGTATTGAATCGGAGAAAGACTTGCTGGATTACATTCTGCCCCAAGCGATATTTGAGGAAAAATGAACAATCCAAAAAGCAATATGTATAAAAATTTGTTCAGTTTTTTCATAATTTTTATTATTATTATTTTATTATTGGATTAATTATACCACAAAATATCATTAATTGAACCAATATCTCTTTAAATTTGACATATCGGCAATAAAAATATAGGTTTAGAGATGGAGAATAAAGATGAATGAATTACAGATTTTGGGTAATTTTGTTTATGGGGTCTTAGTTGTCTTAGTTGTTGCCTTAGTTATTTCCAATTTCGGTACTCTGCCGTCAAATGAAAATATTATTAGCATTGTCATTCTTTTGCTGATATTTGATTTGTTCCTTTACAGCAAAATATATCATTATCCATTTTCTAAGAATGTTTATATTGCATCGCTTTCTTTGTTGATTGTAATGGAATTTTCTTTGCAGTTATGGATTAAAGGATTATTTTTGTATGAAGTTTTAGTTTTTACTCTTGCTATGGCAATGCTTATACTGATATCATTCTTGTTTATGCTTTCGGATAGGCTTGCGTATTTGATAGGTGTCTTCCTATCGGTATTACTTGGATATTTAATTCTAGTAATTTACGCAGGGTTTATTCTTTTTGTTCCTTTTATCGTTCTTGAAGGATTACTAGTATGGAAGATATTTCCTCAAGCCATCTCGCGTACTTATTCGTGTCTTGGATTTTCGCATCCAAGAAAAGGCCATTAAATTTAATGGCCTTATTTTTTTAATAAAAAAAAGAGCTTAGCTCTTAAAATCCTCTTAATTCTGTAATGAATCTTACTTCATTACTATGGATTATTTTTTTGTTTTTGAACTCAATCTGATATTTTTTCATTGAGTCGTAGTTGTTGCATCCCGTAGCATTCCACTCAATGTCAGAAAAGGTAATGACGTCCTTTTCGGAAATCATTTCAAGGAGGTCAGGAATCCCACCTTTTCTATTGGTAATATTAATTCCGTAAAACCTCTCATTCCATTTAACTGCGCTGTCTAGCTCAATATAGTTTCCACCATATATTACGCCGAAAAGAAATGTCTGTCCGCTCTTTGTCTGCATAGCCCATGCTTGTGTTAATCTCATTCTAATCACCTTTTAATGTACAGTATTAGCTGAATCCTCAGCTTGCAGTGACTATACAATAAACTTTGTTTTTAATCAATGATTTTAGACATCAACCGATGTGGGAGCTTCTTCTTTTTCTTTGTCTATAAAGAGAGAGGAGATAATAATTATTATGAAGGCACAGATCAATGTTATTAAAAAGTTGGCAATAAAGTTGTTAAAAAGATTTAAATTACTGGATAAGTCAATTTTTTTGATTAAATCAATTAATATCATTGGAATAACTGATGCATATAAAAGGAATTTCCAATCTTGCCATTTTTTAAGATTGAATATGCTCTTGGTAAAAGTATATTTGAATATGTAAGTAGTAATTAATAATGATCCAGAAATTATTGAAAGTTGGAACATCCAAATTAAGGCAGAAGTTACTTCTTCGGTTTTAATTTCTCCCGAAAAATAAAGATTGATTTGTTCGTTGATTACCTCGGGAGTAAAAGCTTGATTGATGAATAATGGAATACAAAAAACAGAGACGACAGAAGACAACAAACAGATAATCGTAATTATTACAAATTTATTCTTAAATATTTCAGCAGCATTATTTATTTTCTCTATGAAGGTCATATATTTGTTTGAGTATTTTTGTTTTTATTATATCTCCAAAGATGTAAAGAACCAAGAGTAAAATGTTTTGGAAAATAAAAAGATGCTCGCTGGAGCATCTTAGTATTTATGATCTATACCTTGTTGGCGAGACGGAAATAATGCAATTATCCTTCTTTTTATTGGTGGTGAATAAATCAATGCGGAACCCTGCCCTATTGAGCATCTCAACAATACTTTCTTCTATGTATTTTTTACTGATATACAAAAGTATCTCTTCTCCTTTTTCAAATTTAAGAGTTCTATCGGCGATAGTAATAGTTTTGTCTTCTTTTAAAACTAAGAACCCTTCAATTTGTTTCTTTTTTTCATTCCATCTAGCGATGTATTCTTGGGGTTCGCATTTCATTCCGTAATTTTGCAGTACTCGTACAAAAAAATTAAACTTTGTTTCGTCTTGATAGTATTTTATTATTTTTGCGGTATTGATTAAGTTTGAAATCTGATTCCCAATGATTAGGTGGTCGTCAGAGAACATAGACATCTTGAGGTTGGATAATACTTTCTCGGTATTATCAAAATTACCGATAGTGTTTCCGAGCAAAAAGAAATAATTATGGGTGGTTTTGTTTCTTGAGATCTGGAGTATCTTTTCTATTATTTCTCCTTTTTCAAAATCAAATAAAATAGGAGTTGTATTAACAAAACTGTATTCGTCTTTAATATTTTTTGTTGCTCCATCAAGCATTGCTTGGCTAATATCTACTGGAATGTAATTGATATTTCGGATTGATAGCTTGTTTAGATATTCAAAAATCGGCAGCATTGGAACTCCATCGCCACAGCCAAAATCAATAATATTAACAGTATCTGTATCTTTATTTATTTCTCTGAAAATAAAGGGCAGAGATTCTTTTTTTAGAGAATCTTCTTCAAATTCTAATTCATGGTTTTCACGGCTTTTTTGGGCAATTTTTATCCAATTATTATACCCTTCTCCGATGTAGCCAAATTTTAAAGGAGATTCGGCTCGTGATTCAAGCGATGATAAGAGTTCTAGCTCTTGAGTTTTTGTAAGATTGTTGTCTGTATTCATATTATTAATATAATATATTTGTATGGCAAAAAATGTCAATACTTCTAGATTTCAAAATTTTCAGATGAAAAATTTTGATATATTCTTCCATTTTGAGCTGTAAACTCCAAGACACAATAATCAGGATCGGTAACTCCTTTTGGGTAGTACATTTCATCTCCATTGTGCCATATCCTTTCTTTAGTTTCACTGTCTTCAAGTACTTTCATTGTTCCTTTGAGCATTAGCCCCCTAAAGGATGTTGCATTATAGAAATATAATGATGCTTTTGGGTTTTTCTTGAATTGAGCCACCCTCATTGACGAGGTATTGGTTGTAAAATAGAATTTTTTAATCCCATCATGTTCTCTAGGCTCAAGCATTGCTTTGACGTTCGGGTATCCATCGTTATCAATTGAGCCGATTATGGCGTTGGAGCTGCTTTTAATTATTGATAATGCTAATTCAATTGCATTGTTCATATTTTAATATCTTATTTAGTATTAACTTTCTCTTTTTCCATGCATCAGCATATCAACAGCTTGCTCCATAGATCCAGCAAGGGTGATATTGCCTGTGTTCACAAAAAATATCTGATTAGCATTTTCAATTGTATTGAGACGATGGGCAATTATTATCTTTGTTGTTTCTGGTGGCAGTTTTTCTAATATTTTTTCAAGAAGCTGTTCTGTTATAGTATCTACATTTGCTGTTGCTTCATCTAGGATTAGTATCTCTGGTTCTCTCAAGACCGCTCTAATAAAGGCAATGATTTGCTTCTGTCCCAAGCTCATAGTGTCTCCGCTGGAAAGTATTTCAGTATCAATTCCTTTTTCAAAATGATTAAGAAGATCAAAAAGATTAAGATTTTTTAAAGCTTTAATTAATTCTTCCTTTGAGTACTTAAGATATTTTTTATTTCCAAAAATAATATTATCCATTATGGTTCCAGAAAAAAGAAATGATTCTTGGAGAATGAATCCGATCTTTTGAGTTCGTTCATCGGCTTCATAAGAACGGATATCAGTCCCATTGAGCAAAACGATTCCTTTAGTTGGATCGTATAGTCTAGCCATAAGGGAGGCGGTGGTCGTTTTGCCTCCGCCGGTTGGCCCAACAAGTGCATAGGTCTTTCCTCTCTCAAGGCTAAAATTAATATCGTGCAATACTTCGGTATTGTCTGGGTAGGAAAAATATACATTTCTAAATTCCAAAATTGATTTTCCATCAAGATTTTCAGATGGCACTATTGGCATATTTGTTTCCAAGTCAAGAATTTCTGATATTCTATCAATTCCAGCTAGGGCTAGTTGCAACGATGACCAAATTGAGGCTATCTCTCGTAGCGGAATATAAAAATTGTTGACGTAAATCAAGAAAGCTACAAGCAAACCAGCGGTTAACTCGCCAGTGGAAATAAGATATATTCCAAAAGCCAAGACGATAAGCTGGGCAATATTTCCTGCTAAAGTATAAATAGGCAAGAAAATATTATTAGCAATACCCGCCTTTATGTATGACTTGTAATTATTTTCATTGACCTCCTTGAACTTTTTACGGAAATAATCAAGACGATTAAAGGCAACAATTACTTTGAAGTTATTAAAGCTTTCTTGTAATTCGGCACTCATTGTTCCTGAAGATTGCAAGCTTTTCAAATTGGTTTTGCGCACCCAGCCAGATAGGATTTGTGTAACAATTAATACTCCCAATGCTGGAATAAGCGCACTAAGTCCCAGTCGTGGATTTAGTACAACAAGAAATATGCCCGCACCAATAATTATCATCAAGCTACTTATGAAGTGCATCAAAGCTTGCGAAAAAAATTGATTTAGTTTGTCGGTATCATTATTAATACGAGAAATTAAGTCTCCTGTTTTGTTTTGATCAAAAAATGCTACGGG
>Ga0172381_10004083_pt1 | contig 15217 bp, 20 predicted proteins | sample Leawel6488metaG_FD_119754 | JGI IMG/M metagenome (GOLD analysis project Ga0172381, IMG submission 119754) | Leachate microbial communities from a municipal landfill in Southern Ontario, Canada - Leachate well 64-88 metaG | ecosystem: Engineered > Solid waste > Landfill > Unclassified | place...
AGGGGGGCTTTCAAATCGGTTGCCGACGCAATCAACGGGGCTGCCACACTTTCAATCTTGGTTTTTAACTCATCATCAAAGAGATTATAAATCAATACGTCAGAAGCCCAGAAATGACAGAGGTTGGTCGCATAATCCCACTCCACTTTGAGAATATAGAAGGTGGTGGCGGCCAGCGATTCTGGGCTCCATGCCACTGACAGCGTGGTTCCCCATTGAAGGATGCCTTCCCCTTTCAGCCAGCCCTCAATTAGCATCACAGGGGCGGAATTCTTGGCGATCAGATTATCGGCTTTGGTTTGACATTGGGCGGTGGTTAAGGAGGGCTCATAGTCATAAGCGGTCTGCCCACAATAGGCGTTGGCTTTTTGGCGGACAACGGTGGTGGTTGCGTTCCGAATAATGGCCCGCGAAATGGCATAGTCTTCATAACCAATAAGACATTTGACCAGTTTTTGATCCCCAAACGTGTAAGATTTAGTCGAATCCACGGTTCCGTTGTTGAAATAGACCGCCCCTTGGATATCCCAGTAGGCGATATAGCCCTCGAGTTTTTCGCAGTGTTCAATATGCTTATCTACGGTTTCGGTGGCGGTAATAGTATAATCCGTGCTGGGGGTAGTCGAGATAGTGCCTTCATACAAGACATTACAATCGTCTTCAATAATCGTGGAGATCATTTCATGGGTCTCTTGGGCGGTAAAGGTATGGGCTTTCTGGAATTGAAGATCGTTATCCAAGATGTTTTTGAATTCGATCATATCTTGGCGGACGCGGGAGACATAGCCTTTCCAGAGGACCACGGCATCCGCCTTAATCGTCACGAAATCGTTCAAGTGCCAATCATGAGTGCCCTCGGTCATATTATGATTCGCTTGGGCGCGGGAAAGGGCTAAGGTCCCGCTGGTGGGGTAAATTGTGGCAGTGGTAATGAGAATCTGATAGAAGTGGGTATCTGCCCCAATGATACGAGTATATGGCGCCCAGCCACATACCCCTTCATAATTCTGGTCTGTTAGTTGATAGCATTGATAGAGACCCCCGCCCGGTAGAATTTCAAAAAGTGTTTTCTGAAAGAAGATATGAGTTGCATGATTCCATGCATCCCACACCATTCCGCCATAGGAGCCAGTGGCGGAGCCATCGATCAATTTCCATGTGGCTAATTGGCGATCCCAGTAATAACTATATTGATAGGCATAACAAATCTCAATCTTTCCATAAATATAATACTTGCCTGTGGCAATACTATCGGCAGCCCAGATTATATAATCTGTCGTTTCTAAAGTGGCGTCGGCCGCCCCCGCAAAAACCCAGCGGTCATGTTCATGGATAAAATAGAAATTCGAGCCAACCACAGAGCCTTTAGTGACATCGGTCCCAATATCAGAAGCACAGTCATAATCTGCTGCCCCGCCAAAATCGTAGAAGTGCACGGTGGTGGTAAATGACGCCATGCACCAAATCGTTGCCCCGAGTTTGAATATATCATACCCCCAAATAGCCCCTAACGCAGTGGCTAAAGTTCGATCTAAATTCCATGTGGTCCCGTCGGTGCTGGTATATATCTTTGTTGTTGAATTAGGAATTCCAGAATTGCCCGCTGCCAAATATAATGTATCATCAATATTCACTAAATGGGGGCATGCATCATAGCCCGCAATGGTTAACATTAATGTATCCCCAGTTCCTTTTGCATCCGTCATGCGAGAAACATAAGTATTGCCCGCATCATACCATGCTAAATAATAATAGGATCCCAGTTTCGTAAAGGAATTAATAACAGGGCTATAATCGCTGGCGGATTGATTTTTTGTATAAGTGTTTACGGTTAATGTTGTCATATTACGAGGATTCCTCCAATTGGAGTTCGACTCCGTATTTTGAGTGGGATAAAGTATCCCCAATTCGTTTGACCACAACGGGGCAATAGTCGGTAGTAGTAGTGCCAATAATGAAATCGAGATAAGTGCCCGCGTTGTCCTTGAGCCATAAATAGATTTTCGTTTGTCCATACATATACGCCTGCAATAACGCTAAATGGCTATTAATCGATGAAAAAGTCTTGTCTTTATAGACCGCGTTGCTTAACGTGATCTTGTAATACATCTGTCCCAGCGGGATCGTGGACGAGGTCTGCCCCGCGTAATGATTGGTGGTGTCTTTGGTTGTAATTTCCCGTTTCACCGAGTCGCAGAGCAGATAAATAATATTATCGGACGGAACCGCGCCCGTGTTGCCGCTGCTGAGGATCACGCCCCATGTGTTTGTGCCGAGTGTTGTCATTATAATCCAAACCATGATTTAATGGTGCGCTTAATAGCGTCGCCCATATCCCCGAGTTGTTCTACAATCCAATTCGGCAAGCCCGTAAAGAAATCTTTCAGCGTGCCTAATCCATTCCCAATCCATTCTACCATTTTCCCGGGCAAGGCCTTAATATAATCTTGGACGGCAGTCCAGTCCACGCCATTTAATGCATCGGTTAATAAGACTATGCCCGCATTAATATAGGGTAAAATTAACGAGAGGGCTTGGAGTGGGACGAGGACATTGACAATAATCCCAATTAAAGGGGTAAGGGCAATCATGAGGGCTTGAAAGGTGGGCAGAAAGGGCGTGAGCATATTGACAATCTGCATAACAATCGGCATAAAGGCCATTCCAATCATCGAAAACAATGCATTGAGAATATCAAATATCGGCTGGGCTATTCCTAATGCTTCTAAGACTGACATCAATGTGCCTATTGCCCCTAAGGACGCTTTCATGGCTTTTCCAATCCCGCCCACGGCTTTCATCATTGGGGCGGTTAAGGCTTGGGCTATGCCTTCCCCGCTGAACCCAAGGCTCGACATCCAGCCCTCTGATTTCTCTTTTTTCCCATTTACAAGTGACATTATTCTTCCAACTCCCCCGGCGCTTCTTCAGCCCAACTAAAATCGGGCTCCTCTGGCTCTGGCGGCTTCATATTCATCGACTCCATTTCTTTCCGTTTTTGCTCGATTACCCCCATAAACACGTCATGCGGCAAGGCGATCCAATAAGGCACTTCCGAGAGCGGCTGTCCGAGGGTTTGGGTAATAAGCGACACGACTATGGCGTCGGGGGAAGGGCTTTTTTTATTTGCTCAATATTGAAATATTTGGCTAATTCAATCGCAAATACCATCACAAAGTCTTGTGGCAGCGATTTGGCTTGGTCCACTGTAAAGACTGGCTGAGATGACAGCAAAGCGATGAATTCATAAAGTTGCTCCTCTTGGGATTTTTTCTGCATAGCAAAGGTAATGCCGACAGGAAAGCGTTTTTTAAATTTGAGGGTTCTGCCCGCATAGGGCACGTCAAAGAAGGCAGTGGGATCATTGTAGAGGGATTGAATCCACCCATTCACATCATTATTTTGCACGATTGACATAATATTATCTCCATTTTGAGTATGAAAAAAGGTTAGGATTTGGTATATGTGGCTCCAATGCCCCGTTTAAAGGTCGCAGTCCGTTTTACGACGCCTCGTTGTTTGAGGGCCTCTTGGTCAGTTTCCCAAACATCCATATTCGCGAGGGTAAGGGTAAAGACGCTGAGGTTGAACACCGCCGCGACCGTTTGGGCCACAATATTCAATTCATCCGCATCCCATGTTTGCGAATCATTTGTGCGAAAGCCAATTTCAAAGGACACGTCTTGTTCGGCGATGGGCTGAAAGATGACATAGTCGCTGGCGAATTGGTGGGTATTTTCTTCATCAAACGTGTTTTCCACAGTATATTTCAGCGAACTAATGTTTAAATTCGCAATGGTCTTAGAGTCGACGGTGCATGTGGCGATATCTTTCCACGTCTTAATCGCGGCCGTGCTAAACGCCTTAATCCCGCCTCCGGCAATCGGGGTAATAGATGCGGTCTTGGATTGGGCTACTGTAAATTCAACGTTCTGCATGATGGCTTTCCGAGGCTGGCAGTCCAATTCCCATTTTTTACAGAGACATCCATAAATATCATATTCTGCCGCCCGAAAGGGGCTATAGCAGCGAAAGGCTTTGGATGTGCCCATGGCGCCAATGGTAGGGCTCACGGCCCAGTCATACAAAATGCTGGTTTGAAAATAGGCTTGAAGCGAGCCCCCTTTGGAGACGACCCCGGTGGTAATTTCATCGGAGGGGGTCAGCCCGCTGGCTAAATGAAAGATTTGCTCCCGCTGGGGTTTAGGAATACCCGGATCGAACGCAACCATTTTATCAATCGCCGTGAGGTCGGCTTCTACCAACTCTTGGGGGCTATCGGCCGTGGCGCCGCCTCCTGATGCATGGGCGGTTTCGCTTTTATAATTACATTTGAATGCGGATGTGTGTGGCATAATTATCAACTATACACGGTTTGTTTGCCGGCGCAGTGGAAATCATGCCGGTTTTTGAGTTCGTTATGAAAAAAGTCGGTGATCTCCCACCAGCCCCCGGTGACCGCCTTGTTGTCAATAAAGCCCGTAATGGCGGTTTCATAGAGCAGGTTATTGGCATCAGTGGCACATGCAATGAAGATCTCGAACGGGGTTTCCCTTGGGCCCACAGTGCCTCCGAGTTGCTCCGGGCTTCGCGTTTCTTTCCCAGAACTTACCCACCCATAGCCAACCTTCAATTCCCCTTGTTGGTCGTGTTGGGCGGTTAAGACGGGCTCGGTAATGGTAGTCCACGTTTCCGCCATGAGTGAGGCGGCAATGGTATCAGCCAGCGTCATTAGGCCCACCCCGGCGTTTGGACATATTGCCCTTTAATATATTTATTATAGAACGCCCCTAAACTGGGGGTTTTGCCGGCAATCCAGCGTTTCCGTCGGGAGCCAGTAAATTTGCCCACATCGGTGGTAATACATGAGGCTTTGCCTTGAAACCAGCGGTCGAATACCGATTCATTGATTTGATGATAGGTATATTTATTATCCCCAAGTTGGACAAAGGCTTTTTTGGTGTCGGGGTCGTAAATCAACTCTTCAACCACGCTGGAGGGCATTAACGCCCCACGTTTGAGATATTCTTCAGATTCAGCGGCTTTTCCGGCAATAAAGCGGGCCTCTTGTCCTTTCTGGCGGGCTAAGGCAATCGCCTCAGGGCTTAAGGGCTGTTTGCTGGGAATAGGGGCTTTGATGGGATTCCGAATAAGATCGACGATTTTAAAGGGCATCGTGGTGGGACGGATTTTCGGGCCTTGGAGTTTAAAGGGATTCACGCCCGCCCAGCCAAATTTTGATTGCTCTTCCTCTCGGGTAGGTCTGCCGCGAGGCTTAGGCTGTTTAGGCTTGTCGATTTTTTTCACACGTTTAATAAGCCCTTTAACTGAGACCTTGACATCTTTGCGCACATAGCCCCGTTGGCGTTGGTGGAGTTTCTTAAATCCAATAGATTTTGACGGCTTCAGCATTAGGTTCCCACCCATAATCCCCGTTTATCGGTCGATGTTTGCCGTGAGAGTTCAAATTGGCTCAAGACATCAACAATGGCGGTGCACGAATACATATCACTATAATTTTCAAAGGATAGTTTCGAGTTGGGATTAATGCCGTTTTTGGCCATCCATGCCTCCAATTTCCATGCGGCAATCGTCATAATCCCATATTTGATAGGATTGGATGAGGTGGAACTCGGAGTAGCGCCGGTATGGGAATAACAGAGCACTTCTGCCGGGCTAATGGCCATCGATTCGATAATCCCATCTGTGAGACCCGCGTCAATAGCGGAGTAATCCAGCCCGCTGAAGGCTTCAAGATTGGCCACTGTCACAGCACCATAGAGGGATACCATTAGTATTACACCTCGTGTTCAACGGCGCGAAAGATGATATTCGCATCGGCGTGCGCCACGTTATCATCCTCGATCGTAATGACCACTTCAGACAGCGGTTCTAATTGAATCGGATAAAGATATTTATCCCCAAGGCTTTGGGCGACAAAGAGATCAAAGGAGGTGGTGCGGGGGTAAGCGTCGCCTTTGGCATGCCGGGTGACGGTAATGGTGGCGGTGGCGGCGATCGAGGGAAACGTAGCAATCAACTCACCAAAGTAGGATTCCCCATAGGCAGCGCCTAAGGCCATAAAGCGGGAATGCACCGACTCCAAATTACCAATCGTAATGGTAGCATACACGGCGGCCGTCCCCGTGCTATCCGTGAGGGAGATTTCATCGATAGCAGCGGCAGAACTGACCATGGTCCGAATCCGGTAGAAGTCTTGAATTAAGAGGCTTGAGGAGGTTTCGGTTAGGCGGGTCACCGTTGTGCCCGCGGCGGGAATAGTATACGATGCCCCTTTTAACTCACCCCATGGGGTAAGGTAGGTAATCGTCACGACAAAGGTTTCATCTGCTTGGTCGGATTCGGTATAGCCATAAATCGTTCCGACTCCGATCAATTGGGCATCTAAGGCCACTGTGGCGGCCGCGGAGATCGTCCCCCAAATGGCCGCTTCATCCCCGGAGGTATGCACGATCAGGGTATCACCGCCTTTAATCGCGAGATTACAGTAGAGACATTGGGCCGCGGTGTAGTTATCGGTATCCCAACAATAGAAGTCGGTGACAGATGGAACGAATGCCACTGCGGTGGTATGCATAGTAGCGGTTAAGGTGCATGTGGCGCTTTTCTGGGCGCCGTGCACGTCTTTATAGCGAATGACGACGAGTTTGCCGGTATAATCGGCATCATCGCCGTTAGTAATCGAACATTTGAGCGTAATTTCAGTTGATCCAATGACCCCCTCGGTGCCTGCAGTAGTGCCGACTTGCATCACTTCTGCGGCCGCATCGGCGGTGGTTTGTTTAATATGGTGGCTCCATTCAGCGATGGCATTGGCTCCATAGGCGGCATGCAGGGTTTTCATTAAATCGGAATAACTTTGATATGACCGCCCGGTGGTCTTGCGGACAGCGCCGGTTTGGGTCATTATTCATCGACCTCGACTTCTTTGAGGACGGTCCGCTTCTTCTTCTTTTCGGGAATGGGGAGCGGGGCAGGCTTAGGTAAAGGCTCGGGCTCGACGGGCTTCACGTCGGCGGGAATGACTTTCAAGCGGGCTTCAATCAGCGCAATGCGCTCTTTTAAGCCCATTTTCGCGGGATTACGCGTTTTTAGAGCGGTCAGTATCTTCTCAAGATGTGACCGCATTTCGGTATGGTTTTTCATCATCATCATCTCCATGATAGAATAAAAAAAAAAGGATTAGGGCGCAATTGCACTAATCCGAGAGACGCCTTTGACAATCGATGTGCCATCGCTCCAAGGGCGGGGTATCATATAGGGGCAGAACCAGACCTCTGCTTCTGCGGTATGGTTGCGGTTCGTTCCAATCGGATCAACGACTCGGGACCGTTCGGTGCGGGAATAGCCAATTTCGATTTGGGAAATATCGACGGCGAGTAAATCAAAGAGAATGTTGGTGGGCACTGCGCCGGCAAGAGTCGGGCAGTATTCATCGGGAATTGCAATAACCCCCATTACTCCCGAACTTTGGAGCACTTCTTTGGCAGAGGTTTCATAAGTCGCGCCGCTAATCTTCTTTGTCATAGTTTGTTCAGCGATTTTAGGATAGAAGACTAAGGTTGTTGCAAGTTTATAGCCTTTTGAGACCAATTGGGCGGTGAGGAGGGCTAAATCAAACGCTTTATTGGCAGCGGTGGACCAGACTCCCGCGGTCGCAGTCGAAATAATGGAAGGTGATGCAAGGGTGCCTGACCCGGCAGCAAAGATATTGTTATCTTGGGAATGTGGAGTAGCCCCGCCAATCCCTTTATCAAATCCGGTAAAGAGATAGGTAGAAGCCATTTGGGCAACTTTCTGCCCCAACATTTCCACGCCTTTCGCATCCAAGCCCCACATCTGGAATTGCGCCCATTCTTTTTCGCTAATCACCAAGGATTCGGCAGCGGTGAAGACTTTGAAGGAGACGAGGCTGGCGTTGAGTTTGGCAACGGTTGGATTAAATCCGGCGAGCGTGAGGGCGGCATCGGGAATATCATCAATTTTTTTATGATACCAGTCTTCAACAGCAATAGAGCCAATATCGACCCCTTTGAAGAGCCCTAACATAGATTCGTTCTGATACACCGAAATAATGGCGTCGTTAATTTCGGAGACTAATTGTTCATTAGCATACATGACCATTAGCCGGTCACCACCATTGCAGTATATTTCTGGGTGTTTCCCACGACTGCATCTGACAGCGCATACCCAATTTTAGTATGGGTAAGGGTAGAGACTTCTACTTGGGTCGGAGTGTGCCCGATCTTGAGGCGGGCGCCATACAAAAAGTCGGCTTCATCGGTCCCTGCATAGGAGATCTTGACAGAGACAATCATCCCCGGAATTAAGAGGGCGTAATCTACAACGTCGTCCGCAGTAAATTGTGCGGTCTTGCTCGGCGTGGTTCCATGTCCTTCAAGGACAGACTTATTATGCACGGTATCGAGAATAATCACGGGCATAACAACAGCGGCATCAGTGGCGGCATCCAGATACCCCGAGGTATCCAGAATTGCGAGGTCACCGATTGCGAGTTCGGTGGAGTCTTGGATAATGCCCTGAAAGGTATACATCTCAGGGGGGATCACTGATTTCATGATGACGGGGTATTTCAAATCGGCGCCCGTTTCCAAAGGCTTCAATTGGGTGATGGTTGTAGCCATTTCAATCAACTATTTTTCTTTTCATATAATTTCTGGGCTAAATGCGAATAGGAGCCCAAGTCGCGGAGGTTGCGTGCGAAATCGGCTTCTTTTTGGCGTTCTAAAAAAGTCTTGATATGATGGTCCACCGGAGGCGGGCTATCAAGCGGAGTATTAATATCTGCTTTCTGGTCTTTAGGAGCAGCGGCTTTCGGCTGCATAGTCTTCATAATCTTAATCTGCTTGGCGATGCTAAGGTTCTTTACGGCATCCCATTGGTCGGGGGTGACGTGTGCCTTATATTCATCCCGCACCTCGGTGAGCACTTGCTCGTCTTCATTGGGAGGGGGATTAACTTGTGCCTTCGCGGGCTCCGGGTTTGGAGTCGTTGGAGGCGTTGTCTCCGTCTTTGCCGGCGGAGTCGGTGCTGGAGGGTCCATTTTGTGCATTCATTCCTATTTGAGGAGTTGGATCATAGAATTGAAACGTGGTGTCTTTCTTTCCGAGCTTAAAAAACGTTTCTTCAAAGGCCCGCTTGAAATGGGCTTGAAGTTGTTTGACTTTCGAATAAGTATTGAAGGTATCATATTCCGCACTCGAGAGAGCGCCTTGGGGGGCGCCTTCAAGATTAGAAATAGACATATCGATCCCGGTGGCGATATCTTGTTGCATGAGTTCATTCATGCCGGCGAGTTGGTCGATTTTGAGGTCGGGCACAATAATCTTAAACATTTCCTCAAACGTCATGTTGCCCGAGGCATAGACCTTCTTCAAATGGGTAAGAGTGGTTGCGATTTCCGCCTCTAACTGGGCTTTTTCCGCTTCCCCTGACACCCGACAGGCTAAAATCCCGCCACAGACATTGAGTAATTGCACGGCGGTAGAGCGTTTGGCTAACTCTTGGACAATACAGTCTTTCGAAATTGTGGACACCGTGGAGTTACCGGCATATTTGAGTTCCATCTGGGGGGCACAGAAGCGCACGACTCTGGTGTTGGCATCTACATAATATTTCACCGCCCGTTTGGCTTTATACGTCATTAAAGTAATGCGATAGGTTTGGGGGACGCCAAAGAAGTCGTCGGTTTGCTCAATCATGTAGCCATTCTGGTTAATTTCCTCATAGAACGCTTTACACTTCACGAATTTACCTTGCCCGCCTTTCAGCCAGAGATTATCAGTATTTTTCCATTTTTCGGAGGTTTGATCTTGGTCAGTATAAAAAACCATAATTGCTTCTCCAAAAAGCAAGGCCCACATGCACGCTTTCAATAACTCTTGAATCGCCCCGTTCCATTCGAGCCAATCATTAAACTGTTCAAAGGTATAGGGGGCGCCGTGCTTGGTGCCGGCGATGGCTTCATCGGTGTCGAATTCCCACCGCTCTCGAATCATCTCACCCGCGAACCATGCCACCGCCTTCTTGATCTTGCTGTTACGCAGAAAGAGGGCGAGCAATTCAGGGCGCGTGAGCGGGAGCGTATACGAGAAATCCTCTGGGTCCAAATCGCCGCGGATATACTGCGTCGACCCGCCCAAGGCTGCCGTATCGTCCGTTAGAGCGCGTATTGACATATATGAATATTAGAATATCTGCATATTTAAACCAATGGGTTATTTCAAGCGGTGTCCACAGTAGACGCAATACAAGGCCCAGCGGTTCGGGCGGTGTAAATCATAATACAGCGAGCCACACGCGGCACAGCGGATGAGTTCTAAGCCTTGGTCGGCTAATGGGGGCATGTGGGGGAGTGAATCGTTCATATCTATCCTCTCATCTTTTCACGTTGCACGATGGTTAAGTTATTATTCTTTAAGGGCCCCGCACTCACATAGCCTGTGGTGTTCACGCCGACACTCAGCCAGAACGCGTCGAACCAGTGCGCATCGGCAAACTTCATGACCTTCTTTCCATCCCAAATCTGTTTGGTTAAGACAGGCAAGACGTCGTGTTCATACTCTTTCGGAATGTAGATATCCCTGACTGCACAATAGACGCAGCGGTCTACTTTCAGTTTATCATCCGTCCAGCACTCGATGAAGTTCAAATGGCGGGATCTAAGGAACATAGCGACTACGCCGCCCACCCCATTCATTTCCAACTCGAATGGGATCGTTTTATGCGTCTCCATAAAGTCGGCGAGTTCATCGAGGGTATCAAAGCACCACGCTTCAGTAATCCAGATAGCCATGCCTTCAATATGGGAGCCAATCACAAACAGCCCATGCACGGGATTCGGGTCAATCCCGTAGTGGTGGGTAATCCGGTCTGTGGAATCAATTAGATGCGTCTTGGTCAGGATTAAGCCTCCTGCTGCTGTAGCCCGCATATGGTATTCACAGTCCATATACGCGGGGGCATTGTGGATCTTGGCGTCTTCATATTGCATGACGGCCCATGGCATAGTCAAGGGATTGTAGGGACGGATAATAATATCTTGCTCATAATGCGACCAGATACTGTTCGGATCACGGGTGCCGGAGTATTTACAGAACCCCAGCGCCGACCCACTGAGCATCTCTTGCGACGCTTGGAAATATCGACGGTCAATATCCGTGATGATAGTGCCCATTTCATCATTCACAATATAATCCATTCTGGGGCCCCGGCCTTGATTATACAGCCGCAGATACACAACCCAATCGCCATACGAGGCATGCCATTCGGTATCCTTCCACAAGAGTCGCGTCATCCAGACATGCCATTGGACCGCTTGGCTCTTCTCTAAGAAGATATGTGAGCCAATATAACCCAACGATGCTAAGAAGGTTTCGATGATACAAAATAAGAGCGTTTTCCCATAGCCCCGAGAGGCCGCAATCCCGGATTTGCGTTTGGTGCAGAGTTCGATGAGGTCGTGCTCTTGCTCCGGCGTGATGGGCTTGCCAGTGCAATAGACCCACGCATTACGGGCATAGGGTAGAATCGCTGTTGCTAAATTCAAGAATATGATCCTCCGCCCCAATGGGCAACCGGGTTTGTTTTTTGGCTTGAATAGCCCCTTTCTTATCCAGATAGTCCCGAATCTTATCAATAATGCCCGTCGTCATGGTAGGGGCAGTATTCACGAGTTCGAGCAAGCAGTCTTTCCAGACGTCTTCAGTTATGCTTTCATACTCCCTGATTACAGGGGGTTTCTCATCATCAGACGCGGAATGAGTTATGGATTTATCAACGGAATGGGTGATGTTCTGGTTAATGGACTCCACGAGTTTCAGGGGCGGGATGTAGCCATGCTCAAAGAGATATTGCATCGCTTGCGCCTCGGTCTTGCCGCTCTTAATCAACTGGCATTTCTTACTCCGTGCGGATCCAGACAACACCATATTAACATCTCATTAACATTAACGTTCATTTGGTTAATTATTTACGTTAATTACGAAAGGCCGGAAATATAAAGATTTGCTATTGGATTTGAGGTTGTGCAAAAAAAAAACATAGGGAAGCAAAGTAAAATAATCAGTCCTCACGCACGCGCGCGAGTAAGAATCTGGTAATTTGGCGGGGCTTCCCTACCCCAAAAAGGGAACCAAAAGGTAGGGAAGGCTTTATTAGGGAAGAACACGATAAAAAAGTTAAGGCGTATTTTTTAATGCAAGACTTAGATGTGAACTATACCCCTGTCGAGACGGTGGATGAGGACATGCCGTATTACCAGCAGTTTGAGAAGTGGTATGCGGAGATGTCGGGGCTCTGCCCGAATTGTTCGTATATTCGGTGGGACCCGCGGTTGCATAAATTCTATGCATATCAGGCCAAGCGCGGATTTTATGAGGAATTTTATGAGGAAAATGTGCTGCAAATCTTTGGGCTCTTTGCCGATCAATATAAAGTCGATTTGAAGCCCCAGAATTATACGGTGTTTATGAAACGGTTTAAATCATGGGCGTGTATCTTGTTTACGAAAGAATGGAATGAAGAAGGCTATGAAAATTTAGAAGAAGGAGTGTTGAATCTATCCACATTGGAACTCGAGCCCCATAGCCCCATGTATATGTTTCGTTATGTTGTGCCCCGTCGCTTTACGTCTCCGAATCCGTTGGGGGTGCAATTGTTTGAGAATTTGCTCAAGACGGGAGATAAGCCCGCCCTTTTACGTCAATATCTCATCAATATGGTCCATCGAGATTTTACCGACAAGAAATTCTTAATTGTGTATGGAAAGGCGGGCGGGGGGAAAAGCACGCTGCTGAATATTCCCGCTAATATGTTTGGGGATGAATTAACCTCTACCACGGATTTATATCGGTTAGGAAAGAAATTTGGGCTCAAAGACTGTTATAAAGCCCGGATTAATATTGATTCGGATATTCCTGTGAAAACGATGGATGCCAACGTCGTGTCGATTTTAAAGAAATTAACAGGAGGCGTGCACGGATCAGATAATAAAGTTACAGTCGAACTCAAAGGAGTAGATTTGTTTAGCGTGCGTATTGGGTGTTATTTTGTGTTTGGGTGTAACCAATTGCCGAAATGGGATACTGAATCATTGACGGAGTGTGAAAGTATTGGGCGGCGGGCGTTATTAGTGCATTATGAAACCTTTCAAATTGATTGTGCCGGTTTAGAAGAAATAACCTTAGATGCTGATTTTTTGGATGATATTTACTCGTATTTGATTCGCTTGCCCGTGAAGCCCATTAATATGGTGGGCAAGGAACAATGGATTAAACAAGCGTTGGATGAATGGTTTACCGACTGCGATCCGTTATTGGGTATCCTTAAAGATCTCTATGAGCCTACCGATAAAGATATGGATAGCGTATTATGCACCGAGGTATATGAAATGGTCTGTGAAGAATTAAATAAGGATAATTCGACCATTCCAAAGAACTTAATGGCCCAAATAACCCAGTCTTTAATGACGTTAGGGATACGAAAGAATTCTACAAAAACCAAACCCAAATATCTGAAGATTGCTCGGAAATATGATCCTGACACCAAGGAAGTTTATCAGAAGACGTTGGATGGGGGGCATTAAGATGCAGACGACCCTCTCGAAACCGCCCGTGAAGTATTCCTACGGGCCTTATAATAAATATAACGAAACGGAACAGTGGGTCCGATTGACCGAGGGCTGTCCGAACCAATGCCCGTGGTGTTATGAGCCGAAAGAACAAAAGGTCTTTCCCATGCCGGAGATCATCCGTAAAACCGTGAAAATTATGGATATGAACCTCCTTTGTAAGCCCGAGGCGTTATCAATCATTCAAACCCTTGGATCCAAAAGTGCGAAAACTTATGAACTCATCTGCGGAATTGACTATCGTTTTCTAACCCAAGATTTAGCCAATGCCCTCTTTCAAAATAGGTTTAAGAACATTCGGCTGGCGTGGGATGGCCCCTATACACTTCAAATGAAAATCTATGATGCTATTAAGATTTTGCTCAAGGCAGGCTACAAAGCCGATTCCCTCATGATTTTTATGATCTGTAATCATTTCGTGAGCACTTTTGAGCAGAACTGTGCCAAACTCGACCTCTGTAAAGTCTGGAATGTTAAAGTGCATGACGCCTATTATGATAACCAATTACCGCCCCATGTCCAGCCCGTCGCATGGAAAGATGAACAGTTGAAACAGTTCCGGCGAATGGTGCGTCACCATAACCAAATTGTCCTCTTTAAAATTGACCCGCAAGTCAGAAAACGATTGGATGGGGGGCAGTAAGGCATGGCTCCCTATAAGCCTGCCAAAGACTGTAAATATGCCAAGACTGACTGGAAACAACTGAATCAACTGATTGAAGACAGCCGCCCGATTACCGAGGAAGAGTATGCTCTCTACCGTAGAAGAATGGAGTGGGTGGAGTGGCTGCAAGGCTGCCCGTGTTTCTATAATCTTTATCGAGTATCATCTTTTTTTGATAATTCTGTGCCTTATGGATGGTGGAATGGGATGATTCAAAGGTTTTCACCTACGCATTTTCGATTTAAACTTTTCATCAAAAATACCATGGTTTATATCCATATTTTTTAATCTACTTTATAAATCAAAAATATACAAACATCTAAATAGGGGTGTGAATGTATTTAGATTAGTGAAAAAATTATGGCTCATGTAAAAATTTATGATATTGCATTAAATGAAGGCTTTTGCCCCGAATGTCTTTTTGAAGCTTTAGCTGAATTGAATATTGACACATTCTCATCAGTAGAAGTGCTCAAAGCAAAGGTTTCGGCTTCGGTTAAAATGGGAACTATTCCTGCATCTTATAAACATTCATGGGTGTATTTCTGTGAAGAACATGATGCAGAATATGATGACTCTCAAAGCTGCACGCATCATGATGAAACCATCGAAATTCTTGATGTTCTTTAAACTTTTTTCAAATACCCTCCACATCCGCCTTCATCTCGAGGACGGGGGAGACAGGATACGGGCGACTGCTTCATCTCTACTGAAGCCCTCACGACCATCGCAGAGCAAAGGGGCGATCAGTTACCCGTTTTTTGTATTACAACACAGAGCAGGAATGAGTGAAATGAAAAAAACAGTAAAATGTCTGGACTGTGGCGACGAGTTCACGGTCAATATGCCATGCGAAAATTGCACTCAGTTTTGTGATCAGG
>Ga0172381_10004084_pt1 | contig 15214 bp, 13 predicted proteins | sample Leawel6488metaG_FD_119754 | JGI IMG/M metagenome (GOLD analysis project Ga0172381, IMG submission 119754) | Leachate microbial communities from a municipal landfill in Southern Ontario, Canada - Leachate well 64-88 metaG | ecosystem: Engineered > Solid waste > Landfill > Unclassified | place...
AGAAGCCATGGCACAAGGTGAAGGCATTCTCTACTAAGGAGGATAAACATGAGCAAAACTAAAAAAATTCCACTTCGAACATGTGTTGTAACGAAAGAAGTCTTACCCAAAAAAGAACTCATTCGAATTGCAGCCACCAAAGAAGGAAAGGTCTCAATTGACTTTATAGGAAAAGCTCCTGGAAGAGGAGCCTATATTAAATTTACAAAAGAAGTTATTTTACTTGCTCAAAAAACAAAGGTTTTAGACAAAAAGTTAGAAGCACCAGTTCCAAGTGAAATCTACGAAGAACTGTTAAAGATTGCCAATGATTAACACCATTGGACTCGCCCTTCGTGCGAGAAAAGTTGCCGTAGGAACTGATATGACGATTACACGACTTAGAACAAAAAACGTGTTTCTTATTATATTAGCAACCAATGCATCCCATACGACAAAGAAAAAAGTTTATGATAAAGCAAAGACCTACGGTGTTGAGGTCATCGAAGTGTTAACTTCCGATGAAATCTCAAGAGCTTTAGGCAAGGAAGACATCAAAGTGATTGGTATAACCGACAGGGGGTTTAGTCAATTATTGATGAATCAGATAAGGAAGTGATTATATGCCACAACAAAAAAAGAAATATCCAACGAATAAAAGACCTGGTAATCGACCGAAAGATAACCGACAACCAATTGTTCAAAAAAAGATCGTTGTAGAACCTAAAGACAGAATTTTAACATATTATCCTGACATGAATGTTGCGATGGTTGCTGAAGGACTTGGGTTAAGTAATGCTGCAATGATTAAAAAATTAATGGGTTTAGGTTTAATGACATCAGTGAATCAAGTCATTGATCGTGAAACTGTTGAACTTATTGCATTAGAAGAAGGATATGAAGTAAGAGACGAAGTCATCACTGACGTCACACGTTATGATGAAATGGAACTTGTTGATGATCCAAAAGATATGAAAAAGAGACCACCAATTGTTACTGTTATGGGTCACGTTGACCATGGTAAAACAACTTTACTTGATGCGATTAGAAAATCAAGAGTTGTTGAAGGTGAAGCAGGTGGAATTACCCAACATATTGGGGCTTACCAAGTCGTTAGAAATGGTGAAGCTATTACATTTATCGATACTCCAGGCCATGCTGCATTCACTGAAATGAGAGCACGTGGTGCGAAAGTAACGGATATTGTTGTCTTAGTTGTCGCTGCAGATGATGGCGTTATGCCACAAACAATTGAAGCACTCGATCATGCGAAAGCAGCAAAAGTGCCAATTATTGTTGCAGTGAACAAAATGGATAAACAAAGTGCAAATCCAGAACGCGTGATGAATGAACTTTCTGAACGTGGCTTAATGCCTGAAGCATGGGGTGGCAATATCCCATTTGTTAATATCTCAGCACTTAAAAAACAAGGTATTGAACAACTATTAGATGTTATTCAATTAGTTAGTGAAATTGAAGAACTTACTGCCAATCCAACTCGTTTAGCAAAAGGTACTGTTATCGAAGCTAGCCTTGATAAAGGTAGAGGAGCAGTGGCAACCCTCATCGTAGAAACTGGAACACTTAAAATTGGGGATTACATCGTTATTGGAAATACCTATGGTAAAGTACGTACGATGCAAGATGACTTAAAACGTCGTTATCAAGAAGCATTACCTTCACAACCGATTGAAGTTACAGGCTTAAATGAAGTTCCACAAGCTGGTGATATTTTCATGGCATTTAAAGATGAAAAAATCACACGCCAAATTGCATCTGAACGTCAATCAAGAGTTAAAGATGGTGAACAAAAAACTTTCAAGAAAACATCACTTGATTCCATGTTTGGAGATTTAGAACAAACCGATAAAGAATTAAACATCATTATCAAAGGTGATGTTCAAGGTTCTATTGAAGCACTTAAAAACTTACTTGAAAAAATTGATGTCGATGGATTCCATGTGAATGTCGTAAGATCGACTGTAGGTGCCATCACCGAAAGTGATGTAACACTCGCGAGTGCATCAAGTGCTATTATTATTGGGTTTAACGTTAGACCTACATCCGCTGTAAAACACTTTGCAGATGAAAATGGTGTCGAAATTAGACTCTATAACATTATCTACCGTGTTGCTGAAGATATTGAAGCAGCTCTAAAAGGTATGTTAAAACCAACATTTGAAGAAGTTGTCACAGGCGAAGTTGAAGTTCGTGATATCTTTAAGGTCTCTAAAATTGGAACGATTGCCGGATGTTATGTCACTAATGGTGTCATCAAACGTGATGCATTAGTTCGTGTGTTAAGAGATGGTATCGTCGTTTATGAAGGCAAACTGGCTTCATTAAAACGTTTCAAGGATGACGCGAAAGAAGTTAGAACTGGATTTGAATGTGGATTATCGATTGAAAACTTTAACGATATTAAACAAGGAGATATCATCGAGGCATCACAATTAAAAGAAGTCGAGGTGAAATAAAATGTCAGTAACCATTGAAAGATTAGCAAGTTTAATTCAAAGAGAATTAGCACCGATTGTTAACCGTGAAGTGAAAGATAAAAGCTTTGGCTATATCAATTTAACTGAAGTCAAAGTAACGAAAGATTTATCATTCGCCACTATTTATTATTCAATATTATCAGATGACCCAAAGGTCATTGATCATGCGAAAGAAGCAATTGAAGAAAAAAAGGTTGTTATTCGTATGGAATTAGCTAAAAAAATCAAAAATACAAGAAAAATTCCTGACCTGATTTTCAAGTTTGATGAAGCACTTGCGTATGGTAATCATATTGATCGCCTACTTAAAACAATAAAGTAACCTTGGTTACTTTTTTTGTTTATATGCCATGTTATAATAAAGAGGGTGATCCACTATGTTTGCTTCAGTCATCGTCGATTTAAAATATCAAGATAGTCAAGCTTATTATGATTACATCATCCCGGAACATATCCGGTCTTTTTTAGTTCGTGGAATGCGTGTGATCATTCCTTTTCAACACCAAATGAAGTTAGGTGTTGTTTTTGAAATCAAAAATTCGAGCGAATTAGCAACAAAAGAGATTTTTGAAGTGTTAGATGCATATCCTTCTGTTAGCGAAGAAATATTTATGTTAGCAGATTTTCTTAAAGAGTCTTCAAATGCTTCATATGGCCATATTTTTTATCAATTGATTCCAAAAGAACTTATGATGAATTTTAAAAAAATTGTCTATCAATTAGCTCCAATTAGTGATTCAGAGTTATCCTCTAAATTCAATAGAGACTCTATTTGGCGTTTAAAGAAAAGTGATCAAATCTATTATCCAAAGCTTAAAAGATTAGAGGATAAAGGTATCGTCGATATTGATATTGAAATTAGTAAATACACGAAACCCAAATTTGAGACTTATTACCAATATCAGATGAATCACCACTATCTGAAAGCTTTTGATGAAATGGAAATCATTAATAAATTTCATGATGAAAAGATGATTAAACGAAGTGAATTAATTGATTTAGGTTTATCACCATCCAGAATTAAAACATGGTTGAAACATGATGTGATTAAGGAAGAAAAACTTCGTGTTAAACGAGATAGAAAGCATATTTTAAAACTTGAAGAAAAAGTGATCACATTAACTGATGAGCAAAAAGTAGCAACCGATAAAATCATTAAGAATTTAGGTCATCAACATACATTTTTATTAAAAGGTGTTACGGGTTCTGGGAAGACGGAAGTTTATATTAAATTAATTGAAGAAGTGATTAAACAAGGGAAAAAGGTTTTAGTTTTAGTTCCAGAAATCATGCAAGTCCCTCAAATGGTACTCCGCTTAAAATCAAAGTTTAAAGAAGTTGCAATCTACCATAGTGGATTATCAAAAGGTGAAGCTTTGGATGAGTTTGAGCAAATAATCAGTGGAAAAGCAGATGTAATTTGTGGGACAAGAAGTGCAAGCTTTATACCCATCAGTGACTTAGGATTAATTATTGTCGATGAAGAACATGATCCTTCATATATTCAAACAGAAGGTGTTTACTATGATGCGAAAAAATTACTGATCCTAAAAAGTAAGTTCCATCAAATCCCTATCGTATTTGGAAGTGCAACCCCAACGATAGAGATGATGTATCAAGCCAAAGAAAAAAAGATTGATTTGCTTGAACTAAAAAAGCATCATCAAGGTGTGTTTCCAACATTACATTTTGTAGATATGAAAGAAGAATTAAAACAAAAAAACACATCGATTTTATCGAATACATTAAAAACTAAAATTCAAGATAGATTAAATAAAAAAGAACAAGTCATTTTACTTTATAATAAAAAAGGGTATGCACCTTATGTGTTATGTAGAGACTGTGGACATGTGCCAAGATGTCCACACTGTGATGTTTCCTTAACTTTATATAAGTCTAAAAATATTCTAAAATGTCATTATTGTGGTTATGAAGAAACTTATCAAAAAACATGCCCGGTTTGTCAAGGTCAACAAGTCAAAGAAGTTGGTGTAGGGATTGAATACGTCGAATCTGTCGTTAAACGAGTTTTTCCCGAAGCTAGAGTTTTAAGACTCGATAAAGAAATGACAAAAACAAAGAATCAACACGAAATCATCTATCATGAGTTTAAAGAAAAAAATGCCGATATTTTAATCGGGACTCAAATGGTTTCAAAAGGTCTAGATTTCGAACACGTGACTTTAGTTGGGATTATACTTGCTGATGCTTCGTTTAGAGTTCCTGCTTATGATGCAAATGAACAAGCATATATGCTATTTACTCAAGTATCTGGAAGATCAGGACGGCATTTAGATGGTGAAGTGATCGTTCAAGGCTATAATCTTGACCATCAAACCTTACGTTGGTTAAAATCGGGTTATGACATGTTTTATAAGGATGCGCTAGGTGAAAGAAAATTACTAAACTATCCGCCATTTATTCATCTTTCAACGATCATCTTTGAAGGTAAGTCATTACTTACAACATACCAAGAGGCCTTTAAAGTTAAAAAGAGACTTTTGGCATCAAATATGGATGTACTTGGTCCAGCTGAAGCGTTAAAGAAAAAGGTTCGTGATCAATTTCGTTATAGTTTAACGATAAAGCATCAAGAACATCAAAGACATGAAATTTTAAATATTCTTGAATTAAGTAGTCATAAAGATGTATTTGTTTCATATTATCCAACGATTGAAAGGTGATTAACATGAAAGTTGTATTTTTAGGAACTCCTGAATTTGCTGTCCCCAGTTTGAAAATGCTTCATGAAAATCATGAAGTTTTACTTGTTGTGACACAGCCAGATAAAGAAGTAGGGCGAAAAAAGAAAATCGTGAAGTCACCGGTGAAAATTTATGCTGAATGTGTCAATCTACCTCTATTTCAACCTGAAAAAATTAAGCTTGATGATCAAAAAATCATCGATTTGAAACCAGATTTAATCATTACAGCAGCTTATGGACAAATGCTATCCAATCATTTACTAGAGAGTGTTAAAGCTATTAATATTCATGGGTCTCTACTTCCTAAATATCGTGGGGGTGCACCGATTCAATATGCACTTTTTGATGGTTTAAAAGAAACTGGCGTGACGATTATGTTTATGGCCCCAAAAATGGACAGTGGTGATATCATTAAACAAAATGTTGTTTCAATTCTAGATTCTGATAATTATAAAACACTGATGCTTCGTATGAGTTTTGTTGGAGCTGAGTTGTTAAAAAAAGTTTTAGAAGAGTTTGAGCAAGGCAAAGTTACAAGAATTAAGCAAAAAGAAGATGAAGTAACATTCGCATATACCATCAAAAGACAAGATGAAATGCTCGATTTTAATCAAGAAGCAAAACGTATTGTCGATAAGATTCGAGGACTTTCACCAGAACCAGGTGCTTATGCAGTGATTAATGGTCAAACTGTGAAGTTCTATCAAGCTAAAATTAGTGATATAATAAAACATAAAGAACCTGGATGTGTCTTATCGATTGATAAAAAGCTTTTAATCCAAGCGAAAGATGGTGTTGTAGAAATTCTAGAACTCCAAATCTCTGGGAAAAAGAAAATGGATGCCAAGGCATTTCTAAATGGTCAACAGATCATCAAAATGGGTGATCAATTCCAAAAGGGAGAATAAATATGTCTGAGAAAAAAATGAAGAAATTGCTATTTACAAGACCAGAAATGTTTGAACTTAATAAAAAGATTTTAATGAAACGAGGGGTTTCAATTGAATCAATTGCTGAAATAAGCTACCAGCAACAATCGAAATATACCCCGGATATCTCGCGTCAAGTTTGCTTAGAATCTGTTGAAAAGATTTTATCACTTAGAGATGTGTTTCATCATGTTCAACTTGCTTGTGAAATTGACCGATTAGCAGAACAAGGGAAATTCGAAGGTCCAATTCAAGATATTATATACGCTGATTTAGGTTTATTTGGGATTGATGAAACCATGGGATTAGATGTTTCTGGTCTTTATGGAACAATCGGACAAACCAATTTTGGAGATATTGATGTTAATAAACACGGCATTGTAAAGCGTTTAAATGATGCAGGAAAAGAAGATGGTATATGCCATACATTCTTAGATGATATTGTGGGAGCTATTGCTGCTGCAGCATCGACTAGAGTCGCTCAAGTGATGAATGAAGAAATTGCCAATGAAGACGTTGGTGTTACAAGACTTTCCATATTTGACTTATAGACCATAAAGGATGATTTAATGAATCAGGAAAAAAAGAGTAAAGGAAAACTCATCCATTCTTTCGGCAAGAATTTTTTTGCGCGGTTTTTTGGATTTGAGCGTGGCATTGATATCACCAATGATGTCGAAGTCCTTTATCGAAGAAATATTGTTATAAAGAATATTATCTTTGTTTCTAATATCATGTATTCCGTGATTCTTTTAATATTGTCTGTTTCTGTTGAAGGAAATCCAGCCGATTGGGTGGTTACTTTTATTGCATTTCCATTAACTTATGTCATCAATAAGTTTTTAAAGAAATTGATATTTTTAGATACTGAAGATAAAACAAAACAAAATGTTGCGATGTATGTAGCAGCATTTTACATGTTTTTATCGGCTATTTTGATGTATGCAAGATTGTATCAAAAAGAATATTTTGAAACCGGTGCATATATACTTATATACTACGCGTTAGTCGTTATTTCGCTGTATCAAGAAAAGAAATTGTTAAGTAGTATTTTTCAAATCTTATTAGCACTTGTCACGATGATTCACTTTATATGGACATACAATTTTCATGCTTTAGTCAATGGTCAGTCCATGATGGAATTTTTACCCGTTTTTGTGAAACTTCCAGAATTCGCAGATATTCTACTCAGAACTTTACTATTTATTCTTTTCTATTTTGTATTATATGCCATTGTGTCTATGGGACAATATATGCAAGAAGAACGTAAAAAAGAATTGATTAAAAGAAGACAAGTCCAAAGTGACTTTACACATATTGTAGGCAATCTATTTTCAGTTGTATTATCAAGTTCTCATGTGCTTATGGATCAAAGTCATGCGCAAAGAGTGAATCAAATGAGTAAAAAGATTGGTGTTTTATATGGTCTTCCCTATGAGGATATGCATGGTTTAGAATCATTTGCTTTAGTTCATTTGAAATTTTCTGAAATCAAGATGCTCATGCATGAACAACCTTCACAAGATGAAAAATCATATGAGATATTAAGAGAAAAAACAGAATTAGGCGCAAACATCGCGAAACGAATTCAACTTGCTCAAAAATGTGTTGATCTTACGAGATCTACACTTGAAGAAACATTAAATGATAAAGTGATTGCTGAAATGAATGCAATTCAACCTGAAATAGAATCGCAAATCATTTTATTATCAGACTTATATATCACCATGCGTGATCCAAAACCTTATAAGCGTCCATTAACACACGTGATGGTTGTAAAATTATTAAGTGGCGAGCTTGGAAAATGTTTTGATCAAAACTTGATTAACCGCTTTTTAAAGTTTCATGAAGATTTCTCCGAATTGTATCGTAATTTCTAAGTAAAAAACTTGACTAAATATGGATTATCATGTATGATATGTCCGGTATAAAAAATAAAGATATACTTATTCAGAGCTATCGAGGCCAGTGACCAGTGACGTAGCAGCAACCTACTTAAATTAGGTGCTCACCACGAGGGGGAAACCCATCAATAAGGAAAAACCAACAGATGCGCTTTTCCTTGGGAAAGCGATTTTTTTTATGAAAGGAAGAAGATTATGAAAAGATTATTTAGTAGTGAATCTGTCACTGAAGGACATCCCGATAAAGTTGCAGATTTTATTTCCGATTCAATTCTTGATGCTTGTTTAGCTCAAGATCCTGAATCCAGAGTGGCATGTGAAACCGCAGTGACCACAGATTATGCGTTATTATTTGGTGAAATTACCACCAATGCAGAACTTGACTTCGATAAAATTGTCAAAGAAGCCATCAAAACGATTGGTTATGATAAAGAAGAATATGGGTATAATGCAGATACCGTTAAAGTTGATGTTTTAATTAAGCCACAATCGCCAGATATTGCGATGGGTGTTGATGAAACAAAAACAAAAGAACAAGGAGCTGGTGATCAAGGCTTGATGTTTGGTTATGCCAATACAGATACCATTGAACTTATGCCACTACCTATCTATTTATCTCATCGTTTAGCAGAACGTTTAAGCTATGTAAGAAAACAAGGGATTATCAAAGGACTCCGTCCAGATGGTAAAACACAAGTGACCGTTGAATATAATGAAAAAAATCAACCGATTGATATTCATACTGTTGTTTTATCAACTCAACATGATGAGTTTTGGAATCAACAAGATTTAAAAGCTGCACTCATGGAACATGTCATTTTACCAGTGATTGGTAAATATGACACCACACATACGATTTTTCAAATTAACCCAACAGGACGATTTGTCATTGGTGGCCCACATGGAGATGCTGGATTAACTGGTCGTAAGATTATCGTTGATACCTACGGTGGATATGCACGTCATGGTGGTGGAGCATTCTCTGGGAAAGATCCTTCTAAAGTTGACCGTAGTGCGGCATATATGGCAAGATATATTGCAAAAAATATCGTAGCTTCAGGGATTGCTGATCAATGTGAAATTCAAATCGCTTATGCAATTGGTGTTGCAGAACCTGTGAGTTTATCAATTGATACATTTGGATCTGAACGTGTTGAACTTGCGAAAATCTATGAAGCAGTTCACCGGAATTTTGATTTAAAACCAAAGGGAATCATCGAAGCATTGGATTTAAAAAAGCCAATTTATAAAAAAACAGCTGCTTATGGACATTTTGGCCGTAATGAGCCAACTTTTAGTTGGGAAAAAACGGATAAAATTGCAATTTTTAGAGATTTATTATAAAATAAAACCGGTGATCTTATGGACAAACTTCAAGCTTTAGAAGAAAAACGCTTAACCATTGTTAAAGCATACAAAAAAGAACAACTCATTGGCTTCATTTTACTCATCATTGGTATTGTCAGTTTTGTCGTCGGCTTAGGAAGTGAATTGTCACCTCTCTTAGTGATTGGGATTATTTTATTTGTCATTGCTACCTATTTTTTTGGAAAAGCAAGAAGACATCACAATACCTTTAGACATGAAGTTAAAAGAGATTTAATTACATCCCTTTTAGAAGACCAATTTGAAACAGTAAATTATCAACCTAATCAAATGATTAATGTTTCAAGAATTAATCAAGTTGGACTCATCAAACGTCCAGATCGATATGAAGGTGAAGATTACATTTCAGGTTTATATAAAGGTGTAAAATTTGAAGTTTCGGACATTAACTTAAAAGAAAGACATGAGACAAGAGATTCGAATGGGAATCGCACAGTGACTTATGAAACTTATTTTAAGGGTCGTTGGTACATTTACACATTTGAACGGAAGTTCAATGACGTTTTAAAAGTTGTTGAAGGAAGATTTAATTCAACGGATAAGCGTGGATTACAAAAAATCGAAACAGAAAGTATTCAGTTTAATAAAAAATATCAAGTATATTCATCGACTCAAGAATTTGCATTTTATCACATCACCCCATCGATGATTGAAAAACTTTTAGAATTAGAAGCCCTACATCGTGGAACGATTCAATATTGTTTCATGAATAATGAACTTCATATTGGTGTTAATGATAACCATGATTACATGGAGATATCGTTAAAGAAGCCAATTAATGAAGCGTCGATTAAAGATTTTATGGCTGACATCGATCTTATTCCCGCAATCATTAATGAGTTGCGGTTAGATAGTCAAAAGTTCAAAAGTATGAACTAGAAAGGATATTATATTATGGAACCTATTTTCATTGTATTAATTGTATTAGGCGCGATTGCATTACTGATTATATTTTGGATCATTGGTGAAATCAATAGTTTCCGCCGCATGCTCGTTAAAATTGATGAATCAGAATCTTCAATTGATGTGGCATTAACAAAACGTTTTGATCTTTTATCTAAGATGTTTCAAGCAGCTAAAGGCTACATGAAGCATGAAGCAGAAACGTTGCAAAAAGTAGTCGCAATGCGTCAACCTGCACATGGAGCACCTATTGAAGACAAGCAAGCATTTGCGAATGAATTGACACGCGGATTACAAGCGATTAATGTTGTCGTTGAGCAATATCCAGATTTAAAAGCTTCTCAAAATGTTAGTAAACTTCAGGATGCTACCTTAGAAGTTGAAGAAAATCTACAAGCTTCACGTCGTGTGTACAACTCAAATGTTTCTTACTATAACCAAAAAGTTGTTGTATTTCCTAGCAACATGATTGCTAAGTGGAAAAACTTTGAAAAACGTGCATTCTTTGAAGCTGAAGCTTTAAAGCGTGAAGACGTTAAGTTTGATTTTTAATATTGAAATTATAACGCTTAAAAGTAATCGGGAAACCGATTATTTTTTTATTCTTTTTAGATTGTGTGATTTCTACTTGAATCGTCTTAATCGCTTGTAAATAAGGGGCTATTATAGTAATATAATAAAGAACGAAAAGGATGTGGACCTATGCTAAAAAAATGGTTTGACCCAAGTAAGAAAGAACTTAAAGATGCTAAAAAAATAGCGGATCAAGTTTTTGCACTTGAAGATAAAATGGCATCATTAAGTGATGAGGAGTTACAAGCGTATACCCCATTATTTAAAAATAGATATCAAAACGGAGAATCTCTGGATGCCTTAATGCCAGAGGCTTTTGCTGTTGTGAGAGAAGCGTCAAGACGTGTGACAAAACTTTTCCCATATCATGTCCAAGTGATTGGGGCAGTTGCAATTTTCCATGGTAATATTGCGGAAATGAAAACTGGTGAAGGTAAAACATTAACCGCAGTTATGCCTGCATATCTTCATGCATTAAATGGTGAAGGCACGCATATCGTGACTGTGAACGAGTATCTTGCACGCCGTGAAGCTGAAGGCGAAATTGGTGATTTATTTCGGTTTTTAGGATTAACCGTTGGACTTAATGTGAGAGATATTTCCAGAGAAGAGAAAAAGCAAGCCTATGATTGCGATATTCTATATTCAACCAATAGTGAACTTGGATTTGATTATTTAAGAGATCACATGGTGTTATATGCTAAGGATATGGTTGCCCAACGTGGTCTTAATTATGCGATTATCGATGAAGTTGACTCCATTTTAATCGATGAAGCTAGAACACCACTCATTATTTCAGGTGGTGCTAAGAATACAAATAATTTATATCAATCAGCTGATCGTTTTGCGAAATCACTTCGTGATGAAGACTTTGAAATTGATATTGAATCGAAGAGTATCGCGTTAACACCATCTGGGATTTCAAGAGCTGAACAAGTTTTTCAATTAGACAATTTATATGATTTAAAATATGTGACGTTAGTGCATCATATTAACAATGCACTTCGTGCGAATTATATTATGTCAAGAGACGTTGATTATGTCGTTGATGACAATGAAGTATTAATTGTTGACTCCTTTACAGGACGTATTTTAAGAGGCAGACAATTTACCGAAGGATTGCACCAAGCTTTAGAATCTAAGGAAGGTGTGACGATTAAAAAGGAAACCGTGACGGTTGCAACCATCACGTATCAAAACTTCTTTAGAATGTATAAAAAGCTTTCTGGGATGACAGGGACTGCAAAGACTGAAGAAGATGAATTTAGAGAAATTTATAATATGGATGTCATTGAGATTCCAACCAATGCTCCTGTGATAAGAAATGATGCTCCAGACTTTTTATATGCAAGAAAAGAAGACAAATTTAAAGCATTATGTGATGAAGTTGAACATAGACACAATTTAGGCCAACCAATCTTAATTGGTACGATTGCTGTCGAAACTTCAGAAGATCTATCATGGATGCTTAAACAAAGACGGATTCCACATGAAGTATTAAATGCGAAAAATCACTCAAGAGAAGCTGAAATCGTCTTAAATGCTGGTCAAAAAGGGGCGGTTACGATTGCAACTAATATGGCTGGTCGTGGGACCGATATTAAACTTGGTGAAGGTGTTGTAGCTTTAGGTGGACTAGCTGTCATCGGTAGTGAACGTCATGAGTCAAGACGTATTGATAATCAGTTAAGAGGTCGTAGTGGTCGTCAAGGTGACCCAGGATACTCTAGATTCTATTTGTCTGCTGAAGATGAACTCATGATGCGTTTCGGCGGCGAAACGTTTAAGAGTAGATTAGAGATGCTTGAAAGACTTAATAAAGGTGGCGAACAATTAGAATCTAAGATGTTCTCACGCTTTGTTAGTGGTGCTCAAAAAAGAATTGAAGGAAATAACTACGACACACGTAAAAATGTCTTAAAATATGATGATGTGCTTCGGATGCAACGTGAAATCATCTATAAAAATAGACGTGATATTTTAACCTTGCCTTCGATTGAAGATCAAGTAAGAGATACTGTGAGACGTTCTTTAGTGGATATGTTAGCACCATTTATTCATGTCTCAAATAAGAATATAGTCACGATAGACTTTGAAAATATTTATGCACAGTTTAATGGCAACATTTTCCCACCAGATACGTTAAATGAAGAAAATGTAGGCTCCCTCGATAGTGAAAGCCTAAAAGCTTATATTATCGAATTAGCTGAAAAAGAAATTGATCGTAAAAAAGGATTAGTTCCACCAGAAATCTTTGAAGAATTCTTAAAAGTCATTATGCTTCGAATCATCGATACATACTGGATGCAACATATTGATGCGATGAGTGAACTTAGACAAGGTGTAACACTTCAATCCTATGGTCAACAAAACCCACTCGTTATTTATCAAAGTGAAGGTTTAAGAATGTTCAACGAAATGGTTAGAAAGATTGCTCAAGATACGACAAGATATGCTGTTAGAGCGCAAATCCAATATAATGTAGAACGTGAAGCGGTTGTCAAAAACACACAAACCAATGAAGGTAGACCTGATGACAGACCTAAGAAACCAAAGGTTAGAAAAAACCGTTCACAACGTAGTTTGCCTTGGCGTTAGGAGGCTATCATGGAAACCTATGAAGTCAATAAGCGGATGGCTTTGTTTAAGCAAAGTCTTGAAGATTTAAAACGCGCCATTCAACCAGAAAAACTAAAAAAAACATTTAATGATCTCAATTTGAAAATGCAAGCTCCTGGTTTTTGGAATGACACGAAAGAAGCAAAAAAAATAACGAAAGAAGCTAATGCGATCTCAGAAAAATTGAATCAATTATTAAGTTTAGAAAAAACATATCAAGGATTAGTTGAATGGTTTAGTATATCTGAAGAAGGTACAGAAGAATGGGATATATTGGAGCATGATCTTGCATCATTTGAAGAACATCTTCATGATTTTGAAATCGAAACGTTACTTAATGGCCCTTATGATCAAAATAATGCCATATTAGAATTACATCCTGGAGCTGGTGGTACTGAGTCTCAAGACTGGACCGATATGCTTTATCGGATGTATTCGCGTTATGCTCAAAAGAAAAGATATAAAGTTGAAGTCCTAGATTATCAAGCGGGTGAAGAAGCTGGAATTAAGAGTGTGACGCTTATAGTTAAAGGACCTTATGCCTATGGTTATCTAAAAGCTGAACGCGGTGTTCATAGACTCGTTCGAATTTCTCCTTTTGACTCCAATGCGAGAAGACATACCTCATTTGCATCTTTAGATGTGTTACCAGAAATTGATGATGAAATCGATATTGAGATTAAAGATGAAGATATCAAAGTCGATGTTTATCGTAGTGGTGGTGCAGGTGGACAATCTGTTAATACCACAGACTCTGCGGTAAGAATTACACATTTACCAACCAATATCGTTGTGACATGTCAAAATGAGAGAAGTCAACTAAAAAATAAAGAATCAGCGATGCAAGTCTTAAAAGCTAAACTCCTCCAAGAAGAAATTAAAAGACAAGAACAAGCATTAAAAGATATCAAGGGTGAACAAAAAGATATTGCTTGGGGTTCACAAATTAGATCTTATGTGTTCCATCCATACCAGATGGTGAAAGATCACCGTACAAATTATGAAGTCGCTCAAGTCGATTTAGTCATGGATGGTGATTTAGATGGATTTATTAATGCGTATTTAAAATCGGGTGATACACATGAATAAAGCAAAGTGGAGAGAAGTTATAGAAATTACAACAGGCGTCATTTTGATGTCTGTTGGTTTCTATTTTTTCTTATTACCATTTAATTTAATTATTGGCGGGGTCATGGGGGTATCTGTCATATTACAAGATGTGATTCCTATTAGTATTTTCATGTATATTGCGAATACGGTTTTACTAATCGTTGGACTCATCTTTTTAGGTAAAGTCTTTTTCATTAAAACGATATATGCAACCCTTTTATCACCGACCATTATTTTTATTTTAGAAAAAACTGTTGCACAAGATTTCTTTGTGAAGCACTTGACAGAATCACCACTCATGATTTCAGCCCTATTTGGAGGCATTTTCTTAGGGGTTGGTATTGGTATTGTTTTTAGATCCAATGCAACAACGGGTGGGATTGATATTATTCAAAACATCTTAAATAAATATCTTCACATACCATTTTCTACGGCCATTTATATGACTGATGGTGCGATTATTTTAATTGCCATCTTGATTAATTTTGAACTTGGATTATATGCGTTTGGATCGATGATTTTAACAGCGTTAATTATCGATAAATTATCAATTGAAGGTCGGGCTGGCTATACAGCATTTATCATAACGAATTTTGCTGATCTCATGC
>Ga0172381_10004085_pt1 | contig 15214 bp, 26 predicted proteins | sample Leawel6488metaG_FD_119754 | JGI IMG/M metagenome (GOLD analysis project Ga0172381, IMG submission 119754) | Leachate microbial communities from a municipal landfill in Southern Ontario, Canada - Leachate well 64-88 metaG | ecosystem: Engineered > Solid waste > Landfill > Unclassified | place...
CAAGAAAGCAAGCAATAAACGTGCCAGGTAGCAATATTAAGGACTTACTTCCTCAACAACTCCTGATAATCCGCTTGACAAGTGATCTCTTTCTCAAGATGTGGCCACTTATTTACCGCTAATCTGTATACTCGCCTATACAGCCACACATGATATGGCACCACTACCTTATTTAAAAGCTGAGCCACATATCGACCGTATCTACAGTCAAGCTGCCATAACCATTGAGGATATCTATTAAAGCAGTGTCCTGGGTGAGTAATGCAGTGAATTTGGTGCCAGCCAAGGTTACAATACACTCTTACCGTCCCCCACTTCTCTTTGTACTGCCTAACATCGATTCTGCCCCACTTTCGGAGATTAGTACCGATGTATTCCGCAGCAGCATCAATTCCGCTCCAATCTACGCTCTCATCACTCCAGTTGTGCATGACTACCTCAATGCTTTCATTATTTCTCGCCTATAGTGTAGTGACGGGGTAAGGGGTACCACATTCGAAGCAAGTGATCATATTTTCTCCTTAGTCACTTTAGCTATTTCTCGCCTGATAAGCTGATTGTTCACCGCAATGGCGTCCGCGTGCTCTGACATAGTGTAGTGACGGGGTAAGGGGTACTTTTGCTCAGACACGGCCAATTCCGGCACGCTGGAGAAGAGAAAACAGCAAGACGCGGCCGGATTGAGCCTAAGTGTGTGCTTTACAGTGTAAGCACGACCCTGCACCGTAATAGTGCGTAATGTCACGCTAATTGTGAGCCATTTCTTAGTTTTCACGGCGTATGATCCGTACCCTCTTCAATAAACACGGGGCACTGAATTTGTTTACGATCTGGGTGCATTGCTCGCCATACAATCAACTTACCGCTTAGCTGTTTCGCGTAATCACGGATCACTTGTGCTTCTGTATAGCCATTACCATAGGCCCCTACAAGCATACATCCATCCTTCACCTCAACGTGGGAGAGGTGACCGTACAACGAAGGCAACGTTGTTCCGACCGAGCGCTCAAAGAACTCCATCGTCATGTTATGCTTCTCTGCAAACTCCTGTAGGGTGCAGCGCTCGTGATAGTGTCTGATGATTTTCATGGCTTAGTCTCCTACTGTATTCTCATCACACTCTTCGTATGTCTCACCCCTCGCGTAGTCATCAAACATCGCATCTACCGACTCCTTCGTCAGCGGCGACACGACGTGCGGATACATGATGTCATCTCCGTCACAACTGTGCGACAGGTCGAGCATACAATGCCCAAGCTCGTGGAACACGAGGCGGTCCAGCACCTCACCAGTGCCCTCACGCTTTATCCTCACGATCCGATAGGTGTAGAGCCGCGGCATCGTTGACTCCCACGTCTCACAGGTTCCGATCACGTCTTGCCCAAGATCCTTATCGGTCCACACGATCTGTCGCACGTTGCGCTTAGGTACTAGCTTCCGTGACGCAAGCTCCTGGATGAACTTCAGATAATAGGGGTACAGCTCAGGAGAAGCGTTTGACGGTGCGGGGTAGAGGAGATCTTCAGTGCCGCACGAGACGGTCAGCGCAAAGATGAGGATAATTTTAGAGAGGAACTTCATTTGTCGCTCGTGACACATGGGTTATCGCACTGAGCACAGCCACCATCACAGGATGCAGGAATCATCCCGTTCTCTCGATTCGCCTCTTCCTTTTCTTCGTCAATAAGATCAAGACGCGCCTCAAGAGGGACGGAAAACCCCACCGCACGGAGAAAAAGTACAAACTCCTCTAAGACCTCCGTCAACGAGTTGTCGTTGGTAGGGAGCGTCATCTCCACAATAGTGCGCCGATCAGCTTGATGTGTAAAAGTAAAACTCACATTTCCCTCCGTTCTAGCTTATAGGATCTCACTTCACTACGCTGTGCAATGTCTCCAAGAAGTTGCTCAAATCCTAGAGTCATTTCAGGTACTTTTACGGCAAGGTCGATCAACTGGCGAAGTTCGTTTTCGGCAGTAAAACCGTCAAGGCCCAGTACGCGCACGATGACGTCAATCTGCTCAGACGGCAACGCGACACAGTCCGACCCAAGACCCACGCATCGCTCCACGAACGCATCAAAATCACCTTCGACCTCGGCGTAGAACTCCCCAAACATATTGTGATCTGAGGCGAAGCACGCCCCCGACGCCAGGTGATGCTTGCAGTGGTAGTCGAGTTGCATGGCGCGAAGGTGCCCCGCGAGTGCGATAAACAGGGTCTCAGTTTTCATCTTCATCCTCACTTTCGTCTTCGATTACACCTTCAGAGTGCCATATTTTATCCAACTCTCCCTCAACGGAGACCGCTACTTCCAGCTCGTAAAGCAGGTCGGCCATTGTAGCCGCACGCACGTCAAGGTGCGGAAGCTCATCTACGAAGGCGACAAGGCCCTCTCCGTCCACTGCATACACATCTACCGCATGTCCGTATACCACAACCGTTTTGATAAATCCGCCGGAGGTCATGTGCTAGTCCTTCTTGTCCTGAATGATACCGTGCGATTTATAACCGTCTTTTGCCCATCCTGGCCCGCTAAGGTGAAATCCACCACCGCCTGAAATCACCGACTCCATCAGCTCACCACACTCCCCGCAGATGTGCGCGACTTTCCCATGCTCGCTCATCTTTTCGTCAATGTCAAGCTTAGCGCCACATCGGCACTTGAATTCGTACACCATGTTTACTTCAACCTTCGGTCATTAAGGAGGAAACGTAAAGTGGAATCCAGTCGCTCCAGGTCTATCGTGTGCCTTTCTGATATCGTTTTAAGACGTTGTAGGTCCGCGCGGTTATCGTAAGCAACCCTGACTCGATATTTCCAGCTTCGTAGTGCATCCAGTGGCTCCAGCAGTAGACCCCACAATCTTTTGCACCAGTCGCTCATTCCTGAACCTCCGGCAACGTCACCTCACCCCTTAGCATACTCTCAAGCAACAGCTTGCACTCTTCCCGTCCGCGCGCCGTAAGTGACTCCGTGGTGCGCTTGATCTCTTGATACTGCTGACGAGTCCAACCGCTCTTTCGCGCCACACGGCGAAGCACTTTAGCCATTTTCTCGTTCATTCCGCTTCTCCTTATCAATCGCTCGTAACTGTTTTCTACGCAGCACCTGTCGCGCCTCTGCGGTGTACACCGTGCGTACCCAAACGCTCCCACTCCCACGACTCCCGTACACGTCCCAGTAGGTAATGCCCGGAAACATCACTTCCATCCAGCGACGCGCGGTGACCTCTACAAACCGTTCTGCTCTCCAAGCCGTGGCGATGTAGGTCTTCAACTCCTTGATCGTCATATCCTCAAGCGCCCGCGGGGAGTGGAATACCTTGAACACCCCTGTATCGTAACAGAACTGGTGCGCCGCTTCATGAAGTATTGCACTGATAAATCGCCCCTTTGATACATGCTTCGTCAGTACCTTGGGGTTGAGCGTAATTTCCCGGTCCTCAACTGAGCAGGCAGCCTCGGTATCCTTCTCCAGTGTCTTATCAAACACAATACGCATGTCAAACTTCCGCGCTAGGCGTCGCATAATGTTACGTCTGACGCGGGGGGTGATCATCAGTGCGCCTGCTTACCTGCTTCACCAATCTTAGCATACAGCTCAAGTGCTCGGCGCACAAGGCCTGTAAGGGTAGTACCGTCGCGAGTCGCCAAGTCCTTGAGTAGCTTACGCTCTTCGGCGGAGAGACTCAACAAGGTCATCGGGGTTTTCTTTTCGTCAGCCATTTCGCACCTCCTCAACTACTATATCAAGTCCGATCCAAAAGTCAAGCTTCTTATCGGTAGAACGAGAGGAAACTTTAGTAAGCTTATGAGCACACATATCTAGCGTACGAGTATGCGTATAGGCACAATTACATAACTTTCGCCGCTTTTGGTAAGTGAACTAAGTAGGCGTTACGCAAGATTTTACACAGATACCCCTTGACATATAAAAAAGAGTGTGAGACCATTCTTGCATCTTCTGGCCTTCGGCCCGATAAGCGTACTCGCTTGAGAGGGTCGAGTCGGCGCCTCCGGTAGCGCCGTCGATAGCTTATCTACTTAATATAGTAGTATAGAGGAGGGGTATGGGGAGGAGATGTTTTTGTGCTGTGTGCTAGTAGACATTTTCTCAAGATAATGTCCGATTTCATTCATAACTTGACAAAAGCCGTAAGCCTGTGGTATACTTAGATCTTGGGTGGCATCCCGTCACCCCCAATAAGCAAGGAGACCTCCCGATGAGCGATACCCAGGCCCTCACCGCCCGCTTCAATCAACTTGCTCATGAATTTGGTGTTCTGACCTTCAAGGCCGACCGTGTCAAAGCGGAAATGGCTAAGATTAGTACTCTCCTCATCCAGATCGAAACGCAGGAGCGCGCAGCCGCTGCTGATAAAGCTTTGGCCGAGCAGCAGGCCCGAGAAGCGGAGCAAAAAACCGGTGAGTAACAATCCCTTTATCGTACGTCAAGCTACACCTGACGACGTGAGCTTCCTCTTCTCCTCTTGGCTGAAGTCGTTCCGTGACGCGGCCTCAGTGAAGGGAGTTCCGTCAGGCCTATACTATCCCTGTCAACACGCCGTGATTGAGGCTATTCTCCAGCGGAAGTGCTGTACGGCTTTGATCGCGTGCGACCCTGAGGACCCGTCACAGATCTTCGGCTATGTCGTGGCAGAGTATGTTACTGACGGGCTTGTGATCCACTTCACCTACACTAAGTTCAACATGCGAAATCTCGGTATCGCCAAGGCTCTCGTGACGACCTTGGTAGTGCCGACGATCAAGTTTGTGCAGTTCAGTCATCGTACAAGAGCCGTGGACACCTTGGACAGCAAGCTTTCTGCGGCGGGCTTTGTTTTCAACCCATTTTCGAGGTAAGTATGAGTAAAGGTAATTTTGAGATCATCCGTGTGAAGCTGAACTGTTCAGTGGATGTTGCCAGTGTGCCTGAGACATATTTCGACAACAAGAAGCACGACATTCGACTGACTCAGGACCCGCGGTTCATTAGCATTGAGTCGAAGACGATGACTAAGTTCCCGCCGACGCTGGTGCCTTTGACAAACGTTGCGTACATGTTCTGCGTGACTGTGAAAGAGGATGAGCCTAAGGAGAAGAGTAAGAAGTAATGTTTCAGCGTAGAATGATAGATCAGATTGAGGCCATCATGCGCTCCAGGGCAAAGGACGAACTTGCCCGTCGCCGGGGTGACTTCAAGCCCGTTCTACCAATCTCGCTTAGCCCCGAGCAGGAAGCCTTTATCAAGGACCCCAGCGTGCGCAAGGTGGGGCGATGTGGGCGCCGCGCGGGTAAGAGTACCACCATGTTGGTGTACTTTGTCCTCACCATGCTCAACAAGCCTAACGCTAAGTGTCTGTACCTTGCGTTGACCCGTGACCAAGCCAAGGCCATTGCGTGGGAACCGATGATTGCTCTGTTGCGCGCGGCGGGGATTCGCCACACGGCGGCTAAGAGTGAGCTTAAAATTACCTTACATAACGGCAGCTTCCTTAGACTGTTCGGTGCGGACAGTGACAAGGCTAAGAACCGCCTGCTTGGTCAGCCGTGGGACCTGGTGTGCGCGGACGAATGTGCCTACGTAAACGACGTCGATGAACTGATCACCCGCGTCATCGAGCCCTCACTAATGGACTACGGCGGGACCATCTGCCTCACCTCGTCACCTCCGCCTGCTTTCCAAGGGCTGTTCTTCGAGGCCGACCAGGGGAGCCTTAAGAAGCACTGGTCGCAGCATCACTGGACCATCAGAGAGAACCCGTTCTTTGCGGGGCGCGCCGACAAGCTGTTGGCGGACGTGATCGAGACTAAGTTTGGCGGCAACCCTAACCATCCGACATATCGACGAGAATACCTTGGGGAGTGGGTCGCCAATAGTTCTGACTGTATCTATCCGGTTAGTGAGCGTAATCTGATTGATGAGCTCACGGCTACCCCTCAAGGTGTTAGCTCTTGGCATGTCCTTGGGCTCGACCTGGGCCTGCGCGACCCTAATGCGGTCTCAGTACTTGAGGCGCGAGAGGATAGTCGCGAGGTGATTGAGAAGGAGTCGTGGGCAGAGGCGGGCATTACTGTCGATCAGCTTGCAGGAGTGCTCAACTCCTTTTACCAAAAATACAACCCTATCGCTATCGTAGCGGATACAGGTGGTTACGGCGCGGGTATCGTCAACGAGCTGCGCCACCGTTACCACCTAAACATCGTGGCGGCTGATAAGCGCGATAAGGGATTCTACCAAGAGATCGTGAAAGCAGACATGCTTTCGGGCTACATCAAGTTCCTTAAGGGCTCCGGCACGGTGGGGGAGATGAGACTATTGGTACGAGACGTCAAGACGGGGCAGGAGGACGAGCGTTGTGCGAATCACCGCTCAGACGCCTTCCTCTACGGCTACCGTCATATCTACAACCGGCACCTGAAGCATTTTCAGAAGCCGGAGACCTATGAAGATCTTATGTTAAAACAGTTAGTTGTGCGTAATGATCCTAACCGTCAAGATAAAGACCCTTGGGGAGAGTAACATGCCTTCTGACTATGCTAGTGTGTTTAGCCGATTTGATCGTGATTTTAAGTGGCCCGCGAAGCACCTTGCCGACCGGGATAAAATGATTAAAGAGTGGTGCGATAAAAACCGAAAGATCGTACTGAAACAAGTAGACTGGCGTCATGTGACACAGCTTAGAATTAAGGCGACCGTGAAGCTATTTTCACATGTTTTGGTCAGGCTTAAAGAGATCTGGACTCGTCGAGATATGCTGGGAATTAGCACAATTTATCGAGGGTAAAGCAATGACTTCTGACGAAATTAAGGACCTTGTGAAGTTCATGAAGGTGGAAGGTGTGGCGAGCTTTGAGGTTGCGGACATCAAGGTTAGCTTTGACCCGCGGGGGTTTGCTCCTGTGGTGAAGTTCAATAACCTGGAAGAGCTGAAGCAGTCTATTGCGGCTATTAAGGACGAGCAGGATAGAGCGCGACAGGAAGAGGAAGATCTTTTGTTCGCCTCGGCGACGTAAGGAGATGATATGTCAGGCGTTATGGGTAGCGAAGGTAATCCGTATTGTCAGCCATTCTGGTCGTACAACGCCTATGAGCCGGGTGTCAACAACTCGGTGTGGGAGCTTGTCACGAGATTGAACCGCTTTCAGTCCTACCGGCGGCTCACCAATGAGCGGTGCTTGCGACTCTACGGAGGCAGTAGCTGGATCAATCAGTCTCCCTACAGCTACATGCGCGGCGGTACGGTGTCCGTGCAAGGTGATGACCGTCCAAAATTCAACGTTGTTTCCTCATGTTGCGACACTATTTTCTCGCGCATTGCCAAGAATAAACCGCGTATTATTGCGCTCACGCAGCGTGGTGATGACGCACTTCGTCGCCGTGCCCAGAAACTTTCCCAGTTCATTCTCGGCATGATGAAGACGAAAGATGATAATAATAAGTGTGCCTACGATTACGCCCAGATGAACTTTAGAGACGGTACCTTATTTGACATTGGAGCCATGAAGATTTACCGCGAAGGCGGTAAGATCTGTTACGACCGCGTCCTTTCCAATGAGCTGTATGTGGACGAGGTTGATGCGGCTTACGGAGATCCTAGTCATATTCACCAGGCAAAGTACGTACTTAAGGACACGCTCAAGGCGATGTACCCAAAGAGTCAGCACCTCGCCATCGACCAGGCTGCGTATGTCTTTGAGGGTGAGGGACAGTTCGCCAGCAATACAGACACGCGGTACGCGATTGTGATTGAGTCATGGCATAAGCGCTCAGGCGAAAAGGCAAAGGATGGTCGGCATACTATCTGTCTCAGCAACACGGTACTGTTTGATGAGGAGTGGAACGGGGCGCGCTTCCCCTTCGTCTTCAGCCGCTGGTCGAAGCCTGTCATGGGTTTCTGGGGACAGGCGCTGGCGTACCGACTTATGGGTAAGCAGCTTGAGATTAATCAGATGCTCAAGTTTATTCAGGACTCTATGCGCTTGGGGTCGAGCTTCAAGGTGTTTCTTGAGCACGGCGCACGGGTTGTCAACGAGCACGTGAACAATCAGATCGGTGGTATCATTTACTACACCGGCACCAAGCCGGAATACACGGTCCCCCAGACGGTGCATCAGGAGTATTTCACGCACCTCAAGTGGCTTATCGAGTCCTCTTTCCAAGAAGCGGGTATCTCTGCCATGTCAGCGCAGAGCAAGAAGCCCGCGGGCGTCGAGGCGGCAGTCGCACTTCGTGAATTGCAGGATATCGAGAGTGAGCGCTTCTCTACGGTCGCGCAGGACTACGACGACATGCACGTTGAGATCGCCAAGCATATCGTAGCCTTGTGTAAGGAGATGCATGAAGCAGGTGAGAAGATCGAGGTGAAAGCCGAGAGTAGAAAGTTTGTGGATAAGATCAAGTGGAGTGAAGTGCAAATCGACGAGAACGATGTGGTGCTCCAGCTCTTCCCGACGTCCATGCTCCCGCACGACCCGGCAGGCCGTATCGCCTACGTCACGGAGCTGATGCAGTCCAACCTCATCGACCAGGATATGGGCTTGGCGTTGCTCGACTTCCCCGACGTGGAAGCGGCTCTGGACATTCGTAATGCTCCGATTCGCAGTATCGAGGCCGCTATCGAGAAGATCATCGACAAGGGCGAGTACGACCCGCCGGAACCGTTCATGAATCTTGAGCTAGGTCTGAAACTGTTCCAGGCACATTATCTGCACGCGAGAGACAACGAAGTGAAGGAAGAGCGACTTGAGCTTATGCGTAAGTGGATGGCGACTGCTAAGGCGATGATGGATAAGGCTGCGCAAGATCAGATGAATATGCAGGCTCAGGCACAGATGATGGCTCAGGCTCCGGCAGCCCCCGTGGCAGGTCCGGCAGTTAGTAAACAACTCGCACCGGCACCGCTGGTGTAACATGGCTTTTGTTAGAATATCCTCGGGAAACAAAACATGCCCTCGTTGTGGGGGCGTGTTTCCTAAAACAACTAAGTACTGGCACAGGTCAAACGCCCGGAGCGACGGCTGCTTCGGGTATTGTCGCGAGTGCTCTTTGAAAGAAAAAAGTAGCAAGTACAGCAGCATAAAAGATAGAGCGCGGTGGAGGATTATTAAGACGAAGTATAATCTGAGCCAGGAAGACTTCGATAGAATGTTCGAGGGGTGTGGGGGACGATGTATGATTTGTAAGAAATCTTTTTCCTCGGAGCGTCGAAGCACTACCCCCCATATTGACCATGACCACGAAACAGGAGAGGTTCGAGGTTTGCTATGTGGCCCGTGTAATTCAGGACTTGGGTACTTCAAGGACTCTCCCGAGTCCCTTAGGGAGGCTGTGCGGTACCTCGAAGCCGTTATAAAAAGTAGTAACTAAATCTGACTAGGTTCTTACAAAGGAGAGACAAATGCCCGATATTCTTGAAATCTTCAACGCGCAACAGGCCGCCGCCGCGGCTCCGACTCCCGAGGCAGCTCCGGCTCCGGCCGCCGCTCCTGTCCCCACCGGTAACATCTCCGCGGTGGAAGCTAATGGGGTCGAGAATCCCGTGGACAACGGAAAGACCGGAGCCGAAAATGAGGCCGCTGCGAAGGCGGAAACGGCTCCTCCTGCTCCGGAAGCACCCAAGACTGAGGAGACCCCTCCCCCGACACCTGAAGCAGCCCCAGCGGCCCCTGAGGTGAAGCAAGATAGCTTTGCTAAGCGGTTTGCGATGGCGGCACAGATGGAAAAGGAACTCAGACGACGGGAGCTTGACTTGCAGAAGAGGGAAGCTGAGCTTAAGCGCGCCCCGGTCGCCCCGCCTCCGGCTGCACCCGCCTCTAGGATCGACCCGAAGCGACAACCACTGTCCTTCCTTCACGAGCATGGTCTGTCGGTGCAGGACGTGCAAGAGGCACTGCTGCGTGGGGAGAAGGCACCTGAGGTTGACCCGTTGGCGGAGCGTCTCGCCCCTCTTCAGCAAGCAGCGGCTGAGTTGCAGGCGCTGAAAGCAGACCTGGCCAAGCGCGATGCGGAGTCCGCGCAGAAGACGCTTGAGTTACAAGTGTCTGGAGTGAAACAGGAAATCGCGAGAATGGCGAACGCGGACGGGTATGACCTCGTAGCGTCGATGGGCGACTTCGGGGTGAATACGGTCTTTGAAACCATGCAGCAGTACTACCAGACATACGAAAAGATCTTGACATATCAAGAGGCTTGTGCTATCGTAGAAGATGACTTCGAGACTCGGTTTTTGCCTAGACTGGCTGAGAGCAAGAAGGTTAAGGCGAAGATCGTTGTTCCAAGTTCCGCCCCTGTGGTGAGCGCGCAATCTGCACCGGCAGCCCCTGCCAAAGCGAGTCCTACCCTTACGAACAAGCAAGGTTCGCAACCTAACGCTAATCCAGACCCGAAGACAATGTCGCGTGATGAGTATATTGATTATCTCGCGCGCAATATGGTAAAATCACAGTAACATTGAAAGGTTACTAAAATGACGGCTCTTGATATCTCCGGTGCATTGAATGCACTGAAAACCTTCTACTCGAAGGATCGTATTGAAGCTCTCGTGTACCGCGACCGCCCTCTGTTCGCGATGCTCGACAAGAAAACTGACTTCGTCGGCGACAAGTACAAAGTCCCGATGATCGTTGCCCGTCCTCAGGGTATTGGCTCGACGTTTGCCACGGCGCAGACGAACAAGACCCCGACCAACTACCAGGCGTTCTACCTTGAGCGAGTGAAGCACTACGCTCTTGCGTCGATCACGACTGAAGCGGTCTTGGCTTCGCAGAACGACGCGGGCGCTTTCCTGCGCTTGGCGACTGGCGAAATCGACGGCGCTATCGACGGCTTGACCCGCGTTATCGCTCGTCAGTGCTACGGCGACAGCTCGGCTTCTCTCGCGCAAGTCGGCAGCATCACGACCGCAGCGGCTGGTGTTGTGACGTTGAAGGACCCGGAAGATGTGGTGGCGTTTGAAGTGGGTCAGGTTTTGGTTTGCCACTCGGCTAAGTCGGGCGGATCGGCCCGTAACTGGGGCGCTGGCGCGACCACGACCATCGTCGGAATCGACCGTAATGCCGGTACGTTGACTGTTGGCGCGACCAACGGCGGCGCACTTGACATCGTGCCGAACGACTTCTTGTTCATCAGCGGCGACCGTGGATTTGGAATTTCGGGCCTTATGGCCTGGGTACCGGCCTCTGCTCCGTCGTCTGCTTCGTTCTTCGGAATGGACCGCACGGTTGACGCAACCCGTATGGCGGGTCAGCGCATTGACTGCTCGGCTCTCCCGATTGAAGAAGCCCTCATCGTTGCCGCCCGCAAGGTTGGCCGCGAAGGTGGACAGCCCTCGCACTGCTTCTTGAGCTTCGACAAGTACGCGGCTCTTGAGAAGTCGTTGGGAACGAAGGTTCGTTATTCCGAGCACAAGGTCGGGGAACTCTCCTTCCAGTCGATCAAGGTCAATGGACCGAAGGGTGACATTGCGGTTCTCGCGGACCAGGATGCCCCGAACACCAACGGTTTCATGCTTGATCTCAAACAGTGGTCGCTGTACAGCCTCGGTCCCGCCGTGCAGATCTTGGATCTTGACGGCAATAAGTTTTTGAGAGAGAGTTCTGCGGACGCGATGGAAATTCGCGTAGGCAGCTTCCTCAATATCGGCTGTAGAGCCCCAGGATTTAACGCAAATTTGATCTTCTAGTCATAGCTGCTAGGCAGTGGAAAGGCCCCTCTTCGGAGGGGTTTTTCTTTACCTATTTTTCACGATTTAGCTGGCAATTATTTACGATTTATGTTAAAGTATTCTAGTGAGGTGCCGATAAGGTTATTGGAGGTGCGGTATGGTGGTTTACGGAGTCAAGCGCAAAGAAACCGGAGAGATTGTGTATGTCGGGCAGGCTGTGGACTTGAAGAAGCGTATAAGAACGCATAAGAGCGCCGCGCGCAATGACCCTAAGTGGCCAATAGGTAAGGCTTTCTCGAAGTACGGGTGGGTTAGCTTCGAGTTTGTGGTACTTGAGACTTCGGAATGTCGAGCCCAGCTCAACCTGTTCGAGATGGCACAAATAGCGAAGTACCGTCCTAAGTACAACATGACCAAGGGCGGTGCCGGGAAGGCCTCTAAAGGACACAAATCATGGAACAAGGGTATGAAGTACGATAAGGAACGACTAAACAAGCTTCGCGAGGCGTGGTCGAAGCGGGACAACAAGGACGGTAACCGCAAGCCCGTAAAGCACCTCCAGACCGGTAAGATCTACCGCGGGAGCTGCGATGCCGCGGGTGAATTGGGGCTCTCCAATGCACACGTCTCTCAAGTTCTCCACGGCACTCGCCCCCACACCAAGGGTCATACCTTCTCCTTCGATCTCTCAGCTCCTATTCAACAACCATACCCCCTTCAAATAGTCATTCGTCCGGTCCGACACGACGAAACCGGTATCGTCTATAAGGATATGGGTGAAGCATCTCGGGCACTTAAGATCCCGGCCCCCAATATCCGCAAGGTCCTCATCGGCGAGCGTAAGGCGGCAGGCGGACAACACTTCTTCTATGCAGATTAACCCTTGCCTTCCCCCCTTCCTTCTGCTATAATGTAATAGCTGGCAATTTCGCCAGCAAAGCGGGGTAAGTGTCTTAGGGCGCTCTCCCTAACGTACTGAAGGACCAGACAGCTTTAGGAGTGTTTATCATGGCGAACAGATGGTTCGGGCAAGAATTGAATAATCTTGTCAAGGGTTTGACTCTTCTCGAAGGTCACGTGACCATTGGTGGGTCCGGCGCTACCTCGGCGCTCCAGGGCAGCGGCATCGCCTCTGTTACCCGTATGGCGGCTGGCGTGTACAAGTGCGTTCTCAGCGATCCCTATAACCGCTTCCTCGGCCTCCAGGCAAGTGTTTCGTCTGTCGTGGACACCCCCGCGGACCTCGACACCGTGACCAACGGCAATATCTACGTTATCACCACGGTCGGCGATGCCACCGCGGCTCAGTGGGTTGCCTCAGGTGTTCCTGCTGCGGTTACGCCTGCGGTCGGTGTGGTGTTTGTTGGTATTACGGCCTCGGTGTCTGGCACGACCTCTAAGGTTGCGGCTCTCCTGACCGCCGCGAACCAAGGTATCGAAATTGCTGGCGATCCGAACGCTTCCATCAACCAGTCGGCTTCCCCTCACTTCTACTTCCGCACGATGGGCGCAACGGCTGCGGGCGACACGACTCTGGTCCCGGCTGATCCGGCTAGCGGCTCCAAGCTGCATTTTGCGGTTCTTCTGCGCGTTAGCTCTGTGAAGGGCTCCGGAGAATAAGGGGTGATGTAATGGCAGACCCGAAAAGCATTGCTGCACTGATTGTTAAGAAAGCCGTTCCCGTTCGTAACTCAGAAGAGCAGACTGAGAGCGGTGACAGCATGATCGAGGCAGCGGCAGGTGAGGTTATGGAAGCTCTGCGGGCGAACGACACGAAGGCGTTTGCCGAGGCCTTGCAAAGCTTCATTCAGATTGTCATGCCGTAGTAACGTTCTGCACTACATTGAGCGAGGGGTCATAGGACCCCTTTGCTCTGTGAGGTACCAATGACAAGTAGGGCCGTAACAGTTGCTGAACTCATGACCCGTGCTAGGGAAATGAGCGACATGCAAAAAACGAACTTCATCACTGACGAAGAACTCGTCCGCTACATCTCTAACGAATATACCGAGCTATACGACCTGCTCGTGACACGCTACGACCACTACTATGTCAACCCTACTCCCTTTACTATCACCCAGTCCGGCGTAGACCTCTATGACCTCCCCACGGACTTCTACAAGTTGAGCGGTGTGGAGAAGCAGGTGAACGGATCGGGCGCGCAGTCGTGGCAGACGATGCTACCCTTCAACTTTGCTGAGCGTAATGAGGTCTCTACCTTCAACCTCTTTGCCCAGCGCTACTGTATCGTTGGCGACAAGATCATGTTCCGCGGCAACAGCCTGACTCAGGTTGTGCGCCTCTGGTACATCTCGCCCCCGAAGGAACTGGACAAGAAGGTCACTATCTCGTCAGTGGACCCAACCGGTGACATGTTCACGGCCACTGCCCACGGATTCCTTAACGGCGACTTCCTCTACATTCGCGGGGTCAGCCTCCCAGGAGGTATCGTTGCGAATCAAAAGTACTTTGTGGTCGGAGCCACGACTAATACTTTCCAAGTGTCTCTCATCGAAGACGACGCTGCGATTGATATCACTTCTACAGGCTCTGGTGTAATCAAGGCTGAGTGGTACGGCGCGGGGCAGTCGATTGATGGTGTGTCTGGTTGGGAAGATCTTGTGGCGGTCAATACAGCTATCCGTATGCTGTCAAAAGAAGAGTCTGACACAACGGAGCTTCAGCGTAAGCGGCAGCTTCTGGTCAAGCGTATTGAGGCGGCGGCGCAGTCGCGCGACCAGGCAAACTGCCACAGCGTAACGGACGTGCGGTCGCAAGCTACGTCGGCTGAGTGGCCTTTGGGGTGGTCGTTTTGATCAGCGCTTTCCGCAAGATAGTCGCCAAGGACCACGACCTCCAAAGGGTCCAAGAGAATGCGGCGCTGGCATTCAAGCAAGTACTTGAGAAAGAGCTACTTGACGGGATTATGGTTACGGCGACGGTAGCGGCTACGGCGACGAACATCTCGCATACGCTAGGACGCCTCCCTCTTGGTTTCATTGTAGTGGACCGGCAGGCAGTGGCGAGCGGTACGGAAGGCAACATTGTGCGTACGGCTTGGACGGATAGGATTATCACGCTAAAGACAACCGGCACGGGAGCGGTACCTCTCACCCTTTGGATTTTTTAGAGGTAAACTATGACCACACCAATGAATCTTACGTACCCAACTCCGGGCGTCGGCGGGACCAGCGGGCCTCTCTGGGCACAGTCCTTGAACGATAACTTTGAGCTTATTGAAGATCATGATCACACCTCCGGTAAGGGCGCACCTATCGTCGCAGCCTCTCTCGACATTGACGACGACCTCCCCTTCAACGCTCATCAAGCTACAGAACTTGACGCGGCGCAGTTTGTCGACTCATCCCTCGACCCCTCTACTCCTGCTACGGCAAACAACCTCAGCCTGTTCGCTAAGAACGGCAACCTCTACTTCCAGGACGGGCTCGGTAGTGCCGCAGCGGTGCAGATTACAGCAGCGGGGGCAGTAGCGGGTACTCCGGGGTCCATCGGCTCGTTGACGGCTCCGGCGTCTGTAACCTGGG
>Ga0172381_10004086_pt1 | contig 15208 bp, 9 predicted proteins | sample Leawel6488metaG_FD_119754 | JGI IMG/M metagenome (GOLD analysis project Ga0172381, IMG submission 119754) | Leachate microbial communities from a municipal landfill in Southern Ontario, Canada - Leachate well 64-88 metaG | ecosystem: Engineered > Solid waste > Landfill > Unclassified | place...
AATTCACAGAGAACCACGGAGTTTTTCTATGTAAGTAATTGGACAAATAGAATGTCGTATATCAGAAAAGAATGGAGCACACATTCCTCAGATAAAACGGACAAGTGCTTATAATAATATAAACACAGCAAAATCTGTGTTCTGTTCTTGAGGTTTTTAAATTCAATGATACGACAATTTATAGTTTCTATTATTTATTAATGATGTGTCGGACTCTTTTTGCATTTGATTCTATAAAAATGGTTGTTTGTTTATTAAAAAATAAGATGATGCAAATTTTTCAGCATATCATGATTAGAAATTTGTATATTTGTACATTAATTAAATTGTTTTCTGATGATACGTACTATCATCATTGAAGATGAAATAGCGGCGCAGGATGCATTGAAACATCAGCTCGATGTATATTGTCCGGAGGTGCAGGTGGTGGATATTGCCGATACCGTCCAAAAAGGGTTGGCAACCATCGAAAAACATCAACCGGAATTGCTAATACTTGACATCAAATTTCCCGATGGCACTGCTTTCGATTTATTAGAGAAATTGAATTATCGCCAATACAACATTATTTTTATTACGGCATTCAGTAGTTATGCTGAAAAAGCCTTCAAATACTGTGCTATTCATTACTTGTTAAAGCCCATAATAACTGAAGATTTAATAGATGCCATAAACCGGGTAAAAAAAGAATTGCTACATCAAACAGATGCCCGTAAAATTGAATTTTTGCTCCATAACATGAAACCTGATAATCCAAGCTTTAACAAGATTGGCATTGGAACGAGCGATGCTTTCCACTTTGTATCTATTCCCGACATCCTTTTTTGCAAAGCCGACGGTTATTGTACCAAAATCAAACTTAAGAACGGAAAAGACCTTTGTTGTACCAAAAATCTGAAACATTATGAAGAATTGCTTCGTCCCCATAATTTTATAAGGGTACATCACTCCTATATTATTAATCTCAATCATGTAATCCATTATTCGAAGGACGGAATAATTTACCTTCAACACGATGCCGAAGTTCCCTTAGGCGAAACTTACCGCCAGTATTTTATTAAATACCTGAAAATATTCCGTCAATAACTCCCTTCTCCCCTACCTAAACATTTTCTTTTTTCCTGAATTATTTCTCTTTTATTATTCTTTTATTCCATTTTTTAAGTAAACCGGCTGTTTGTTGGCTAACACAGGGGAGTTATAGGATTTTTGGGGGGAGTTGTTGGATTTCATCCCTTTTCGCTTTCCGGAGACGTATCTTTGTATTGCATTTTTAAAATCGTTCTTTGTTTATTTATTCTGCCCGGCAGTAAGTCGCGTTTCCAAAACCCATTAATCGCAGAACTTCCTTTTAAAATGGATATAGCATCCGGTATAATTAAATCATCACCCGGCGTAATTACAGGTTTACGTAGACTAATTAATGTTTTGGTTTGTTTAATTTTGTAATTCAAGTGCTTAACGAAATATCCGAAAATATTAATGGAGTGTAAAAACAAATTAATGCACTCTTCGGACAAATAAATGAAGTGTAAAAACAAATTAATGGACTGTTCAGACAAATAAATGGATTGTTCAGACAAATAAATGGATTGTTCAGACAAATAAATGAAGTGTAAAAACAAATTAATGCACTATTCGGACAAATAAATGGAGTGTAAAAACAAATTAATGGCAGAATACATGGAACAATGTAAATGGGAAAAAGAAAAGAATCCCAAAAACCATGTAAACAGAGAAAAGGGATGTAACTAAATAAACCGGAAAAACCGATTAAAACAGATTATATGATAATAAGCAGCATTTTATGCAAAAAAAGCTTCCATATCGTAGAAAATATTTTTATAATTAATTTATTAATAACCTTTTAAAATTAAAAATTATGAATAACCAAACCGAAAATGTGATTGACTCTTTTGAGAGAACACAGAGTGTATGTATTAAAAACAAGGCCTTATGGGAAAATTATAAACCCTTTGCCAATACTTACCTGGTTTTTGATGGGAAAGTAATAACCATTAACGAAACCAGGGCAAAGCTTCAGCTCAAAAGCAACGGAGCGAGCAAATTAAAAAAGGAAAATCGAACCATAGCCACCGATTCGTGTATTTATATCGCAGGCAGACTACGTTCATTAGCTTCAGCCACCAATAATCTGTTGCTGATGGATCAGGTACGTTTTTCGCCTACCGAATTACTCATGCTTCGCGACAATGAATTCAAAGATAAGTGCAACAGCATCCTTAGCATTGCCACGCAAAACAAGGCAGCATTGGCCGATTACGAAATAACCGATGAAGTACTCGCACAGTTCAGCGATAAAATCAATGCCTATGCTGAAGTAGTAACCCTGCCCATCGAAACAAAGAAAAACCGTAAAATCTTTAACGGCAACATCCGCGCCTTAGTTAAGGAAACCAGCCTGTTGTTAAAGGAACGTCTTGACCTGGATGTTGAATATTTTAAAAAATCGCAGCCCGATTTCTACCAGGCTTACAAAGAAGCCCGTAAAGTGATTGATTACGGTATCCGTCATACTAAGAAAAATCCATTGCAATTGCGTGGAGTGGTTACCGATTTTGAAACCGAACAACCCATCGCCGGAGCTATGGTAAAAATCAAGGATTCCACCCTCAATACCGTATCCGATGTCAGCGGTAAATTTGTGGTGCAACTTACTGCCGCCGGTAAATACACCCTTGAAGTTACCTATACCGGCTATCAACCCTATAGCCTTGAGTTCGAAATAGAGGAAACCGAAAGTCTGGAGATAGATGTAGAATTAGAAAAAGAAGAGTAAACACATTAATGATTTGTCGTATTACCAACGGGCAAATCATAATATCCATAATGCCTAAACCCTTCTTCAGATTATAGTAATCAAATCGCAGGCTGCCATGTTCCGATAAAGGAAGATGGCAGCCTGCATCATAAAAAGCCATAAAAACGTCAAAAAAAACACAATTGCACCAAAAAAAACTTATAAACTAATTGGATAACTAAAATATTTGTAATTTAGCGGGGGAAAAGAATAAAAACAGATTAGCATGTTGTGAAAATCAAAGAAATCATTTATCATATTTGTTATAATGAACGCGATTGATAAAATTAAAATTGAATAACATAAATAAACCACCCCCAAATTGCAATTTTATAACAAAAAAGATACTGAACATAATCTATACGTATGATGAAAGTAGAATATAATAACCTTTATACCCATTTTGTTTTCACCACCCTCCGTCGCGAACCCATAATTACGGAAGAAAACAGGCAACGAATAGAAAAATACATCACCGGCATCGTAAACAACAACAGTTGTCAATTGTATGCCATTTATGCCAACCCCGAACACGTACACTTTCTCGTTTCGCGTTCGCCCAACATTGACGAGGAGCGTTTGGCAGGGATTGTGGCAAACAGTTCGGCACGGTTTATCAACGACAACAACCTTTGTAAGGGCGATTTTCAATGGCAGATGTCGTGTTCGGCATTTTCCGTTTCAAAAAAAGACGTCGATAACGTTTGCAAATATATTTTGAACCAGCCCGAACATCACCGGAAACATACATTTGCGGAAGAATACGAGGCATTTATTAAATTCTATGAAAAAACGATAAAACCGAAATAAGGTTAGACAATGGATTGATGACTGCATTATCCTACTAAGGTTACTGACAAAAATAAGGTTTTAAGGAATTAAGTGTATTAAGGTTTTCAGACAAAAATAAGATTTTAAGGAATTAATTATTGGAGGTTAAATTAAACTAAAATTTTGATAATTAATAGAATTAAGCTTATTGATAAAAACACGATTTTAAACAAATTCAACCTTATTCATTTTCTTAAACCTTAGTAGAAAGAAATATAATTTGAATAGTATTTTAACCTTATTACATTATTATCATGTAATTAAAGGCACCACAAATATGCATTAATAAGGCAATAAGGTTAAATGATGGACTGATGACTGCATTATCTACTAAGGTTTCAAACAAAAATAAGGTTTTAAGGAATTAATTATGGAAAGGTTAAATTAAAATAAGGTTTTGATCATTAATAGAATTAAGCTTATTAATAAGCATATGGTTTTAAATAAATTCAACCTTATTCATTTCCTTAAACCTTAGTAGAAAGAAAATAATTTGAACGGTATTTTAACCTTATTACATTATTATCATGCAATTCAAGGCATCACAAATATGCATTAATAAGGTTAAATAATGGATTGATGATTGCATTATTTCTACTAAGGTTTCAGACAGAAATAAGGTTTTAAGGAATTAAATGTATTAAGGTTTTCAGACAGAAATAAAGTTTTAAGGAATTAATTATGGAAAGGTTAAATTAAAATAAGGTTTTGATAATTAATAGAATTAAGCTTATTTGATAAAAACACGATTTTAAATAAATTCAACCTTATTTATTTCCTTAAACCTCCTTAGTAGAAAGAAAATAATTTGAACGGTATTTTAACCTTATTATCATTACGGAAGAAAACAGGCAACGAATAGAAAAATATATAACCGGCATCATAAACAACAACGATTGTCAATTGTATGCCACCTATGCCAAAAACCAATATTTGTAAAGGAATTTACCTTTCCTTATTCCTTTAAATAATGTTAAATAAATCGAATAGCCTATTTCAATTTAACAGTTTTTTTCTTATCTTTGTTAAAATTTTTAGGCAATGAGTTCGGAACAAAATGAAGAGCAAAGGAATATTCAGGAAGGGAAAGTTGGCGAAGACTTGGTGCAACAGAACCTTAACCTGCGGTTTCTTAACGATACCGCTTTTCATCTTGCCAAATTAGCGCCGGAACAGAATCTGAAGGTTTTTCTTTGTACCCGTTTAAAGGAATTTACCGGAGCTGCTTTTGTAACTTATTCGGAATACAACCACAAAAAGCGGGTACTAAAAACCCGGCATATTGAAACCGATCAGAAAATACTGCAAACAATAATTAACACCGTTGACAAAAATATTATGAATACAGAATCTTCGGTTAGTGAGGCGATTTACCAGGAGTTACTTCATAATGTAGTAATACAAAGAGGCTCGTTGTCGGAAATAACCTTTGGCACTATCCCGAAGATAGCAGATTTCCCTATCAAAACGCTAACGTGTGCGGATCGTTTTTATAGAATTTGCTATGTAATAGCCGGTAAGATTTTTGGAACTTCGGTAATAGGAATCAAAAAAGGGCAAAATCTGCCTTCAACGGAATTGTTAGAATCATTTGCAAATCTTGCAGCCATTACCCTTCGCCGGGAAAATGCCGAAGAAACTTTGCGTCAAAATGAGGAAAGGTTTCGCTCATACGTTGAAAATTCGAGCGATATTATCTATTTATTATCACCCGAAGGGATATTCACTTACGTATCTCCCCAATGGACTAAATTACTTGGCTACCCGGTAAATCAGGTTGTAGGTCAATTGTACGAAACATTTGTCCATCCGGAAGATGTTATTCAAACGCGTAGTTACCTGGAACGCGTCGTACTTTCCGGCGAAAGTCAGGGCGCTATTGATTACCGGGTCAGGCATCTCGACGGAAGCTGGAGGTGGCATTCGTCCAACACTTCCATTATCCGCAATGATAAAGGAGAAGTTACTTCTTACTTAGGTATTGCAAGAGATATTACCGAGCAGAAAAATGCCGCTGAAGAACAGAAAAAATATTATCTCCGTTTAAATAAACAAAACGCCACAATAATAAAGCTGGCAACCGACGAGTATCTGACCAAGGGAAACCTGGAAGTTTTTTTCAATAAAGTTACCGAAATGGTTGCCGAAACGGTGGAAGTTAGCCGTATAAGCATCTGGCTTTTTCAGGAAAACGAATCACAACTCATGTGTGCCAATCTGTATGAATTGCCCGTGATGCGTCATTCCTCGGGACAGGTTTTACTTGCTAACGATTATCCCGAATTTTTTAAAAAACTTCGAACAAATCTGGTAGTGGCAGTCAACGATGTTTTGTCTGATATATTAACCCCGGAATTTAAGAACAACTATTTATTACCCCTGGGAATAAGATCATTGCTTAATGCTACGTTCCGGGTTTCCGGCAAGGTGCTTGGAATATTATGTCTGAGTCATACTGGTGAAACCCGCATATGGCATGAAGATGAAGTTTTTTTTGCCAATCAGGTCTCCGATCAGATTGCAATGGCAATCATGAATCACGAAAATACGATCATCAGAGAATCGCTGGCATGTAACGAAAAAAAATACAGAAGTTATTTCGAGAACGTCCAGGATGTTTTTTATCAAACAAATATGGAAGGTCATATTGTAGAAATAAGTCCTTCTATCCAGCGGTACTCCAATTATACTCGCGAAGAATTGATAGGAAAAACATTGGAATCCATTTATGTCGACCCTAAAGATCGGGAGTCGCTGCTAAAAGAGATACAGGCAAAAGGAGAGATATTCGATTATGAAGTAAAATTGCTTGAAAAGCACCACAAGATTTTTTGGGCTTCTGCAAATGCACATTTTTTCTACGACAATGATGGAAAAATACTTGGCATAGAAGGTTCGCTTCGCGATGTTACCGAACGTAAGCAGGCAGAAGAAACGTTAAGACGCGAACGTATTTTGTTACGAACCTTAATTGATAACCTGCCCGATACCGTTTATATAAAAGATGCCGAAGCCAGAAAACTTTTAGCCAACCTTGCCGACGTGGAAGTAACCGGTTACAAAACAGAAGCAGATATTCTGGATAAGACGGATCTGGAAATCTATGATCCAATAGTGGGAACACATGGATATAACGAGGACATGGAAGTGCTAAAAACCGGCAAGCCATTGCTGAATGATGAGAGCGCCTTTCCCGATAGCAAAAGCGGAAATTTACGTTGGTTACAAACTTCCAAAATCCCATTATTCGATGAATCGGGAAACATCATTGGACTAGTTGGCATAGGCCACGACGTTACCAAGCGCCGCCAAATAGAAGAAGCCCTTCGCGTAAGCGAAGAGAAATACCGTACGCTGATAGAAACCATACCCGATGGGGTTTACCGGAGTACACCGGAAGGGAAGTTACTGGAAGTAAACCCTGCATTGGTGAAAATTCTTGGCTACGACAGCCGGGAAGACCTGATGTCTATCAATATTAAAACCGATTTGTATTTCGATATAAATGACCGGGAAAGCGCCGTCTTAAAGGAGGAAAAAGAAGAAATGGCTATTTATCCACTTCGTAAAAAAGATGGTACCCGTATTTGGGTGGAAGACCATGGGTGGGTAAAAACCGATGAACAAGGGAATATTCTACAGTACGAAGGAGTACTACGTGATGTTACCGAACGAGTGAATGCAGGACTACAATTAAAAAAGTATGCCGATGAGCTAAAAATCGCCAACGATACCAAGGACAAACTATTCTCTATTATTGCCCATGATTTACGAAGCCCCTTCACGACCCTGATGGGCTATGCCGGGCTTCTCAACGACGACTATGACGAGTATTCGGAAGAAGAGCGTAAAGATATGATAAAGCACATTAAAAATGCGGCAGAAAACAATTTTCTGTTACTGGAAAATCTTCTCACCTGGTCGCGTAGCCAACGGGGGCAGATAAAAGTAAATGCCGTAAAAACAGATATTGGAAGAGTCTCCATGGAAGTAATTGGGATACTTAATCCGGTTGCCGCTGCAAAAAACATTCAACTGACGAATAAAATCACTTCCGGCACTTTTGCATGGACGGATATTTCTATGGTACATACAATGCTGCTAAACCTTACCAATAATGCCATTAAGTTTACCAATCCCGGTGGATTTGTAATCGTTGAAGCCGGTATTGCCGGCAATAAAGTGCAGGTATGTGTAAGGGATAATGGAGTTGGGATGGCACAGGAAGAAGTGGAAAAAATCTTCAGACTCGACGTTGCTCATTCCACTCCGGGTACGGCAAATGAAAAAGGTACCGGTTTGGGTTTACTTATCTGCAAGGAGTTTGCCGAAAAACTCGGAGGCACTATTTGGGTAGAAAGCGAACCGGGTAAAGGAAGTACATTTATTTTTACTTTGCCGGTTTCGTAAGATTAGCTCGCTAGGTTGGTCCAGCAAATAATCTAAACCGGTAATAATTTCTCTACAAAAATTCCGTTAATTATAAAAATTGATACACTATGGGAAAAAGAACTTTTATTGTATTGTGCATTGCACTGATGTTAGTTATGCCTTTTTATGGCAAAACGCAGGAAGTCAAAAAAGGAGATGTAAACTTAGGAGTTGCCATGGGTCCGGCAGCTAATTTTTATGATTATTCTTCAGATATGCGGCCTGGTTTTTATGGGTATATCGAACAAGGTTTCTGGGAAGTTGGTCCAGGAACTATTGCTTTAGGAGCAGAAAGTGGTTTTTCGTTTTTGCATCACGAGGGCGGCGACTATAAGTATGACTGGACTAATTTTTTCCTGCTCGCCCGTGGATCATATCATTATTATATCAAGCCGGCACACCTGGATGTTTATGCAGGTTTTACCAGTGGTCCCCGTTTTACTGCTTTTTCTGACAAATATGACCATAGCATTCATCAGGATTCACCGGATTATAACACCGTAAATTTCCATTTTGGAGGATTTACCGGTGCGGCTTACCAGTTTAATAGCAAAGTTTCCGGATTTGTGGAATGCGGATATGATATTACCAATATTTCTGCCGGATTACGGTTTAAGCTACGCTAAGCATTTTGGCAATAGGTTTCCTTTATTGCATCATAGAGTTTTATCTTAGAAATAGGCTTTGAAACATATCCGTCGCAGCCGGCTTCTATGCATTTTGCAATTTCTTCAGGCATAGTGTAGGCAGTTTGGGCAATAATTTTTAGCTTAGGTCTTATTTTTTTAATACTTCTGGTGGCTTCGTATCCATTGATTCCCGGCATACGGATATCCATTAAGATAAGACTAACCTCCGGATTTTCCGAAACCAGACGAATTGCCTCTTCTCCGCTTTTTGCCCAAAGAAGATGAGCTCCCGTTTTCCTCAGCATTGCTTCTATCAGCGAATAATTCGATTCAATATCTTCCGCAATCAGAAGGGTTGTATTTTTTAAATTCGGTATATTTGGTTCTGCTACATTTTCCGGCAATTCTGCATCTTTATGTACAACATCCGGAAGGCGGAAATAAAAGGAAGACCCTTCACCCTCTTCCGAATCTACCCATAGCGAACCACCTAATAAATTGGCTATTTCTTTACAGATAGCCAGTCCCAGCCCAATACCTCCGTGTTGGCGTGTATGAGTATCGTCCACCTGCCTGAAACGTTCGAAAATCAGATCTGTTTTATCTGATGGAATTCCAATTCCTGTATCCTGAACAAAGAAAGTTATATCTTTTTCGGTAAAGAAGTATCCAAACTCAATTTTTCCCTTTTCAGTAAACTTTACAGCATTACTCAACAGATTGGTAAGCATTTGAATTAACTTGGTTTTATCTGTAACGATGGTTGTGGAAGTGGTATTGGGTTCGGGCTCGAATAAAACAGATATGTGTTCTTTTTTTTCGTTGTTAATTTCGGCTTCAACAACCGATTTCATTTCCAAAAATACGTCATAAACAGAAAAATTTTCCGGTCTTATTTTCAGTTCTTTTGTCTGAAGCATGGAAATATTGAAAATGGATTCAATGATGTTAAGCAGGTGATTGCCACTTTTGTTTATTAATTTCGCCATCTCAAGTATTTCGTCGAGGGGCAAACTGTCATCAATCAAACTGCTGAAGCCAATAACTGCATTTAATGGAGTTCGCAACTCATGGCTCATGGTAGCAAGGAATGCTGACTTTAGGCGGTCGCTTTCTTCGGCTTTTTCTTTGGCTAATATGAGTTCTGCTTCTTTTTTCTTTATTTCAGTAATATTGGTAAAGGTGCCAATGATGCCTGCAACTTCATCCTTTTCGTTATAAAAAACGGCTTTGTCATAAATTACCTGATGTTCTTTCTGATCTTTATCAAGAATAACAGATTCGTAACGTTGCCTGCTTTTATCCTGTAACAGTTCCATATCCTTTTCATTGTATGTTTGGGAATACTGTTCGGGCCATAATTCATTTACTGTTTTACCACGGATTTCTTCAGGCGATTTGCCGAACATTTCGGAAAAAGCTTCGTTGCAACCCAGGTATTTACCTTCGGTATCTTTATAAAATAAAGGAACAGGAATGGAATGCAGCATGGCATCGATAAAATAATACTGCCGTTTGATTTCATTTTCCGCTATTTTACGTTCCGAAATATCCCTGACGATGCCCACCGCACCGTGGCCTTTGGAAAGTTGCATACCGGCAAGGGAAAGTTCAATATCAATAATGGTTCCGTCCTTTTTTAAAGCTTCTAGTTCTACAACTTTTCCAAGCATGGGACCTTCGCCCGTTTCGCTGAAATGCTGGAATGCCGGTAAATGCTGCAAATGATATTTTGAAGGAGCCAACAAGGAATGCATATTTTGATTTCTGACTTCTTCAATGGAATATCCGAATATTTTTTCTGCTCCGGGATTCCAATAATTGATTTTCCCTTCATTATCAATCATGATGATGCCGTCCTGAGCCGAAGTAGTTATCAGTCGGAATTTTTCCTCGCTTTCCTTAAGTTTTAGCTTTTCATTTTTAAGTTTTAAAACGCTTTCGATGGCTAAGGGCAAACGGTGAAGTCGTTCTTTTACCACATAATCCCAGGCGCCGGCTTTGATAGAGTCGGCTGCAGCTTCTTCCGTTAAAGTACCGGTTACAATAATAAATGGAATATTAGGATTGATTTCTTTTGATATTTTTAAAGCATCTATTCCGTTAAATTGCGGTAAATTGTAATCGCTTAATACAATATCAAATTTTTCTTCTGTAAGGGCTTTGATAAAATCATTTTTGGAAACGACCCATTTAAACTGAAAATGGTAGTCAGGTGTAGATGCTGCTGCCTTTTTCACCAGCTCCATATCATATTCATTATCTTCCAGAATCAGTACTTTAAGCGTCTCCATAATATTTCCCTTTCTTTACACGGTTTTATTTACAATAGCCCAAAAAGAACCTATTTTTTTTACAGCTTCTATAAAATCACTATAATCCACCGGTTTCACCACGTAAGCATTCACACCTAAGTTATAGCTTTCAACAAGATCTGTTTCCATAGCCGAAGATGTCAGCATAACCGTTGGTATGGTTTTTAACTCTTCGTCCGACTTGATGATTTTTAAAGCCTGAATCCCGTCAAGTTTTGGCATTTTGATATCGAGCAATATTAATACCGGTTTTTCCTTTTCCCTGTTTAGGTATTTGCCGTTGTATCGCAGATAGTCCAAAACCTGAACACCATCCGTAACTACGTCAATGCGATTGCCTAATTTACATTGCTTAAAGGCACTTAACGTCAATTCGATGTCATTTTCATTATCTTCGGCATAAAGAATCGGAGGAATATTTTCCATAGAAAGTTATTTTATAATGTTATTAAAAATGTAGCCCCATTATCTATTTCGCTTTTGGCGGTAATGGTTCCGCCATGTTTATGAATTATTTGCTTCGCATTGGCCAAACCGATCCCCGTTCCTTCAAATTCACTTTGGGTATGCAGGCGCTGAAAAACGCCGAATAATTTGCTGGCATACGCCATATCGAAACCGGCTCCGTTATCTTTTACGAAAATAGTATTTTTTTGGTCAGTATCTTTATAATATCCTATTTCTATTATCGCTTTTTCTTTTTTGGATGTAAATTTGATGGCATTGGAAATAAGATTTTCAAAAACCATTTGTAAAAGCCCGTAATCGCCATGGATAACGGGAAGTTTGTCAATCGCTATTTCGATTTTCCGGCTTGTAATTTCTGGCTCAAATTGATTGACGACATTTTTAACCAGAATATTCAGATCGACATCCGTTGTTTGTATAGGCTTTCGTCCCAAGCGGGAGAATTTTAGCAAATCGTCAATCATCCTTCCCATCTGGATAACCGAATCGCTGATTTTTCGGAAATATCTGTTGGTTTCGTCGGTGGAATCAGAAATTGTATCTTTTAAAATTTTGGAAAAACCATCAATATGACGGAGCGGAGCTCGTAAATCGTGCGAAATGGAATATGCAAAAGATTCAAGGTCCTTGTTGGCATCTTCGAGCTGCAAGGTGCGTTCCTCTACTTTTTTCTCAAGATTTTGATTTAGCTCGTTTAATTCAGTTATATCCCGGGAGATGCCCAGAACACCTATCAGGTGGCCTTCCACGTCGTACACAGGTGTCTTTATGGTTTCAAATAAACCCGTATATCCATTGCCGGCAAAAACTAATTCCTCGGTATTTATGGAAGGCTTTCCTGCCATCATGGCTTTACGGTCTTTTTCTCTGAAAAAATCGGCAAGAGGCGCATCTACAAAATCATAATCGGTTTTGCCGATAATATCTTTTTCTTTTGCTCCGAAAAACGATTCAAATTTTGGATTGCATAGTACGTAAACGCCATCATGATCTTTCAGCCACACCAAATCAGGAATGGATTCAATAAGGGTACGCAACCGTTTACGCTCATTTTCCAGTTTTAGTTCGGCAGTTTTGCGTTCGGTGATATCGCGAATTACGCCAAGTATGTATTTTTCTTCATTAAGGCTAATGATTTCTGCCGACAGTAAACAATTCCTGACATTTCCCTTAAAATTGAAATCACATTCAAAATTCTGCACCCTACCGTTTTTCTGTAAAAGAGATGTAAATTGATTCCGCTGTTCGGGGATAATCCATAAATGAATGTCGATTGTTGTTTTCCCAATACATTCATCTTTGGTTAAACCCGAAAGAGCGATAAAAGAATCGTTTGCTTCCACGATCTTTCCTTCGTTAAGGAAGGTGATTAAAATAGGATCGGGGGTGCAACGAAAGGCTTTGGCAAATTTTTCCTCACTTTTTTTCAGGTTGTCCAATGTGTTTTTCAACAGGGTGATGTCGCGCGAAAACATAGCAACATTTTCAATGGTGCCATCCGCTTCCGTTATAGGTTCTATGGTGTTTTCGAACCATTTTCCATCGTAAGCATCCGTAAAGGTGATTCCTTTTCGTGCATCTATACATTCATTAATTATTTTTACCCTATTCTGAAAAATTGATTCTGGTAATACTTCGCCTGCCGAAAATCCAACGATTTCTTCCCTGGTTTTGCCCCAGCGCTGAAGCAATATTTTATTACAAGCCTGAAACTCTCCTTTACGGTTAGTCATGGTAATGGCATCGGAAGATGCATCCAGAACTGCCTGTAAAAGATTGTTGGCATTGCTAAGTTTTTCTTCGCTTTCCCTGAGCCTTTGTTCTGTAATTTTTCTTTCGGTGATGTTGCGTACGGCGCCATAAATACTTTTTAATGCATTTCGATCGCTGTCCCAAAGAGGATGTGCAAATACCTGCACCCAAACCACTTCTCCTCGTTTGTTCAGTGTGCGGATTTCCGATTTTACGGCATGGTTACCGAAAAGGTTCAGCAAATCTTCATCATCTTTTGCCAGATCATCGGGATGAATAAATGCACGCCAGCCTCCTTTAGCCTTGTATTCTTCGAAAGTAAAACCTGTGATATTCTCGAAGGCGCCGCTTACCCAATTTAATTCGAGGGAGCCATCCGAAAGTACCATGGTGGAAAAAACATAATCGGAAGAAACCTCTGATATAAGCCGGTAACGTTCTTCGCTCCTGTTAAGTTCTTCCTGAATCTTTATCCTTTCCCCGATATTTCTGCTGACTCCGATAAATTCAAGTAAATTACCCTGTTCGTCCCTGTTAGCAGAAGTAATTACTTCTGTCCAGACCGTTGAACCATCCTTACAGGTTTGTTCCAATTCATAGCAACCGAAAACGTCTTTTTTAATGCCTTTTGCTTCTTCATCCAACGTTTCCGCTAATAATTGTAAAGCTTTTTGGGCTGATGCGGGAGTGAGTACATCATTGATGCTTTGTTTGTAAACTTCTGCCGCCGTAAACCCCCTGAGTCGCTCTACCGACGGGCTGACATAGGTAAATTGTCCCTGTAAATTTAAAATCCAGATAACATCGGAAACTTTTGAAGTAAGTATCTGATAACGGTCAAGTTCCGTCTTCTTTTGTGATAATTCATTCCTTAAGGCAAGGTTTTCCTGCAGAAGCGCTTCGTAAGTTAGATCGTTTTCAATCATGGCGCACAATTTTTGCATTGTAAAAAATTACCCCGAAAATTATTTTAATAATACCAAACCTTATGTTTTCAACATACCATTTTCACAACAACTATATTTCAGTCTTTTAATTATCCATTTTAAAACAGCCTCCAAATGTAAGCTTTTTTAGTGAATTTCTATAAACAGTATTATTTTTTTTAAAAAACTTGTATAGCTATATAAAAAGTTTACTTAGCAACCAACATATGGATTGGGCGCTCCCAAACCCAACGACCGGCAGGCTCAGAGAGCCGATTGGTTACAAGCAATGCGATAGGGAACGAAAGAAGTTGCATATGGCTTGTGTTACATTAACGATGAAACCTGTTACATTAAGGTATGATGATGAAACATTGCTGATGATTATCGTTACATGAAGGTATGAAATGTAAACAATCGCGTATGAATATCAAACATCAATGGATGAAAGCCAAATATTGAAGGATGAATACCAAGCATTGAAGGATGAATGCCAAGCATTGAAGGATGAATACCAGGTATCTTAGGATGAATGTCAGGTATCTTAGGATGAATGTCAGGTATCTTAGGATGAATGCCAGGTATCTTAGGATGAATGTCAGGTATCTTTAGATGAATTGCAAGCAATTTAGGTATGGATATAATCAATTTTCTGTGCCGGGCAAACAGCTTATAATCGTTGGGGTTTTGCCCTGATTCTGCAAACTTAACCCTGCTTACTCTCTTTGTATCAACAAACTCATCCCTGCTCCTTTCTTGGGAAGAGAGGGATGAGAGCGGTGGAAGACAGTTTTAGATTTCTCCCTTCAGTCGGAATGACGGTCGTCCTTGAAGAGAAGAAGAGGAAGGAGAGTAGGCGGCTACGCCGCCCACTCTCCTTCTATTACCATATTGAGGGCAGTCATTCCGACTGAAGGGAGGAATCTTTTGCAAAGCCAAACGCAGGGAGGAATCTTTAGCCAAGCCACTCTCGGTTATCAACACTTTTTATTGGGAATATTCCCCCTGTTTTTTTTAATTCGCTTTTTCATCCGG
>Ga0172381_10004087_pt1 | contig 15207 bp, 20 predicted proteins | sample Leawel6488metaG_FD_119754 | JGI IMG/M metagenome (GOLD analysis project Ga0172381, IMG submission 119754) | Leachate microbial communities from a municipal landfill in Southern Ontario, Canada - Leachate well 64-88 metaG | ecosystem: Engineered > Solid waste > Landfill > Unclassified | place...
ACATATTAGAGATCCTTTCCACCATCCTCCGTCAAGACATTTATCGATAAAAGAATATCCCGTTGATGTTCGAGCTAATCGATCCTGTATATGACTTTTTGGATCGAAAAAGTCAACCCCAATATCAAATCCAAAATCTATAGCAGTTTCCGTGGATAACATGTGCCGAACTTTTTCAACAACCTCAGCTGTATTCTCAACGGTCAAAGTAGAAGTTTTTAAGAATGCTACCGATTTTCTCATTACAAATTCTAGATTCTTCATTCGAATCCATGCTCCAATATTTTCTTCTAGCCAATCCGGAGTATACTGAGCAAGTTCTATTTTAGAATTATAAAGAGCTCCTATAACATCTTCGCTTATTTTATCCGATACCCCTTTAATTCTTACAAGTTCCCACAACTGTTCTTTTGTTGGGGGATCTTTATATTTTAAAGCATGATCTTTAGATATTTCAAATAATTCTCGAACATTTGGATTAGAAAAAAATTCGGATTTAGTAATATTAATAAATATCGGATTTCCTAAAATATAATGAAAAAATACTGTTTCTTGATAACTTGAGCTAAGCATAATTATTTTATATTTTTAAATAAGCCCTGCTTTTTTGAAATTATATCAAAACTGCACAATTTAAAATTTTCGACTTCATTGCCATGGATGTTTGAGAAGATGATATTTAGTCCATCCTCTATGTTCTATATAGCATAAATCGTGTAGTTTTGCTAAATCATCTTCAAGATTTTCGCTAATACGACATCGGGTTTTTAAATTTACTTCGTATTTAATGAAATCATCTTCTAGACGCGATTCTTTTTCCAAAAAATTAACTATCTCAAAAAGGAGGTCTTCATGTGTGGGTTCCTCAACGATGCCAAGAAGATTTTTTATCTTAATCTTTTTCCGGTTTATCCCTTTCATTATTCCTCTTCATCTGATACTTTATCCCCGATAGCTTTGGCTAATTCTTCCAGATCCTCTAAACTTTCAATAGAAGGTAATTGGAATAATGGTTTTATAACTTTTTCATCGAGAACTGCAAGAATTTCTGGTGTAAAAACTTTATCTGTAAAAAGATCAGCAAGCGGGGTTTCCCCCCCGAGATGTTTGCAAACAAGTTGTCTTGCTGTTTCTTTAGACTGAGCCCAGACAAGCTTATTTGGAACTTGCTCCATTTTTCCAGTTTCTTCGTTCTTTACTAAATCCCATCCCTGAAAAGAAATGCAAGCTTTTTTATCTGATTCCTCTAATTTCTGATATTCTTTTTCAGAGAGCATATTTCCCCTCATGATCCCACAAACATCCCAGCTTACAAATCCTTCAAGCCCAACATAAGGATTTGGAGCTTTAAAGAAAGGGATATGGATTTTTACTTTGATTGGACGAGCAAATCTCTGTTTAATCGGGGTAATATAAATAGTTACACCAACTTTAGCCATATCGAGATTTCGGGATTTTGCTTTTTTTTCGGCTTCATCATCATCAAGTTTTCCTTTTCCAAGAACAAGGATAATTGAAGCATTATATTTTATTCCACCCCCACCAGAGATTTCTTTTGGAGAAAACATACTTAAAGAATCGTATGTGTGGTTATTGATGATAAATGGAATACCTAATTTTGCAAATTTGAGTCCATTTACTCTAAAAAGTTTCCTGATAGCTTGTTGCTTCGTCATATCCCTTTTATTGGATCCTTCTATCGTATCGCCTGTTTCTTTTTCGGATGATAAGTTTCCAAGAGAATCTAAGACAACAATAGTTTTAGGAGGTTGTTCTCCTTTTTCAATCATTGCTTCAAATGTTGTTGTGATTTGTGCAGCAATATGAGAAAATTCTTCAACAGTTTGAACAGGCTGAAGACGAACATGAGAAGTATCTACACCAAGACGAGCTACAAAATCCCTATCAATAGATCCTTCTGAATCAAAATAAATTACATCATATCCTTGGTATCTTATACCATTTCTACAAATTGAAAGAGCTATATAAGTTTTTCCAGTATTATGGGAGGATAACCCATTTCCGGACCAGTATCTGTGATTTTTATGAAGGATCTCAAAATCATATACGACTTCTTCTGCTTTGCTTTTTAATGATCTAATTTTTCTAAATCCCTCTTTGGATAAAATAAAATCTTTTTTATTTAGATCCTTTGCAAATTTCCATCCTTCTTGTGTTTCAAATTTATGATCGTCAGAAGAAATAGTTTTATAATTATCTATTGTTTTTACCTCTATTAAGGATTTTGGCCCTTTAATATAAAAATCACCGACCTCTTGATAACCATCAGGGGTATTTAAAAGAAATGATTCTTCTTTGAATCCTTCTATTAAATCTTTTATTTTTATTTTTTGGGAATTTAATTTAATATGTTCATTAAATTTTTTTAAAATTTCATCTTCTGATAATTCACTAATATTTTTACACAAAAAAGCATTTAGATTATCCGAATAACAAAATGCTAATTCCTGTTTTATTTCCTCTAAAGTCATATATTTAATTTTATATAATTTATAATTTTATGAATAGATTCCCATAAAGTTTCCGTTTCCCATATAACTATTACATGAAATCCTTTACTTTTAGCTAAATTTATCTTATATTGATCTTTACTATATTTTTCTTCTGCGCATTCATTATTAAATGGATTTTTCCAATTATTCCATTCTTGTTCAGATAATATTTCTTTATTAGGATGAAATAAAATGCCATTATATTCCATAATTAATTTTAATTCGGGAAGACAAAAATCATAAAAATTTATTTTCTTTTTATCATTATCATATATAAAGAATTCATTTTTACCATAATAGGTTTTTCCATAATATATTTTTAATGAATCTAATTCTTTCAATAATATTTCTATAAACTTAAAGGAAGATTTAGAATATCTACAATTATTTTTAAATTTGGATAAATTTATTTTTAATTTTTCTTCAGCGGATTTATTATTTAAACTTTTTTGCCATCTATCATTAATATCTTGAAATTTCTTTAACCCTACCTCCTTACCATATTTTGATATCAGAGATTCTAAGGATCTTGTATTTTGTATTTCTTGTAAACTTTTTGAAGCTTCTTCATAATTATATCCTTTAGATATCCAATATTTTATCTGTCTGCAAGTTAACCATTCTTCTCCTTTATCTCTTTTTTCCTGATGAAATTTTAAAGAAGGCAGCTGAAATAATTTTTTCATTTGCTGCGGAATTTCTTCTTCATTCACCCCCCTTTTTAACCAATAATCTATTTCGGAAGGTCTAAAAAATTTTTTATGGACCCCTTTTGCATAATTTTTTGAAAAAGTTTTGGATTTTTTTATAATATAGTCATTATATTTCTTTAGCCCTCTTTCCTCTCCATATCTAGATATAAAGTTTTTTTTAGATGTTAAAGACTGTTTTTCTTTTATAAATTCTTCAGCTTCTTTTAAAGCCCAACCTCTATCTAAAAAATATTTTATATTTTTTATATTTGGGTAAAATCCAAAATCTGAAGGATAAAAGGACCCCCTTTTTAATATAATACTATTAAAATTATTAAAATAATAAGAATATTTTTTTTCTAAATTAGAAATATTTTTTGAATTAATATTTTCTATAGAAGATAAAACAATTCTCTTATATGAAATAAAATCTAATGGAGAGGATCTTCTCTTAAATTTACTTTTATTTTTCTCTAAAATTAAAATCTTTAACATCATGATGTCTTAATATATTTTTATTTTTTATTATATATATCTCCACTTCCTGATTTTTTTCTAAACATCCTTCTTCCCCGGCAAGAACTAAGGATCTCCTATTAGGAAGACCCCCAAACACAGATCCTGAGAGGCAGGCATTTAAAATATAGGATCCTGTACTGATCCATTCGTCAATTTTTGCAATGGGATTTACTTCTATCATTTCTCCATCAGGAGCGATTTTATTCAGCATATCATTCAATGTCGAGAATGACGCTTTTCCCGTAATCTTTTTTGCTTTAGCCATAAAATTAATTTATCTTATTTTATTAATTTTATGGTCGTTTTTGTTAAAAGTTTTACATTTTTTGCATAGAGATATGACAGAGGACGTTAAAAGGGCAATCGAAACGATTGCAGCAGAAATATTTATTAAATGAGAATGATGCAAGTGAAATAATGCCTTCGCCGAGCAACTCAAAAGAACGTAGAATTCAATTGATAAGAAGAAAAGGAACGCTAAACTAAAAGCTTTTATTAAAAAATCTTTCATTAAAAGAAAGGATTATTTTATAATCCGAATTCTTCTTCTCCCTCTTTAGATTTTTCTTCTTTTTCATCTTCAGCTAAATTTTTCTTTTCCGATTTTTCCATTTCATCTAATATGGGTTTTAGTCTCCAGAAAATTCTTTCAGCTGCTTTATCTTTAAGTATAAATCCAGCCCAATCAATTTCTTTTTTATCAGGGATTAAAGCATCTGAAGAAATAGGTGTCGATGGGTTTACAATAAAATAATAAACCCTTTTATAAACTTGTCCGGCTTTATCTTTATAATCAATATAGCGAGGTTCTGTATCTTCAATATCTTTAGGATCAATAGTTAATCCAACTTCTTCTCGTGTTTCACGAATAGCAGCGGCTAAAAGATCTTCACCTTTTTCTACTTCTCCTTTTGGAATGCTATAAGTTCCATACCATTTTGATCCAGTTGGATGGCCAAGTAGAATACTGCCATTTTGAATTATAGCTAATCCTGCAGTTAATTTAATAGGAGCGTCAAGTTCCTCAATCTTTTTTTCAAAAATGGCTTCTTTAACTATTTTCATCTGGAACAATATTCTTTTATCTTCTTAATATTTATCAATTTCTTTTCGAGTTTTTCTATCTCTTCATCAATATCTTCATATTCAAGTAATAAGATATTCTTTATAGCTTGGTCAACCGATTTGGTTTTAGGTGTTTTCCATGTATCAAATTCCTCGGTTACAGGATTAAAGGATGCAAACACCGTTTTATGATGACGCGAATCATCTCTCATAATTTCGTAGTCTCCGCTAGGTTGTGCTTCCCAATAAAGATCTAAATCAAATCGTTTACAGACATCAACTATATGCTTGAATTTGGCTTCCATCGGCATACCTATTTTCATAGATTTCTTTGGATCCAAGCCTCTTTCAAAATTAATATTTTCCTTTACCAATTTCATCGATATTAAAAATTTTTAAGCCAATATTCCATTTTAGCTAAAGCATTGTCTATATTATCGTATGGAATTTCATCATGTTCATCAAGTCTAGCATTTGGGGATTGTGGAAAACGAAATTTTCTTTCAATTTTATATCCTGCTGCCCACTCATTAGTATCATCATCTGGATCGGGAACAAAAATAATATAAGTATAATATGAACTGCCTTTTGGACCTTCGGGGGTATATTCAAGTCCCAATTAATTTTTTCGATAATATCCCTATCCAATTTAGACTTTCCGATCTCCATAGATTTTTTAGGATCAAGTCCTCGTTCAAAGTGAATATTTTCTAAAACAAGACGAGCTCTCACTATAAGTTTTTATTTATTTATTCAAGAAAAAATGGGAAGTTAATCCCCTTCTATAATTCCGTAATCTACTGCGATTTTTTCATCTCCAGTGTTCCTTGCTTTGTCTTGCATAATCTGGCAGACTTCATAGAGATTTATTGGTCTCCATCCCCCGCCAGGGAACTGATGTATCTCTGAATTATCAATACCTACATCAAAGGCAAGGCCAGGAAGCTTGTATCGACCGTGTACGTGACCGTATAGATGCCATGCTCCATGAGGCTTTCTATTCCATGATGCAAGTGGATAATGAGCAAGCACAATGTGTATGTTGAGCCCGAATTGGGAGAATGTAAAATCTTTAATCTGGGTAATCTGAGTAAATTGAGGTAAACCTGCTGAACTCTTATCGTGGTTACCCAATATCATAAATTTTTCCCCGTTAAGACGATTAACGAATTTTTCGGTATTAACCTTGTTTGCAAAAGAAAGATCCCCAAGAATGTAAACGGTATCTTTTTTCTTAATCCATTTATTCCATACATCTTTAACTAACCAGTCTTCATGAGCTTTATCAATCCTTTCTTTATACCATTTATTATTTATATTCCTTTGGACCAAAGGAATATCCCATAATTCTTGATCCATAAGATATACCGGGCGATTACAAATATTAATAATTTTCGAATGTCCATAGTGTAAATCAGCACAAAAATGAATTTTTTTCATTGTTTCAATACAATCCGGCATAGTGCCAATATATTCTACTATATTTTTTAAATCTATCATAGATTATTTTGTTAAAAACTATTAATTTTATATCCATTCTCCGTTAGAAGTTTTATGGGATTTCACAAAAATAAGCCCTCATGGGGGCTTATTTTTAGATTGCTAAAATAATTTTATCTTCTAACTTTTGCTATAGCATCGGTAAGTTCAGTATTTACTCCAGATATCTTATCATTTGCATTTTTTGCTTTTTCCAAAGCATCCATGTATGAACCGGCATCATATAAAGCTTGTGCTTCATTCGTTGTAGTTTCAACTGCTGCAACATCAGCTTTCATAGATTCTAATACAACAGCTCCTTCTTTCCCCCTTGGCGCTTTACTTAAGAGTTCGGCATTTTTATCAATTTGTGCTTTAACTTCATTTAATAAGGTCTCGGCATTTTTCTTTATCTCATCCTTTCTAATCGGAGCCATAATTGTTAATCTATTTGCAGCTGCTATAGTAGAATCAAGTTTTTCATTTATAGTTCCAAATTTCTTGAACATTTTGGATTTTTGATTTTCAACTGCTGCATTAATAACTGTCATTGAATCATGAAGTGCTGTAAATTCGACCGGTAAATAAATTGGTGCTTCAGCAACTTTAGCCGCTTCGATAGCTACATTTGTTGCATCAATTTTTGCTTGTGGTACCTTACCACAGCTTGAAAGAGTTAAAACCATTGTTGCAATAAGCAACACATTTAAAATTTTGTTTTTCATTGTTTAAAATTAAGTTTAAAAATTATTTTTATTTATATTATATTTAGCAGTTAAAGTTTTGCTGCTTTTTTCCATTTTTTATTCGGGCAAATATACAAATAAAATTTTAATTTATAATTAATCTGGAATAAAATTTTTCAGGATATAAAATTTCATCAATAGATGGGGGAGAATTGTTTACTAAAATTTGTATAGCTTTTTTAACTCCAAATTTATTGATAAAAGAGTTTAAATACTGAGGGGAATATTGATAAAGAACCCTATAATGATTTTCTTCAGCCATAATGAATTCAGATGATTGCATTAAATAAAATTGCCCTTCTGCAACAATTTCTTCTTTTAAATGAAGTAAAATATACTCACAAATCCCTTCTTCTATAAATTTTGCCCCAAAACTTTTTTTAGGAATAATCAAAAATCTAGAGGTATATTCCCGGGAAATAGTGTGTAAGGTATCTAAAGATGATATTTCTCTAATAACCTGATTAAAATAAAAATGACCCAACTCATGGATTAAAGTCCCCTTTACTAAATTATTTGCTTCAATAATAACTTTACGAATTCTATATGGAACTAATTTTACTTCATATCCAATGTATTTTTCCTCATTAGTAATAATAATTTCCGAAGAACTCGGGGTGGATAAACAAATGCCAAGGGCATCATCTTCCATAAATTTTCTTAAATCATCAGTAGAAATATAAACATCATATAAAGTATCATGAACAAAATTTTGAAACTCAGAAACGATTTTATTTTGATTTTCTTTTATATAATAATCAATTCCATTCTTTGAAGGGGTTCCGTCTTTTTTAAGGGGATAATCCGGAATAGTCTGAAAACAAAATAGCGGTAGTAAAAGAAAAATAATAGATAAAAATAATATTTTATTTAGCTTTACCATGTATCTTTTTGCTGTTTCCAGTCATTAAATTCTTCTTTCCCCCCTCGAATTGCCCAATCGGAATCAATCGTTAATTTGGAAGAAAATCCCCCTCTAACGTTAAACTCCATGGAGATTCTTAAACGAGCTGGGGAATAAAATTCTAAAAGATGATTATATATTATATTTATAAGTCTTTCATAAGAAATAATCATATCTCTATATTGATAGAAATATTTTTTTAGAGATTTTAATTCAATAACTTTTTCTTTAGCATAAAAATCAATATAAACTATAGCAAAATCAGGCTGCCCATCAACTCCCAAAAAAGTTATTTCAGATCCTTTTATTCTATTTTCATAAGCACTATTATCCGGATTGGGCATAGCTTTAAGCATGCTTTTATCCGCTAATTGCCAAAATTTCTTTTTATCTATTGTCTCCTGATCCACGTTGTACGTTTCTTTTAAGTCTATCTTTAATTTTTTCTATATTTGTAATTGCTACATCATCTAAAGTATATCCTAATTTGCCTGCCATTCTAGCAGCATACCATAGAACATCGCCAAGTTCTTTTTTTAATGCTTGTCTTCTTTCTTCGGTAAGAACCCCATCGTCATCTCTTAACATTTTTTTTACGTGATCAGCTACTTCTCCAGCTTCTCCAGAAATTCCTAAAGCACAATAAGTAACATCGTCTTTTTCATAAAATGCAGTTTTTGCAGCAGCTTCTTGATATTCATTTAATTCCATCGATTTTTTAATCCTCCCATTCTTTTTCTAGTTTATCTATTTAAAATTTTTTCTAATGACGATTGTTTTTTCATTTAATTAGGTTTTAAAATATCAAAAAAGAGAAGCAGCATATATCAAGTTTCCTGGAACTGGATTATATCCAAGAGCTTCAATGAATCTGTTAAATGGTTCTACAATAGTTTTTTCAAATTGAAGATCATAATTTATCTCTGGAGCAAATTCATGGGGGAAGTTACCTGGTAAGAATCCAAATACTGCATCGTCAGATTTGCAGTAATAGAATTTAATCTTATCTCCTGTTTTTATCAAGTTATATTTTCCTTTCCATTTAGAATTCTGAAGTTTATGATTATAAACAGCACCAGATCTAATATTTATAGGGCATTTATCAGCAAGAGTAATTTGTTTTTTATCCTCCAAGCAATACTTTTCATATTCGCCAATACCCATTCCTTTACAAATATCGTCAGGTTTCTGAAGGACAAATTGTTTTTTATATTCTTTTAATTTTTTAACAGCATCGCTATAATTTAGGGTCTTCCCCTTTTGAAAGATATATTTTGTTAATTCTTTGAGAACTTTTCTTGCAAATTTCGGGGTAGAACTTTGAACAATTTCTACTCCAGTTGAAGCTATTTTTTCTTGAGGATTATAATCAACTCCGGGATCCTTCCATGCAAGATCAAGAAGATATTTCTTTTTAGCCATCATTAAAGCTGAATATGAAATTTTTTCTAAAGCAAGATTCTGAATATTTGTAGTATTAAATCTTTTAGCATATTCTTCAAATTTTTCTTTAAAATAAGAATTTAATCGGAGTTTTTTAATTTGAAGAATAAATTCTACAGGATTACCCTTCCAATCGCAGGATTTAAGAACTGGTTCAAAAGTAAGATAAGTGGAATTATGAACTAATATATCATTAGCAATAAATGTATGGCTATTATCATTTACCTCAATATCATAAACATATTCATCCTTAAAATCCCCAATCATTTCGCATGATTCAATTTCATCAAAATAAAATTCCATTTTTTTGTAAAAATTTAATAATGTCAAAATTTTCTTTATATTCGGATTCCCATATAATCAAAGTTTTTATATTGTGCTCTTTAAATAAAGTTTTATATCTAAGAGCATCATTTAACCATATTTTTTTGCAGGTTAGAGTTGGATTAAATGGATTCGGGCAATCCCCTTCCGAAAAATATACAGGGTTTCCGTGAAACATATCCCCATTAAATTCTATACATATTTTCAGCTCTTTTATATAATAATCCAGTTTTTTGTATCCTATTGAAGTATTTACATCATATTCAGTATTTTTTGTTGCATAATATGTTGTATATGTTCCTTTTAAATATTCATCTAATGATTTAAAAACCTTTTGAGATATTTTTGAATAAAAACTAATATTTTTTTGAATATAGCATAAATATTTTTCAGTTCCTATACTTTTACCATATTTTTACCATATTTTTTTATAAAATTTTCTAATGTAATAGTTTTTGAAGAATTTATTTGCTTAGTTTTATCCAAACCGTATTGGCTCTTGACTTATTATAGTTATCAAATTCATCATTAGACCAGTTATACTTTTCTTTTTTATAATTTAGTATATTGGAATATGCTTGCTTATTTTTATAGGACTCCCATTTTTTATTTCCATCATCTATCCCATATTTTTTATTAATCTTGCTAGGGTTACGCCAGTTTTATATTCCGAGCAATCCTCTATATTGAATTCCCAAATAGTAGAAGCATTGGAAGTATTAGAAGTATTAAAGATTTTAAGTTTATTCTTATATAACGATAAAGCTTTGAATATCACTTAAGGCATAAGATTTTATCTGTTGTTAAAATTTCAGATGGTTTTATCGTAATTTTTGAATCATTTCTAAAAACAATCATCGAGTGGTCATTTGTAATAATAATTTCCTTTCCTGATTTAGTTTTTAATTTCCATTTAGCCTTATTTACATTATGACGAATAATTCGTTTAATTGGTACATAATATAGGCCGTTTTTCTCGGACCAATTGCATATAGAATCATGAGTCATAACTGACTCATGACCTGAAGATGTATTCCCAGCTGACCCATTTTTTATATTTTCATCATAAAATTTTTCTATTGTCTTATCGCCAAGGGAGGTCTTAATAATAGAATCAGATTTAATGGAGTCAGTGTCATTGTAAATAACTAAACTTTTAGCAGCTACTTGTTGAACCTTTGTAAGGCCTAATTCTTTATGAAGTTTGATATCTTTGTGCCATATATTAAGAAAATAATCATCTAAAATATTATTAGCATAATGAATAATATCCTGACCCTGAAGAGTTACTGCTTCAGCAATATTAGTATTATATCCTACAAAAAAAGGAGAAGCACAGGCCCCATAAATTGAATTTATTAGGATTTTAATCGAATGCTGAAGTCCATTATACTCTTCTTTAATACTGTTCAATCTAATTATTTCCTTTTTTAAATCTTCAATAGAACAAGTATACGGATCTATTTTTGTTAAATTCAAATTCATATTTATAAGATTTAAATATTATATATTTTTTATAGTTAAAGTTTTGATCGTATTTGTTAAATTTAACTATGCTAATATATTTCTTGCAAGTAAAGGTTGTTAAATAATATAGAATTAGTAAAAAACTTATTACTTGTTCTAATATATAAAAAATAAAAATATGAAGAATAAAGTAATAAATGAAATAAATAAGCATATAAAAAAGCATAACTCCACTCTTGGGTTTATTGTATAAAAGAAAAATCAAGTATATTTAAATTGGATGGATGAGTATTTTAAAAATACAGAAATTAAAAATGTTTCATATTCGGAAAAAATGTGGGTCCTTATTCATTGTGATTATATTCAATATTGTCCTATATGCGGGATAAAATACAATTTTAGGGATTTTAAAATAGGATATAGCAATCATTGTAAAAGCTGTGGAAGATTATTAGGTTCTGCAAATTCTGCAAAAATAAAGAGAGAAAAATCCCCCGAAATTGTAATCAAGAAAAAATGTAAAGGATGCGGGCAAGAATTTTCTTATAAAACTCATAAATTAAATAATACTATAGATAAAAAATTCTGTTCTAAAAGTTGTGCATGCAAATATCATCATAAAAATAGATCGCAAGAAAAAAAATTAGAAATAGTAGAAAAAACAAAAATTACAAATTTTAAAAAATACGGGGATCCATTTGTTGTAAATTCCAGATATACACGTCAAAAAGCTAAAGAAAAAACGGGTTATGAATATTCATTTCAAAATAAAGAAATAAGATTAAAAGCTAAGAATTCTCTGATAAAAAATACAGGATATGATAATCCATGTCAAAATCCCGAAACTTTAAAAAAAATGATGGAAACTAAAATAAAAAAATATGGTGATTTTCTTATTCCGATGGCTAAATATAAAAATTACGTTTTTCCTTCTGGCAGGATTGCAAAAATACCGGGGAATGAAGGAAAAGCTTTGGACATTCTAATCCCTAAATACGGGGAAACAGATATTTATGTTGGCAGGAAAAATATCGAAAACGAAATTGGAAAAATTTATTATGTCGGAACGGATGACAAAAAACATATTTATTATCCGGATATTTATATAAAATCGGAAAATAAAATATATGAGGTTAAATCACAATTTACTTATAATATTCATAAAGAAATAAATAATTTAAAAGAAAAATCCTGTATAGAAAAGGGGCTTAATTTTGAATTTATAATCCTAAATTAGTTTTTATAAGCACTTAACAAATTTAGCTCTTTTCTTTTTCCGAAGAACAATCGTTTTAGTAAATGGGGTCCAATTTTTTTTCCAATGAGGAAATTCCGGGAGAAGCTTATCAATATACCTTATACAAAGATTATATCTTCTTTCATCTTCGCTATAATTCAGGGCAGGAGATATATTTAATCCTTCTACATCATGATCTGTGATAAAATCCTTTATAATAGCGATAACTGTGTATATAACTTTATAGGATTTTTCTTTGCTTATAATTTTTTTATCGTATTCCCCGCCGGGAATAACAAATTCGGTTTGCCAAATTTGTTTCTTATTATTTAGAATTTCCCCTAAATTTATAAATCTGACAGAATACTTATCATCATCCTCTATATTAAAATAATAAAAACAAGCTAACTTATTGCATTTTCCTATACGATATTGATAGGGTTGAGCCATATTCATCCCCATTTCAAATAAAGATTCAATTAATTCTTTCATGGCTATTGATTTTATGCATTTAAAATATTAGAAATACCCCTAATATCTTTTTTTAAAAATCTATTATAGATTCATCATATTTCTCGTCCTTAACTACCATGGAGGTAACTATTATTGTTTGGCTATCTTTAGATTTATAAACAATTTTTTCATCCGACAAATCCACATTATAATTCTCTGTATCTATTTTTTCAAATTGAGCTTTGTAAATAGATATACCTGTTTCAGCTTTGCCTGAATCGGCTAGAGTAAATTCAAAACTTTTTCCTCTGATGTTTAGTTTATTTCCTTTAGTTTTAAAATCGAGAAATTTATACTCATTATCTAGTCCGCAAAGAGAATTAATCTTTTCGATTTTAAGAGTTGGGAGCTCAAAAGATACGTCAGGAGTAATCTGAGCAATATTTGCAGTAAAAAGATTATCTGAAATATATTTGAAAATATGAAGCGGGGTGCAATTAAGATTCATTTTAAGTGAGGAATTCTTAAGAAGAATACCTGTTCCAACAAATCCCGCATCCTCTCCAATTATTTCATCATACTTAAAACCCAAGTAAAATTCCTCTGAAACAAAATGTTCAAGGGATTTCATAAGTCTCGGAATATGATAAATTCCTGCTTTTACTCTGGCTTTTAGAGAAGCTTTATTTGTAAGTTTGAGGCCAGCATCTTCAAAAGATATTCGGGAAAACTTAACGACACTTTTTTCCGGATTATATGTCTTAGCTAAAAATTCCTGAGCTGTTTCATCTATTTCTAATAGTAATGAATTGTCAACGGATGAAAATCTTTTTATCCAAGATGTAAATGGATGAATATTGTTTGCCTTAAATTCTAATACTTTTGCCATAAATATTTTATTTGTAACTGATATATTTTGTATATTTTATGATTATAAGTTAGATAGGTTTTAAAAATTATTCATGAAATTGAAGGTATGAATGATCTATTTGGCAAACTCCTGTTTTAAAACATCATTGCATCATTTATTCAAATGGCATTTCAAACCATTACTTTATTAGTTTTCATAGAGGAATTCGTCTAAGGTTTCTGGGGAATGCCATTCATTTAAGCGAGTGGAGAGCTGTTCACCTCCATTAGAGTTTTCATCTATATCTATGGTTTTAAAATCCTTTGCAGCTACTATAGGATTTATGCCATGAGCTTCTGCACTTTGAATCATTTCTATATTATCAGGATCGTTAAGAATAGTTTCAATTTCATCTTCAGAATATCCCTGACGTTCAAACCATCTGTGAATAATATCTAGATATAGATCAAGTTTTTGACCCCAAGCTTCATTAGCTTTTTCCCCATCTTTCTTTTTAGGTAAGCCTTTATGTTTCGTTTTAGCAAATTTTTCAAGTTCTTCTTTGCTCATTTTATACATTTGCTTGGATGCACCATATAGATCCGTTTTAGGTCTGCTTCTTTTTTTAACCTGAAGCGCAATGGCTGCTGCTTGCTGTTGACTTTTACTAGATGATGGACACATAATTTTTCTATTATTTTTATCTATATATTCATCGTCTAATTCAATATATTTTTAAAGTGGGCTGGCTCTTATTATTCCGGTAAAAGCCAATTCTTTATCAGATCCCTCTATTCATTTTCATTAGATGTAATTTCCCCCGCCTTATCGTAGGGATCCTCCCCATTCCAAATTACAATCCCGTCTATTTCAGACAAATCCCCGGAATCAAATAAATCTGTTGCATTCTTTTTGGATCCGATCCCTCTGGCAAGTGTAGGATCTTTCGTTTTGTCAAATGCCGTTTTATTTTTAACAAGTTCCTTTTCTTTAAGTTTGAGGTCTTTTTCAAGTTCCCTAATCTTTTCTTTTGTGCTAATAAGTTCGTCTTTAGTAAACTTCTTAGCCGTAAGCCCTTCCAACCGATTCTTGATTTCTGGTTTATGAGGTTTTAAGAATCCATCCAGTTCTTCAACGGTTCTTTTCTTAAGAAGAATAAAATTGATAAATTCTTCTTTAGCTCTATTAAAAAGAAGTTCAGCAGATAACCAATCCCTTTCATATTCGGTATTTTTCCACAGAAGTCTTTTTACCTGCCATTTATAATCGTCAAGATATTGTTCAATATTTTCATAAACAAGAACCTGGCCATCTTTTATAAATACGGGGGTTTCTGTGACAATGATAGAGAAAGCTTTTTCGATATATTCTTGAATTTCTTTCCACTCTTTAGCATTCTTTCCAATGTAAAGAATATCAATATTGACTTTCTTTTTAGAGTTATTAAAGATCTTTATCAATCCCTCATAACGATTAAAGAGATAGTCCAAGCGTTTAAGAACTGAAGTGTAATTG
>Ga0172381_10004088_pt1 | contig 15207 bp, 15 predicted proteins | sample Leawel6488metaG_FD_119754 | JGI IMG/M metagenome (GOLD analysis project Ga0172381, IMG submission 119754) | Leachate microbial communities from a municipal landfill in Southern Ontario, Canada - Leachate well 64-88 metaG | ecosystem: Engineered > Solid waste > Landfill > Unclassified | place...
AAAATCGAGGAAATGTCGGTTCTGGATCTGGCCGAATTGGTCAAGGTTCTGGAAGAGAAATTCGGAGTCAGCGCCAGCGCGCCGATGATGATGGCCGCCGCTCCGGCGGGCGCGGGTGCCGCCGCGGAAGAAGAGAAATCTTCGTTCACCGTGGTATTGGCCGCTCCTGGCGACAAAAAGATCGAAGTGATCAAAGTGATCAAAGACATCACCCAGAAAGGCTTGAAAGAAGCCAAAGATATGGTTGATGCTTCCGCCGCCGCCCCGCAGGTGGTGCGCGAGAACGTCAAAAAAGAGGAAGCCGACGAACTCAAGAAGAAGCTCGAAGCCGCGGGCGCCAAAGTGGAGCTCAAGTAGGACATCGTTAGTTTTTCCAAACAAAAAAAGGGCAGCAATGCCTTTTTTTGTTTGGTTGACAACATTAATTGAGTTTTGTTAAAATTAAAATATAGGTAACTGTATGGCAAAAAAAATCATAAAAAAATCAAATTTAAATAACGAAACCGACGAATTGTTGAAATTCGTTATTGAAAAACTTGAGCTGATTGATAAAAAGATTGATAGAAAGCCCGACCGGATAGAATTAGTCCATCTGGAGAATGGAATTAATAGAAAAATGAATATGGCTATTGCTGATTTAAAGGATGAGATGTTAACCCATATTGATGGGTTGGCAAATAAAATCGATGAATACCAAACCGAGCAGGCAATGATCATGAGCCAGTTGGGAAGGCATGAGAATTGGCATTATAAAGTCGCCGCCAAAGTGGGTGTCGATTTATTGAGCGAATAAACCCTCTCTGTAATATCTCTTTTTAAAAAAGGCAGGAATGCCCTTTTTTGTTCGCGTAAAATAAAAAGGCTGCAGGATAAAGCGTTTGTCGCTTACCAAGCAGGCTTGCTGATTGAATTCATGATACTATCCAGCCGTTCGGGATGGTCCGAAATCACAGTCACAGTGATGGTGTTTCCATCATATTGAAACACCCCGATCTGCCAGGCTCCCTTGCAATAGGCCGCGGGCAAACCATTGATTTCTTCTGTGATTATTTCTGACTCCGCCGGATGGACATTGAGCGAGTTCAGTTCCGCCTTTAGTTTCTTGATGGGATTGATTTCCCTAAACGAAATCCCGACCCAAGCGTAATCGACAACAAATCCCTCGTCATCTCCCGTTTCCTGGTTGCCATCATTATATCTGGCTTGGTCAACTCCCCATGGTAAGTTCATCATCATTGGCCCTACGCGCCATGGCACAAGAACGGGTTGCGGTTCTTCCCCTTCATTAGAGCTGAAAGGGTAATATTCACCGTACGCCGGAATACTCTCTATCCGTCCGGGCTGGCAAATCAGCGCCGGAATTCCTTCGCACGATATTTCCCACTGGTTGGCGGATGTGGTACCAGCCAGTATTGCAATAGCGAGCGCTATTGCCCAAAACCATCCATCTTTCACTATTGACCCTCTCCTTGACAAAGACCTACGGTGCAGCGATCTTCGCTTTTTGACATTATGGATAAATAACATCAATTGTCAAGATTTTATATAATTTGACGATATGATAATTTTATATTATAATTTTTATCGAGAGGATTTGAATGGCGAAAAATGAGGTTGAGATATCTCCGGTGGAAAATGCCGCACAAATTGCAGCATTTATGGGCGCTGAAATGCCTGAAGATGTGCAAAAGCATGTTAATAGCCGCTTGAAGCAGGTATGTTTTAATGGACATATTGCAGACTATTCAAATGGTTTTACTTCCGGCGAATGGAAAGTTTCGCTTTCCAATATTGGCGGGAATGTGATCGTTTGTGATATTGGTTTCGGCCAAAATTGGGTCAGAATATACCCCCAAACCGGAGGCGTTTATAATGCCTGCCGCAAAAGCGCTAAAGGTGAGAAAACTGAAATACCGCGGCATCAGCGCTTTGACGGAGGGAAAATTATTGACCTTTAGTATGGGTTCAAGCTCGTTTGGCTTGGCCTTTTTTCTTGAGCCGATAAAGGCATCGGTCTTGACAAAAAATTATTATCATAATATTAATTTAATCAAGTCAAGCGGGTATTAGTAGCTACTCCCAAAAAACTCTATCCCTTTAAAAACTTTTAGGCGGCCTGCTTGACCCACTTATTACAAGGGATTCCGATGGAATCTCTCATACCTGGCAAATGACTCGATTCTAAATTGGAGTTCCATTTTCAGGCTTCTATTATTTTTATTTTCAAAACCAAAAAGCGCAGGGGTCTTGCCTCTGCGCTTTTTTTTGGATTAAAATAAAAATAACAGCTAAACGCAATAACTTTGCGCCTGTCATGTCAGTAAGAAAAGAAGAATTTATCAACGACGAAATTTATCATGTAACTGTCCGCGGCGTTGAGGGGCGGCAATTTTTTATTGACGACGAAGACCGTTGGCGGGGGATTTTTTCCTTGTATGAATTTAATACGAAGAAACAGATTATTATCCGGAACCAAAGAGAAAAGCGCAAAACATTAAAAAAGCGCAGGGGTCTTGCCTCTGCAGCTGCGCTTGGTATTGAGATTGACCAAAGGGCGCGATTGGTGGATATTCTGTCGTTTGTGTTTATGCCGAATCACCTGCATTTGCTTGTGCGGCAACGAGAATTAAATGGAGTTAGTATGTTTATGCAGAAAATGGGATCGGGATATTCCGGATATTTCAACCTCAGATATAAAAGGAAGGGGCATTTGTTCCAGGGAAAGTTTGCCGCGAGGCATATTTCCGGCGAAGAGGATTTAAAAAGAGTGTTTGTTTATATCAATACCAATCCGATTTCATTAATTGACCCGGAATGGAAACAAAAGGGAGTAAGAGATTGCGCCAAAGTGAAGAAATTTTTGTTATCCTACCGCTGGTCAAGTTATATTGATTATCTCGGGATCAAGAATTTTCCTTCGGTGAGCGAAAGGGATTTTTTGCTAAAAATTTTCGGATCCAGCGAAAATGCCAAAAAATATGTCGAGGATTGGATCGATAATAAAAGAAATTTATCATAATCAAGCACCCAAAAAGCGCAGGGGCAAGACCCCTGCGCTTTTTGGGTTAAATAATGACAGAAATAGATTTTGGCGGCGAGGGTATATTAGGCAATGAAATTTTAGTTGGCGCAAGATTGACGGCGTTTTTGGGTTTGTTAGTATAAGAGAACTTTCGCAAAGAAAGAGGTTTGGTAATTGCATTGATCGATAGATTTTTGGTAACATATTTTAAGGATAGGGTAGTTGGCGGTAGTGATATAATGTAATTACTTGTCCGTGGGAGCGGCCAGGGATTATTATGCTTTCAATTTTCTGCGATCGCGAATGGCCAGTACAATTTTGCGGAAAGAACTCAAACTCGGTTTTCGTTGTGGGAACCCGCGCTTGAGTTCTTTTTTGTTCAAGGAAGTATTTGTAAATTTAACGGAAAATTAATTAATAATGGTTTATTCTTAAACGCTAAAACTGTTATTATTATGCGCCAGATAATTGCTTCATTATTAGTTTTCGCGACCATGTTCTGGATGTCGGATCCGGCCGTGTTTGCTTTTGAAGAAAATGCCACAACGACTCCGGCCGTGATTGGAACTTCGGAGCCGGTGCTCGGCGATATGGTTTTGGATTTGTTGCTGCCGGATGTTTCCGATACGGCGACCACAACCGCGCCGCTGGTTGATGAGGTGATCGCGCAGATTCCGGTGGAACCGGTGATCGAAACCGCGACCACGACCGCGGCAGTTGTAAGTGGGTCGGTTGCGAATGAACCAGTGCAGATTATTGAAACATTGAACGAGGAAATTGCCGCGGATGGCGTTATCGAAGTTCCAGCGCCTGCGGCATCCGTAATCTTGCCACCGCAATTCGAGATTCTGGCGAGCTGGCAAATGAGCGGCGCGGGCATAGATGACCAGTCGGCGGAATCGGCGCAGTTTGTACCTACGGGGCAATTCCAAATATCAAAGAAAATCAAGGTTTGCGGCGCAGTCGCGGGCGAGGTTGCGAAATTGGACGGGGTCTATGGCCAGATATTTTATCCCGGCGACGCATCGTTCGCGCCTGATGATGCCAAAGGCCGGCAGGGATGCGGCCAGGTGATCGGCCCGATCTGCAAAATGGAAAAATTGGGCCGCGCCGATAGTTTTGACTTGCTGTGCGAGAAAATCTTGAAAAACAATACTAACTTGGTAACTTTCGCGGAAAATTCAAATTATATTGATCTGTGCGCCGTTGATGGCAAACTATTGGCGGAGACCGCGGCGGTTTATTGCTGTGACCAGGAACTGGCATTTGACGATATTGCCGGAAATTATGAAACCGCACTTATCGCCAAAGGCGCGGACGGAACTTTCAGCAATATGCTGACCAATAAATTCACATATTTGCCGCAGGCAAAGATCGATATTGATTTCACTAATGTGTATTACGGCGAAGTCAAAGAAAACGTGGAAACCATAACTGACTTTGGCTCGTCGAAGCCGGGGGCGGAGGCGGCTGAAACAATCAGCCGCGCCAGTGTGCGCAATGTGGGCAATGTGCCCGCGAAACTGTCTTTGTGGCAAGATGATATGGGGCTGGGCAAGACCGGCGATGCCTACAATATCCAATATGGCGCGCGCATCAGCGGCGCGGATACAATTTGGGTGCGCTACGCGCCTTTCGACACCGCCGTGATGCCCGAAGCTCTCGCGCCCGGCCAATCCGCGGATATGGATTTTTCGGTCAAAGTGACAGACTTCCCAGTTCCGTCCGGCGAAACCAAAATAAATTACACTGGCAAAATGAAAATAGACGCCGTCGAAACCCCGGGCTACCAATGCAAAAAATCCGCAGTGAAAGAAGAATCGCCGTTTGTAACAAACGAAATGAGTCAAAAACCGATGGAAAATAATAATACTGACGTGAAGCCAGAAATCGAAATAACCAATAGCACGACGACAGAACAAGCGATCAAGTAAGTTCGAGGTCGCACCTTGCACAATTGAGGTTGTGCAAGGTGCGACCTCGACAAACTGAATTTCGAGTTATTCGGAATTTCCGAATAGTTGCCAGTAACGTCCAACAAACCGGAATTTTCAGAGAGTTCAAAATAATGATTTGCGCAGGGGTCTTGCCTCTGCGAAGATCTGCGCGTGGGTTGGACCCACGCAATAGAGTTCGGATGGCGATTCTCGGGAGGAATGCCGCCACCCGCACTTTATTAGAGCGAGCGAAACGGGCCGTCGAAGCAACGCCGCGAGCGATAAACAAAGGAGGTGCCGAGTATGGGCTAGCCGACATACAAGGCAAGATAAGGTCGACCGGGACTTATCCGAAATTCCGTGTCCGATATTGCGAAAAGGTTCTGACTTGAGGGATAACCTCAACAGACCTGTCGAGGTTTGCTCTCAACAACCAAGACTCAATATCGGGAACAGGAAGAAGTAGGATATTTAAACGAGTTAATTAGGCCTCTAAAACCTAATACAAAAATAACAAGAAAAAACAAACATATGATGAAGATTAAAAAAATTGTTGCGGCATTTTCAATGTTGTCAATAATGATAATGCCTAGCGTAGGCTTGGCACAAACCCCGACTGTTGTTGGAACTGGTCTGACGAAAGGTGTGGGCGGAAATGCACCGATAATCAAAGCGAAATGGGAAATGAATGGTCCGGTTGCAGCGGCGTTAGTTACGGGTGGCACGGCTGCGGATGATTATCCAGCTCTTCAATATAGCCAGTTTAATCCTCCGATGACGAACGCTAACAATAAAACCATTTCTATTTGCGGAGTAGTCTATGATACAGCTTTGACTGATGTGCATGGTGTTTATGGAGATGTGTATTATCCTGATACTACCGCGCTTGGACCGAATCACCCGGCGGATCGCCAGGGTTGCGGAACAATGCTTGGATCAGAATGTACAATGGTTGCCGTTGGAGACAAAAATGTGGCATGGGATTTGTTTTGCAGCAAGGTGCGCAACAATAATACCGGAGCACTTCCTTTGTTTGCCGCTAATGAATCATTTGACACTATCTGCAACGAGCAAGATGGCTGGATCAAGAAAGATGTAGCAATGGTTTATTGCTGCGACAAAACGATTTCCTACGAAGATCCGTCTGGCGTATACGATGTTGATGTCTGGGCGCAAAGCAATGGCAATGCGACCAGCGACAAATTGTCCAACGAGTTTCTTTATCAAGAAGGAACTGCGTTGCAGGCTGATTTTACCAGCATCGCTTATGGCCCGGCTACCTTGGGTAATTGGGTAACCTTGCCCGGCAATGTGACTTTCCTCGCCGGTGATGGCCGCCCGACCGTAAGAAATGTCGGCAATACAAGATTGACCGTTGCTGTGGCTCAGGATGATATGGGAATGAACGATAGAGATGTTTCAGGGACTACAACTTGGAATGTTCACTATCGGGCTAAGGTCAGCACTGCTGGCACCTATACCAGTTATGATCCGATTGGTAAAAAGAGCATCGCTTTGGCACCGACGAACAATTATACCGCGTTGAATCTGCCTATCAATTTATCATCTGACGACGAAGTTGATTTCGGCGTAATGGTTGATAAATTTGAAACCGCCGGTCCGTTCACTGGCAAATTGTGGCTTGAAGGCCAAGCAGCAGCTCATTTAACTGATTGCAGCAACATTATTCCTGCAACTCATGGTAATTAGCTGATTGGAAGCAACTAGCATTGAAAGCTAGTAAAAGCAAAAAGGCGCAATTGCGCCTTTTTGCTTGGTTTTTTTGTGAAAATAAAACAATATTTTTATCTGCTTTGCGCTCAATACTCGCTCTTGACAAAACATTATTGACAACTTAATATGATTAACTAAATATAAAATATAAAGATCTATGAATAAATATTCAACTGTAAGTTTTTTCACTCTCATAATTGCTATCTTTGCCAGCTCTTTGTTCTTTGCAGCTCCGGCATATGGAATCGGCCAAATTACAACGCCTATCGTTATCCCAAATGCGATACGTGGTGAAGAAGTCGCCGCTGATCTTGTCTTTGTGAATTCCGACATTACGAAGGGTAATTTCAAACTTTCCGCAAGCGGTGAAATTGGAAATTGGACGACTTTTTACACCGCCACTGATAAAAAAAATAAGATTGCTGATATATTTTCAATTTTAGCAAACACTCAAATGGGAGCGGTTGCGATATTTACGATACCTATGGACATTCCCAATGGGACATATAAAGGCGTGGTGACGGTTGAAACTGTTCCAGATGTGGAAACTACAAGCGACAGTACGCATATTTCTGTCGGTCAGACAATTAGCCGCAGTGTTTCTATAACGATTACCGAAAAGGAAGATGTTGCGGCCTCAGTTTCAATTATACCGTTAAAATATACATTTTCACCCAAAGAAAAACTGAATCTTACGATTCATGTGAGGAATACCGGCAATATCACTATTAAACCAAGTGTCCGGCTTAATATAACCGAAGCAGGCAATTCAATTTTTGATGTGATATATCCTTACCCAAATACAAAGGACGTAATCAAACCGAGCACGACCGTGACTCTTGATCCGATTCAATGGCAACCCATGGATGGAAAACTTGGGGATTTCGTAGCTAATGTGGAAGTTTTGGTTGGCGACGTAAGTGTTGGCAAAAGTGTTATTCCATTTACTGTTGTTGCCGATAGAAATATGTTTCTCGCTTCTATCGAGAACTTTGCAAATGGAAGTATGTGGTCAATAACCCTTATGTTGGTTGGTATTCTAGCGTTGTTAACATTTGGATTTTTAAAATTTGGAAAAAAATTTTTGAACCGCAAAAAAAACAGCCAAACCATTTTATAGGTAGATAATTTTTGAGTTTTGTGGGGCTATAAACTATTACAAAATGACAAATAAAAAAACAACCGCCGCACAGTATAATTGGTTCAAAAAAAAATCGACGCTCTTTGTTTGTCTATCCAAGATTAACGTTGTCTTCTTGGTTTCTATTGTAATTATATCCCAGTTAGGTTATCCACTCGCCACTGTAGCTGCAAATTCAAATTTAGCTCTGAACCCGATTGCGATTGGTAATTATGATTATTGGAATGGTTCAAATAAAGTTGCAGCCGTTGCTGACAACAGCGATTCGACCTATATAATGGCTTTGAATGATTACAAATTGCAAAGTTTTTCGGTAACAACTCTCAATATTCCATTAAATTCGGTTATAAACTCCGTAACTTTGAATGTTCGTGCCACAAAGGCAAGTGCTGGCGATGCGAAAATCAAGCTGTTGGTCGAGAATGGGACAGGGGTGGGCAACAGAATACTCGATGGCGGCCATAGTTTGTTGGATTCCTTCAGCGATTTAAGTGAAGAGATGCCATTGAATCCTTTCAATGGCAAAACTTGGACAATCTCGGATTTTAACTCAATGCGATTTGGGATTGAGAAGAGCGAGGGATTAGCGACAGCGGTGGTTTCAAAAATTTTTGTAACAATTAATTATGTGCCTGGTGTTGACCCTGTAACAAACCCAACACTACCGACAAACTGTGGTTTGGACGTGGCGTTGGTAATGGATAATTCTTCAAGTATTACTTCCGATGGATTGGACCAGGAAAAAACAGCTTTTCGCGGTTTAGTATCCGATCTTTCAGGTACACCGACTGAATTTGCCGTAGTTAGTTTTGGTGCGACTGCGCAAGTGAAACAAGTTTTTACCAATAACATTTCTTCTGTTAATAATGCAATCGATTCGTTGGTTTATACGGATGACGTAGCTACGAATTGGGAAGATGCTTTAGTTAAGGCTCAAAGTGTTTTTCCCAATAGGACTAATCACGATTTAGTGATTTTTGCTTCTGACGGTGACCCGACGGTTAATAATGGTTCAAATGCTACTGGCGATACAACCGATGGGAACGATTTGTATAACGCTATTGCGTCGGCAAATATAATTAAAAATTCAAATAGACGAATAATAACATTAGGTGTTGGTTCAAATGTGACACAAGCTAATCTGGTTGCAATTTCCAGTGCCGACGCTTATGATCATGCAACGGATTTTGCCGCCTTAGGCCTTTTGCTAAAAAATATCGCGACTGATCTTTGTGGCGGTACGATAAACGTAACTAAAATTATTGATACGGATGGGAATCCATTGACTATTGATGATCAAACCATCTCGGGAACTGCGGTAACAGGCTGGAATTTTAATGTTGCCGGTCAAAGCTTTACTACGGATTCAAATGGTGATGCAATTTCGGTTGATGTAAAATCAAAATCCGGGCCGTTTAGTGTGGTGGAAACATCGGGAAGCGCTAACTACAACTTTGCGACTGCTCAATGTATAGGTGCATCAAGTTCTAATGGGACATTAGACCCAATAACCAAAACAATTTCCGGAATCGCGGTTGCCAACAATGATATTGTTTCTTGCACCTTCTATAATACGCCCAAGCCGGAATGTGTTGCTGATGCGGATTGCAGTGATGGGATTTATTGTAACGGGGTGGAGACTTGCGTGGCCGGAAGTTGTGTTCCCGGGATTTCGGTTACCTGCGCAATGCACGACGCTTTGGGGACTTGCGGCAATGTGCCGGACGGAAATTTGCGCACTTGGGACTTTCGCGCCGGGTACAGCGAGCTTTGCAACGAAAGCACCGATTCCTGCGACGCGGTGATTCCTCCCTATGTCCATACTTGCGATAAAACGCGGTGTGGCGCGGGCTGTGTTGGCAATAGCGATTGCCCGGACACGGTTTGCGGCACGAGCGGATGCGTGGGCAAGGATTATTACACTTATACCAGTGTGAGCCATACCTGCGCGGGTTGCGCCTGTACCACTGAACAATGCGCGGCGCCGGAAATTTCCTATAATGACCCGGGTTGCGGCGACTGCTTGACCAATGGAGATTGCGCGATGCTGAACGCGGTTACTTGCCAAGGCTCGCTGCGATTGCAGAGCTTGGGAGTTTGCAATAACTTTTCTTGCGAAACCGCAACCTCGACTTTGCCGGATTGCAACGACGGCCAGTATTGCAACGGCACGGAATCGTGTTCCGGCGGCGCGTGCGTGGCGGGAACGGATGTGAGCTGCGAAGCGAACAATATTTTTGCCATCGGCACTTGCGACAACACGCCCGATGGCAATCCCTGGACTTATGACTTCCGCGCCAAATTCACCAGCGAATGCCAGGAATCAACTCAATCCTGCAGTGTCGGCGATGCGGCCATTACCCATACCTGCGACAAGCAGTGCAACGCGGCGGCTTGCGCGACCAACACGGATTGCAATGATAATAATTCGGCAACCACCGATGTTTGCAACACCGATACGTGTCAATGCAGCAATACCACCATACCCACCTGCGGCGACGGCGCCAAGAACCAAACCAGCGAGCAGTGCGACAACGGCGCGGCCAATGGCACGCCTTGCGTTCCGGCCTATGGGCAAACTTGCGATTACTGCACCGCGTCTTGCGCGACGGCATCAGTGACCGGAGCGTTCTGCGGCGATGGAACACCCAATGGCTCTGAACAGTGCGACGATGGCAACAGCGCCAATAATGATGCCTGTTCCAATACTTGCACCACCAACAATATTCCCGGGCAAAAATCAGCCGATCTGGCAGTGACCAAGACGGTGGATCCGGCTACAGTTAAAAATGGACAAGAAACAATATTCACGATCCACGTAGTCAACAATGGCCCGGATAGCGCGGCGAGCACGACCGTGACGGATGTTTTGCCTGCCGGATTGACATTTGTATCGGCCACGAGCACCGTGGGAATCTATGTCCCATCTACCGGCCTTTGGAATATCGGCGATATGGCCGTGAACCAAACCGAAACTTTGAAAATCACCGCGCTCGTCAGCGGCACCGAAGGTACTTCAATCACCAATCACGTCGCGGTAGAAATCGACCCCAAAATTGACTTGAATTTGAGCAACAATACCGCGGATACCACAGTGGTCATAACCACGACCGGCGGCGGTGGGGGCGGAGGCAATCCTTCGACCGGCGGCGACAAAATGCCGGGCGGAGTGACGCCGCAAGTCGCGGGCGCGTCCACAGAAAAACTTGATTTGGATGACATCCAAAGACAGCTCGACACCATCAAACAAAAAATCAACGATATCGCGGGACAAATCGCCAAACTTCCCAAGGGCGTTCTGGGCGCCACCGATGTTTCCACCGGCGCGTGCGATAACGCCCTGCCTGAAGACATAAACGATACGGATTTGCTAACGATACTGCAAAAACTCCGCAGCGAACTCTGCGTTCCGGAAACCGCCAAGGCTCCAACCAAGCCCGCGAAAAAATAATCCTCAAACCTTTCAAGGTTAATTCTGATTTTTTTGACATCCAAAAGCGGTTTTTGGTATGATTAAGACATCATTAGCAATTTCAATCATGGATACCGAAAATCAAAACACCGGGGAAATCAAAAACAGCGAATACAAAGAACTGGTTGATTTTCTGGTTGTTAAGTTTGAGAATATCGATAGGAAGTTTGATGATGTTAATGCCAGAATTGACACTCTTGCTAATCGGGTGGCGCGCATGGATGATAAGATTGACGATTACCGCGCGGAGCAGATCGGCATGCGGCGGGATATCGACCGCCACGAAAAGTGGCACTTTAAGGTAGCCGATAAAGTTGGCGTTGATTTGCTGAAAAATTAGATGAAACCTCAAATAAAATACGATTCAAAAGTTAATATTTTAAGCATATTGAAATCATATTTGATTTCAATATTTCCCATCACCATTGCGAATTCGTAGTGTGATGTGAATAAGATTCAGTAACAAGAAAAGTGTAGACTCGGAAGTGAAGGACAACGTCGTGATCGATTATGATCAGAACGGAGATATTGTCAATCTCGAAATTATGAAAATCAATTTGGCCGATTATGCAGATTCAAAAAATTCCAGCGAGTCATTGCTTAAGTTGGTTGCCGGTTAGTACTTGGCAAGCGAGCAAGCTAACGACAACTCCCTACCCGAAGGCATGGACGATACTGACTTGCTAACGATACTGCAAAAACTGCGCAGCGAGCTCTGTGTTCCGGAAACCGCCAAGGCTCCAACTAAGCCCGCAAAAAAATAGTTATAATTTTATCAACGATTTGCTCTTTGGCGCGGTTTTGTTATATATAAAATATATGAAAAAACTAAGTTCTCAGGAAAAAGAAATAGTAGTTTCCTTAATTAAGGTTTTTCCTAAAGAAATCAATGTCACAATCCATCGTTCCGAAGATGGCGGTTTTTTCGCTAAAATAAATGATTTTGATGGTTGTGTTACCGAAGGCGAAACCCTTTCGGAACTTATTGAAATGATCAACGATTGCGTGAGGTTGTATTTGAATGTTCCCAAAAAATATTTGCAATTTATGCCCAGCTATATTCCGTCAATCGGCGTGGCGCAGGAGTTTAATATTTTTCCAGCCGATAACGGAATAAAGCAAAAAACGATCCAATTTGTAAAATGAAAACCCAGAGGGTTAAAATTACGGATTGCTCCTGCGCGGATATAATGAAAATCGCGCGCAATTGCGGTTTTATAGTGACGCAAGGCGCTAAACATTGCAAAATAATGGATGCTGCCGGTAATCTCATTGCGCCGATTCCGCGACATAATCAAATCAAAAGAGAGACCGCAAAATCGATTTTTATGAGGCTTAAAGATTGCGGCGCGGACATAGAAATTTGTTAAACGTTCAATGCTGCCACTGCCGCGTGCGACAACCCCCTGCCCAAAGGCATGGACGATACGGACTTGCTAACGATACTGCAAAAACTGGGCAACGAACTCTTTGTTCCGGAAACCGCCAAGGCTCCAACCAAATCCGCGAAAAAATAAATCTCGATTAATTTTCTTCCCCGCGCAGGCGGGGTTTTTGTGTTTAGAATTCAATGAGTTAAATTATTTGACAAAACTTATAATTTTAATTATAAATGATATGGGGTGTTCCGATGACAGGAAAATTAAGAGAAGAAGGAGGCGAAACAGCGAGTTTGGATAGTGTCGGATCTTGTATCAGCGATATTATCAACAATACCGTGCCCGAGTTAGTTCTGTTGCAAATTACAACCGCAATGGAGGCGATATCGAAAGGAGCAATTCCGGACGAATCTGTTCCGAAATATATTGCCTTGCTTGGTACGTATTGGCTCGTGAAGCCTGCGTCCAAATCCGATATGCCATCGATACGATTGATAATCTTGGCTCAGGAAATAGTCTATTTTATAAACATCAAATACGACCAAGGCAAGTTTTTTGTCCTTTGGGTCAGAGTGGCAGGTCTGATCGGGGATATGGCAATACCACTGGGGCCGAAAAAGGAATCCAATGATTTCTTGGGAGGTGTTCGCAAATTGATTGGAGGCTTGCGCAGCCGCTTTTCATGGTAAAGAAGAATGAGCATGGTTCAAGAATGGATAAATTCCGCTTGACCTTTTTCTTTTTTTAGAAGCTTTGTTAAAAATTGGCTTTGACATCAAAAAAAGTTATTTGGTATAATCAATCTATAATTAGTAATTCCAATCATGGATACCGAAAATCAAAAAACCTCCGGGGAAATCAAGAATAGCGAATACAAAGAGCTGGTTGATTTTCTGGGGGTTAAATTTGAAAATCTCGACCAGAAGTTTGAAAATATCGATAGAAAATTCGAAAACATTGACCGGAAGTTTGATGAGGTTAATGCAAAAATTGATGCGGTTAAAGCAGATGTGAGGGAAGTTTCTGCCCGCCTTGGAAGCAAAATTGATGACTATCACGCGGATCAGATCGGTATGCGGCGGGATATAGATCGCCACGAAAAATGGCATTTCAAGGTGGCGGATAAGGTTGGCGTTGACCTGCGGGCGAATTAAAATTTAGTATTAAAAGATTTTTTTGTTATAGTCAAGACATTGATAACAAATTCGCAATGGACAAAGAAAATCAAAAAACCTCCAGTCAAATCAAAAACAGCGAATACAAAGAGCTGGTTGATTTTTTGGTTGTCAAATTTGACGAGGTTAATGATAAGCTTGATCAAAAAGCGGATAAATCTGAAGTGATTGCCCTAAACTCCAAGGTTGAAAAAATTCTGGATCGGGTTGTTCGTTTATCGGATAAAGTAGGCGTGGATATTGCGGCAGATTGATTGTGGCATAATTTAATTTTTTTGAGAAAGGCGGAATATCTCCGTTTTTTTAGTATATGGCCAATGTTGACGGTTGTAGTTTTTTTGTGTAGGATAGGGACAATATAACGAAGTCCTATGGCTAACTATATCAAGAATTTTTTCGCGCCGGAAAATGAAAACCGGTATACGATTGCGGCGGTGCTGATGATGGCGGCGGTGATTTTGCTGATGATCACGATTGGAACACGCCTGGACACCGAAAAACTCGATAATATTTCCATCACCCCCCAGGATATGACCACTTCACCGGTGGTTTTAAACCAAGGGAAAAATCAGGCAACGGCCAATCAAAACGCGAATCAACAACCCCTTACGGACGGACAAAATCAAACTCAAAATCCAACGCCGGAAACCGTCAAATCCGAACCCGCGGCCAAATCGACCGCAACCGTGCCTGCCAAGCCTTCGACCGCGCCCGACACCGAGAGATCGGACATGGTTATAATTCCCAAGCTCGGCGTGCGCGCGCCGATTGTCACGCCAACGACCACTGACACCTTGAAATTGAAAAAATTGCTTGATTCCGGCGCAGTAATTTATCCGACCTCAGCCGGTTTGGGAGTTGCCGGGCAAACAATTTTGTTGGGACACAGCGCTCCCGCGGGCTGGCCCGAGATCAAACACGACACGATTTTTTCCCGCATCGTTGACTTGGCCGCGGGCGATAAGATCATCGCGGTTTACGACGATAAAACCTATAATTACGAAGTTTTGCAAAGCCAGATCATCCCCAAGGGCGGTGACATCCCTTCCGTCGCGAGCGGCAGTTCCCTGGTTCTGGTCACCTGCTGGCCGCCGGGCCGCGACCTGAAGCGCATGATCGTTGAAGCAAAGCTTGATTCAGTGGAATGATTCCGCGATGTTTAATGACCACACACTGGGGTATTCGTATCTTGAGGTCAGTCCTCGGCGTAATCGACGAGGTCTGACCTCGGCAAACTTGCATTTTGAGTTTGTTTTACAGCCCCAGGGTTACGATGTTTGTTGCGTATGTTTGTGCTATGATTAAATAAATACTAATCAAAAACATGAACAATAAAATCATCTTGAG
>Ga0172381_10004089_pt1 | contig 15199 bp, 5 predicted proteins | sample Leawel6488metaG_FD_119754 | JGI IMG/M metagenome (GOLD analysis project Ga0172381, IMG submission 119754) | Leachate microbial communities from a municipal landfill in Southern Ontario, Canada - Leachate well 64-88 metaG | ecosystem: Engineered > Solid waste > Landfill > Unclassified | place...
AAAATAAAATATCTATCAATTGGATCCAGTGCATTGTTTGTATTAAATATAATAGTAGCATGAGTTAATCCAGCTCCGCTTGCATCAGGAACTATTATAGCATTCGGAGGTAGTATACCAGTAGTATCCCATGCTCTATTGGAAGATATATCGATTAAAACCGTAGCCAATCCACTAACTGTTCCATTTTGGGAAGCATTTTTTAGAAAATAGTGGCTGCCAGATTGACCGATAATTTGAGAAGAATATAGCGATAATTCTGGCCCAATAGTTCCTTTCGGCTGCCATACAGAAACGTCTTTGTAAACAGAACCTCCTGGCTGCAAAGCTACCCGAATCTTCCCTAATCTTCCATTAGTTGAAGAATTTGGAGTAATACTAATATTAATAGAGCCATCCTGTCCGCCAATGCTTGGGCAAGAAGTAATTGTCATAAAGTTATCCGGATTTTGATAAATAGAAGCATTCCAAGTAAAATTAGCGTCTACATTAAATTTACAAGTAGTTGTATCGCCATTTGAAGAATTTAAAGTAAAGCTGGAAGGATATATGTTTAATATTCCTTGATAAGTATATTTAGTATTAGAATTTCTCGTCCATCCATTTTTACTTAATTTTATATAGAATCCATACGCTTTTACTGAAGATATCCCTGTTATTCGAACGTTTCCCACTGCTCCTATATTAGTAAAAATTAATGGACGAGCAGCAGATGAATCGATTCTAAATATATTTCCAGCATATGAACCTAGGCTTTCAAAGAAATATAGGTCCCCAGTTACAGTAGGATCGTTAGTGAAATCCAATAAATTCCAGCTTATTGATACGTCCGTAGCTCCCATAATACCTAAGAAACTAGATGGGGATGCATTAAAATTGGGATCAAAGAGAGAATTGGCATTTATTTCATAATTAGTTAATATTGATCCTGCAGGAGTATTTGGATTAAAGGTATTTCCCACTTGCTTTGTTTGTTGTAGGGAGGAAACATCAAATATCAAGGTTAGATTTCTTAACTTGCCCATATCGTCAAGATTGCCTATTCTAAATATATTATTAGAAATATCTCTAACAATAGCCATTGATTTTGCATCATCCAATGCAGTTACTCCTGACGAATAAACGGTAAATGGATTTAAATAATTTCCGTCCGATCCAAGTTTTTGAACATTGCTATATTCAACCCTAGCAAAATTTTCTGGAGTAATTCCATAAATGCTCGCTGGAGATTCCGTATAGTTAATCGCCCCCGAATCTGTATAGATATTATCTATAATATATTTGGGAGAACTATTGCTATTAAAATATCTTTGGAACCCATCATCCGAACTAATTCCTAATGGAACAAAGAATCCCCCCATATTTAAATTACCGCCAATACTAGTAAATGTATATGTTTCAGCATTAATTTCGTATGCTTTCCCATTACTATCAAAAAATAAATCACCTGTTACGTAATTTCTTCCATCCGGTAACGGATTGCTTAAATTTTTCCATAAATCAAAACTATTAGCTATTCTTGAATTTATAGTATTAACATCACTAGTAGGATTAAGATCTGTAAAATACATAGCGAGCCCCTGACTACCAGTAGACCCATCAGCACCTTTTGTACCAAATCCTGGCATGCCTGGGGCAAATTTAAATTTATCGCTCATATCTATTGTTTAAATATTTAAAATATATATTTGTTTTATTTAACAGGCAGGTGCCGAGGTTGCTATAGAATCTACCCAGGAATCGAAATAGCAATTTGATCCGCATCCATCGCATGCTATTCTTGTAACATTCCAGAATTTATTTGCCGAAGTTACTGTGAATGTGTCATAACCACCATCCGTTACACTATCTAACCTCATATAAGCAGCACCTTCCTCCCATCCATTTGTTCCGGACGACCAATATACACAATCAAATGCAGGACCTTGTCTTACTTCTATAATATCCGTATTTATGATACCTGAAAGAGAGAAATTTAAATATTGAGATTCACATACACTTCCGGAAGTGGAATGAGCATATGCTGATGTATCTGCAACATGAATGCCATTTTTATAAACCGAAATTTGCGTATGTGTTTGTGCACTATGGCTCCCCCCTCTTGCTCTTGCTGTAACATGTAAATAAGCATTAAGAGTTACAGATTGACCCGGATCCAATGGAGGATCAAATACTACTCGTCCCCTAGCATCATTATTAGTATCCGTATAAGAAGACATATAAACTTGCCTAGTTGTAATCGGGGGTCTTCTGTTCTGAGTAATTGTTATAGTTTGTGTCGGCGCTTCTGAAATAAATGTAATAATACCGGTTCTCGAAGAATACCCATTAAATGCGGAAAGACTAATATCAAAAGTAAAAGTTCCTGAAGTAATCGCTCCAGAAAAAGGTGTTCCTGGATCAGGAGATCCCGTTACACGAGTAGTGATCCAATTAGGCATAGGTATATCAGTCATATTCCACCCGGTAAATGAATTTGTTGTAACCATTACATTATATTTGAAGGATAAAGAAGGAATAAAAGCCCCATTCGAATTTGCATTTAATGATGGGGGGGATGGATTAATAATAGTAAATATAGATGGGGTATTAGACGTAGTAATTTGTCGAATTAATGAATTTCTTTCCCATCCATTTTTACAAATGCTTACATAGTATTCATAAGTTTGCCCGAGCGTTAAAGAACTAACAATTAAACTCCCCGTATTCCCCAGATTATGAAAAGTTAAAGGCCTCCATATTGATGCATCAAGATTATAAGTTCCTGAAGCATTTTCTTTTTTATAAAAATAAAGAATCCCCGATATAGAAGGATCATAATTTCCTGAAGTGAAATCAGATAGATTCCAGTTTAAAGTTACATAAGTAGGAGCTGCAACTCCGATAAAAGATGCAGGAGAGGTAATGAAAAAATCCGAAAATAGAGAATTAGAATTTTTTTCTGAATTAGTTAATACCGTTCCCGGGATTGTATTATTATTGAATCTGTTTCCAATCTCTCTAGCAAATTTCAACGATGATACATCCAATATTAGATCTACATCTCTACAAATATTACTATTATTTATATTTCCGATATGGAATTCATTTGAATCTGTTTTTTTAACAATTGCTAGTGATTTATGATCATCGGTAATTACATTTTGGCCGGATGAATAAATGGAAAAAGCATTATACGATACATCAGAAATATTTGAATATTCTATCCTCGCAAAATTTTTGGGAGTTACCCCATATATTTTTGATGGGGAGGAAGAATAATTTATCGCAGTAATATCTGTAATGACATTATCAATAATAAATTTCGGCGAATCATTTTTATTAAAATATCGATTAAATCCGTTTAGCGTTTGACTAAACCAAGGGGAATCTGTAAAAAAAGTTGACTTGCTTAAGGTCATTCCTGTATTAATATAATCCCCTGCGGTAGGGGATGTAATTCTATAAACAAATCCTCTAGGATCAATAATTAAATCGCCCTCCGAATAATTTCTCCCCCCGGGAAGTTTAGTCCCGGGAGCAGCAGCTGACCAAAGAACCTCGCTATTTCCAATTGCATTCCGTATAGGAATAATATCGCTAAACGGATTAAAATCGGTAAAATAAATTGCTAATCCTTGCAAACCAGATGAACCGTCAGCACCCTTTGCACCATATCCTAATAAACCTCCTGAGTATTGAAATTTCATATTATTTTTCTATCATAGTAAATTTTACAAAATATGAATAGTTTCCAGTTATTGGAACTACTATTCGATAAATATATTCATCATTCTCATAAGTTAGTTGGCCATTGAAATTCTGTTTTTTATCATTAGCAAAAGTAGAATCAAAATTATAAAATAGCATTTGTGTTATATATGGTTTGTAATAAAAATCCACCTTAATTTTAGAAGTACTAAAATTATAATAGGTTATAATAGTGTTTTTAACATAAGCATCTATAATATTATCCGCATTTGATAATCCATTCCAGTTATTTATAAAAGCAGAATTAGTTTTAAACATATTAAGAATCGTCCTTGTTAGATTAAAGGAAAAAGTAATTTCTGTGGCTGTAGATGTATATGATGCTGTTGTAATATCCCACTTTTCGAGGGTTAACTGATCCGGTAACTTTAAAAGTTTTGAGCCAAAGAAAGCTGGAAGTTCTGCTGGTGATTCATAGCCATCTATATAAGTATTAGTATCCGAATTAAAATAGTAATCTGCATCCCATAAAGCTTTAAATACATTAAAATCGGAGAAATAAGAAATAGCATTTCCAACACTAATATCTTCAGCAGAAACAGCATTTACAACATGATTAAACCATAGTTGGGGAATATCATTATACAATCTTAAATTTGTGTTGCTGAATATAAAATCTTTATTAACAGCATTAATTAATTCACTGCCTTCATTAGATTTAAAATCCAAAATAGAATTAAACTTGGGTTTAAACCATCCTGCATAGGTATACATATCCCTATAAGTTCTTGGGGGATTAATAGCAATAGTTATCGGATTAAGCGTTCCAAAATTATAGCTATCAAAAATCTCATTTCCTCTCAATATGTAGTACATTACATAATTAAAAGATGAAGATAGTAAATATTTTAGGGTATCAATATTTGTAGTGTTATTTGCATACCAATTATGGTTACTTCCATAATTGTATCCATAATTTTCTACATAATCCCCAAAAGTATTTGTATTCTGGGTATAGATATAGTCAACATATTGCTGAAATGTATTATAGGATTTTCCATCATCTGGTATAAATACCCCGGCTTCTGTAATAATGTTGTTATTGCCAAAAACATTCCATGTAGAGTTAAACCCATTTGAGTTTTTATTAAGTTGAGCATATTTTCTAGCAGTGCTAGAATCATACGTAATAGCTGTACCATAAAAGTTTATTAAGCTCTTTTGAATTGTAGAATTATTAACATAATATGGGGTTTTAACGAATGAATATGGGGTTGATTGAACAGAAGTTACGGTCACAAATCCATTATTTGAAGGATCAAGTAAAGCTTTTCCTGGTAAAAAAGAAGAATATCTCTTATTATAATTTAATTCATCGTTTCCTTGATACCAAATCATTAAAATGGTTTTGGTATTTTCGTTTATGATAACTTCAATAGGACGTTTATTATCCTTATTTCTCGATGACGTTGAAACAAAAGAAAATTTGTATCTATCGTATTTTTTTATATCTAAAATATTCTTAGCAATATTTTCAACATTAAATGATAGGTTTAATCCCAATAAAATGGTATCAATAGAATTCTTATATCCATTATAGTAAACTATTGATGAACGGGTTTTTGTTGCATCTACATTATTATTTGAATATACTAGTTTCGAAAAATAATCTGTAAATGGATATTTAAACATAGCTTCTTTGATGGTTATATAGGAAAGATCCTTGCTATCTCGAATAACGTCGTTTATATCTAGAAATATATAATCCTCCCATGCTCTTTCATGAGCTCCAAGATATTTGAAAGACGGATAAGAAATCTCCTGAGAAAAACTTGTACTTGTTGGAATAAAGTTAGTACTTACATCAAATATAGATGCGTCCAAAATTAATCTTAACGGATTATTACGACAATCAGAACCAAGACCTATCCATTTAGAAACCTGGGGAACAGTAAGTCCGTATTTCAATAAGGTACTTGAATCATAATAGTCATAAATATTTTCTTCTTTGACCCCAGCTTTTAAAGATTTATAATTATAAGATCCATCTAAGATAGCATAAGTTGCTAATGTTGGAGATATAGCATATAAATTAACACTTGAATCAAAAGTATTAAATAACGTAAGCGGGTCATAAGTCAAAGATGAATTATCTTTTTCTAAAATACCTGTTCCCGATTGAATAATATAGGATCCTGGAATATCCGCTGCGTAATTTGAGGAAGCATCAACACTAATATAATAAGTGCTAGAATCGCAATTTCTTGCATACCAGTATTCGCTTTTAAATCCTAAAGATGCATCATAAACCGTATAGTCAATATCTTTAACAGGATTTACCCCCATTAAAGAAATCTTTAAAGGATAAATGCTAAAAGCATTCCATTTTTCATTAAGGGTCAAAATATCGGAATCCGTCATGATAAGTACTTTATCTGAAATATGATATGGGTCCTTTACATATTGATAATTATGCGAAGAATCCTGACTTATAACGTTAAAATCCTGAATTTTTCTATACCATTTGTCTGTTCCCTGATATAAAGTAGGGTTTGCTAATTTATGTAGAACATTATCTGAAGAATCAAAGCTATAAAAATTTCTTGAACCAGGATTAATAAAATTCACAATAATAGATTGTCGAGCTCCATATAATTCAAAATCAATAGGTCCAAAAGAATTATCTGCGGGGATTATTTCAAAATCACTTGCATCTGGAGTAAACCTCCCGAAAAAAGTAATATCTGAAGGCAAAGCTACATTGTTAAATCCTGAAGAAGGATCACCAAAATAATTTAATGTTGAAGATGTAATTCTCTGAAATAGCCATTCATCAGAGGTACTTGCATCGTCATTAAGAAGAAGCCCAACCCAATTGGATCCTCTTACACCAGCTCTAAATTGGGTTTCCGGAAATTCATCAAAAAGATCAAAAGCTTCTTGTATCTGTTTTATCTGATGGGAAATATCGCCATTGAAATCAAAATAAGTTCTATAAATTGTTGGATAACCCGGATTCTCCGAAATGGTACAATATTTGTCGCATTTAAATCGAGAAGCATCAACACTATAAATTTCCCAAATCTTGTTCTGAGTTTTATTTATAACTCTTAAATGCTCCCCTGGTTCCAAAGTGTTATTAAGGGTTAAAGTAATAAATGGGGTAATATTTGTTTTTTCAATAGGAACGCTAAATAAGTTTTTGTAAGGTTTACTTGTATATTTGTTAGATTTCGTCTCATTGATATCGTTTACATTTTTAAATCTTTTTAATTGCACTTCATCATTCAATACAAAAATTCTATTTGAGTAGTCAGAAATAATATTTCCGCTCGAATCAAAAATGGCAGAGTGCATGAAAACGCTGCTATCGGTCTCGTCAAGCGATAAAATTTGAACATGCCCATTAGAAGAATCAGAATAATAAGCAATATTATAAAGAATATTCTCTGTTAAATAAAGTCCAAAATATCTTTTCATCGAATAAAGACTAACATCATTATCATCAAAAATATATTCAAGATTGATAATATTTGGCATTAATAATGATTGCCTTTCGAATCCTTGCGAAACAAAAGCATTTAGATCAGTAAAATTATTTGCTTTCTGATTAAAGAAATATGGGGTTTCCGATCTTCCGGTAAGAACTCCTTTGTCAACTGCAATTCCATACCATGTATTTGGATCCGATTCAGCTATAACAATATCAGGATCCGTTAGAGATAGAAATACTGGGGCTTGAATTTTTATAAGATCGGCTAAATGAGTTTTCAAATATTTACCTAACGGAGTTTCCGGTTGCAAACTCCAGCTTTTTACTATATTGCTTTGTTCAAAGTATTTAAATGCTAAATTAGTTAGAGCAGACCCATCATAGGTTTCGGCATTATAAACTCCATCTAATCTAAATACAGCGAAATAATTAGGCAACTTAGAATTTATCCAAAGCGGAGCTAAAAGACCGTTGTCTTCGGAATATAACTCATCTTTAATAAGATATGCCCCATAATTATAGGTTGTATTATACTGATTTTTATAGTCGGTTTTTGGAATCCCAATAGAAAGTGTATTGTCGGCATCAACACGATAAAGCTCGCCTAAAGGCAAACTCTCAAACGTATTTCTTATATCGCTTGAAAGAACGCTGTTTCCCGAGACTTTTTGTTTACGATATTTTTTATTTGATAATATGTCAGAAACTTTAAATGTATCTAAATACATCTCGTTCCTTTCATTAATACGTAATTTAATATTTCCGGCAAATTTTGGATTAGTTCTCATTAACAAATACGATGCTTCATCATCGACAAGAATATTATCATTATTGAAAGTATTTACACCCCCATTGGAAATTAAAAATGGTCTATTTAAAATTGAAACATCATGAGTTGAGGCTTCAGCAATTAAAGTAGAATTATCATAAAAAATAAAACTCAAATTTGCATCCCATTTTGTGTTATCCGAGGTATAAATATTAAATGAAGCTATATTATTGACTGCATCTAATTTAAGAGCATATCCCAAAGAAGCGGAATAAGAATTTATATCTAACCCATTAACGTATAAAACCCCGCTATCAATATTACTATTGCAAGAAGGACAAATCCAGTATAAACCCCCATCAAAAGTAAAATTTAAAAATGCTTCTGGATTTTTGGAGGTTAGTATAGCTGTGCTATTAAATTGTCTCATATATTAAAGTCCGTTTATTAAATCATCAAATTCGTCATAAATTGAAGGATCGGTATTTACAATTGCCTGTAAAAGTAATTGTAATTTTCCGGTTGCTTGAGGAACAGTATGTGCTGATCCTGTTGGCTTTGTTAAAGTTACATAAGTATTATTTGATAAGTTTTCTAGTTGAGATTGTAAATCAGTGGTATTAACTACAGATATAACTCCTCCTTCGTTTTTAATTTTAAGATCAAATGCAATATTAACTGCTTGATGTTTAAAATAAGTTCCGGTTCCAGAATTAGGATTAGGGATACTATCATCTATATGAGTATAAACACCAGCAGAACTAAGGGTCTGATCTAATTTAATAGTAGTTTCTTCGGCTGCAGCATCAGATAAAATATTAACTACTTGATCTGATCCTTCAAGATTAGAAGGAAATTCAACTATAATTTGTTCGGACCAATCAGATTTTAATGGGTTTGTCGGCCATCCAGCTTCAGAAATTGATCTTATTTTAAGCTGAACTTTTTCCCCTTTTTGAATTGGTATGTCAACCTGATTGATATTATTAATGTTTCCATCCGCGATATTTTCTACTTGCCATATATAAGTTCCAAGCGATGCATCATATGCTTTTTGCTTAATAGCTGACTGAATAATATTCCAGTCGGTAAAGGTTCCCCTTACAATTTGGCCTGTACTTGGATCTGCATGTTCATATGTATTCAAAGTAATGCCAGTATTATCTAATTTAAGATATCGATAAGCATATTCAAATTGAATAATCTGCTGAGGAGGGGTTCCTACTGGATCCGGTATCGGAAAGAATCCTCTGATACGATATTTTGGATCTGCTAATACAGCATTATTTTCATAAGCTACCGTTGAAAGCGAGCGAACCAAAGATTGATATTCAATAGTTTTCTTAGATAAATCATTTACATTTGCTGTAATCTTGGAATTTAAATCGGATCTACTTGCGGAATCAGTTAATTCGACAAGCTGAGCTTTTTGCTGAGCAATAGTAGTTTTTAAACTATTAATAATAGTTTTGGTACTTTCTATTTGTGTTTGAGTATTTTTAATTGAATCCGTATCCAGAGCAGCATTCATCTGGGTATTAATCTGATTAACTGCAAACATATCAGTTGTAATAACTGGAGTCGATGGGGTTTGTCCGAAGAAAGCAGGAATAAATTTTTCTTTGGCTTGTCCCTCCATCTGTATTCCAAAATCCGAAATGAAATTGAAATAATAAGTTGCAAAGTCTATTGTACTTCCGGTAAGGGTAAGATCATTTGTATAGAAGTTTATAGATTCCCCCCACGAATCAGCAATAATATTAAAATCATCATTAACTCCCTTTATGAAAATAACATTACATTCGTTATATCCCACCGGGATTTGAAGTAATTTTTCTTGAAATGGCGTTGTATAGATATTGAAATAATTGTTTATAGATGGTTTTCCAAGACCAACAAGAGGTGTAAGCTGAACCCTATTTTCTGTAACACTTATTTTTGCAATCTTGTATAAACTATCATTATATCTCAATTGATCCCCAATTTTTAATTGAAGATCATTAACGGTTGTTAAGTCACTCGTATATGCAAAGTTAAGTGTATCAAGATAAAACCATTCTTCGTTTTCAATTATGCCTCTATTTATGATCAAAAATTTACCTGTATATTCCATTGGCTGAAGAGGAAGTTCCTGAACTTGCTCATCTTCATAAAATTTTTTAGAGTTTACAGTAAAAATATTTATTGCCTCTTCATAAGTATACGATTGATCTATAAAATTATCTTTAAACCACTGAGTTTCTTCATCGTTAATATTATCAAAAATAAGTCTTCTTATAACAACTCTATCAGAACGATCATCTATTTTACTTTTAAGATCAAATTCTACATAAAGTTGCGGAAAAATTAGATCTTCAAAAAACCAATTATCTCTCACTTTAAATTGGCTTGGAGCTGAAACAGCTGTTACGGGAGATGGGGATTTTGCTACCGGAATAGTGGATACCTGTCTATAAGTTCCATCATTTAAGAGAACCACTCCAGTCCCGCTTACGAATGTATCTACGGTATTTGTGATTCTGTTTAATTGGCTTAAAATATAGCTATAAGAAGGCATACTATAATTATATGTGGAGGGATTCCCTGTAATAGAATCCTGCCCTTCAACAGTAATAATTACAGCATCGTCTTCAGTTGTCATTGAATGGTTCATCCCTGACATAGTTTCCAAAGCAATATTAACATTTCGAGTCAAATCGATAACTGTTTGAGTGAAAGAATTTGTATTATTTCCCATTATTTTAATTTTTTAATTTTATTAATATAAATCTATTATCGTTAATATTCTTTCACTACCGCCATATCCGCTATCATGTGTTACCGAAGCATTTTGATAAATACTAGTCCCCCCTTTCCATCTAATTTGGAATGAATATACATGCCCTGGAATTACAGGAGTTTCTATATGTTGAAAAGATACATTCATGGATTCCTGATATATCCCCGAAAAAGAAGTTCTTTTTTTAACGTAGGCTCCCCCATTATCACTCATGTAAAGATAAACATAAAATCGCCGTCCAGTTACGGTGGAATGAAACGGAGCACTAAATGATATGAATAATTTGTTTCCTTTAGGTATAACAGATCCCGGAGACCACATAGTTTGTTCGACATTATCAGCTGTAATGTGAGCATCCACACTAGATGCGAATATAGCATGACCTCCGTTTAAAGTAATAGAGCTGCCGTTGGAGATTAAACCCCCCTGTAGGGTAAGATCCCCCGACATTGAATCCCCGGCTTTTGCCACGGTATTAGCAATTTTAGCAAACCCAGCTGTTCCAATCGAAGCATTTGTAGCATAAGGAAGTAATGCTGATGTAACATATAATGGAGTTGCATAATTTCCTAAAGGCTGTTTATTCACACTTAGCCAAGCAATTGAAGCATCCCTTGCTGATAAAGAAGGATCCACATATGATTTCATTTGAGAATAAGTAATTCCCCCTCCAGAGCTAGCATTAACTGTTAAATATTGACCGGCCCATTGAAACCCTGACCCCAAACTAGATTCTTTTAATCTTAAATTAATCGCTATATCTCTTAGATTTAAAGATGGATCTACATATGATTTCATTTGGGAATAGGTAATTCCTCCCCCACCTCCTCCAGCACTCACATCCACAATGCCTCCCGTCCAGATAAATGAAGTTCCAAGAGAGCTTTCTTTTAGAGAATTTTCCAAAGAGGGAATAGAAACCCCATTGCTTGTATCAATAAAAATAGCGGGAGACGCATTTCCCGTATAAAAATTTATTTCTCTAAAATTTGTAGAGCTTCCCAAAGATATGGGGGAGCCATAACTTAATATATTATTTCCGCTAACGTCTTTTAAGGATTTTTCAATATAAATATTTTTTGTCTTTAGAGATGCATCTATTTGGACCGGCCAAGAAGGTGTCTGGTTAAAAAACCCTATATTTCCAGCAGATTGATAAATCGACGAATCTATAAGAGGGTCATCGCCAGCGTCAAATAGAGCAATAGTTCCGGAAGTTCCTTTTATATCACCTCCTATATCATTTACAGTTAATTCAAGCTGATTAAGCTCGTTTAGCATCTGTGTTTGGATATTTTGAATTTGAATATATTGATCCGAAACATAATTTAAAACCCCATTATTTTGAGTTAAAATATTAACTGCTTTTTCTAACTCATAAAATGCTTGATTCCAATTATCTGCTTGCAATTGATCCGAAGTAGCATTATCCACAATAATAGCAGCGGTATCATCCACCATATTATCGCTTTTGATATTAACTCGCAGATTATAAGATGTTCCGAATCCGCTAACCCCGCTCTGAATTTTTTCAAGGGAAGGAATTATTATTCCAGGAAGGCCATCTCCTATTAGCTGAGTATTCCCCGAAGGTGCATCTAAAAATAATATACCCAATAAATTTGTTGCGAGAATAGTATCTTCAACAGAATTATAAACGGAATAATAAATCATTACAGCATTAAATTCAAAAGTGTCGTTTACAACTAGATCCGAATCCATTGCTAATTGATCGAATGTTAAATTGGGTTTCGCAGGATAAATTGTTTGAAGCTTATTAATGTCTAAAATAAGCCCCATACAATCTGCTTTTGACCGTTTAAATTCCACAATTTCCCCCCCGTTTTGATATCTAATAGATGCATCATAATCCCCTGTTAAAAGATAAGACGAGGTATCTATAAGATAAGTATTTTGAGCGGAAGGATTTATTCCTTCAGCAGAATACCATCCTCCAGGAGTTCCATTTACTGTCATAGAGTAAGATCCTGCATCCCAGACTTTAGCGGAACTATCTATATAATCATAATATCCGGAAAAACTTAATCCATCGGGGTGGGGTCTCGTCCATCCTTCTCTACCTAAAATATTTTCCCCAAGACCCCCGATTTGCATCCCATGCATGTAGTTTGTATCCTCTATTTGCTCAAAGAAGGGTTCCATTTGCCCATGAGAAGTAGGAACTAAAATATAGGTTTCGTTATATGTTCCAAAAGAATCCTGTCTAATATTTCCTGCACTAACCTGGCCAAAATATTTTACAACCGTATTATATCCAACAGATCCATCAGAATCCTCTACCTCCATCCAATATCCGTTAGATGGATTTGCCCACCTAATGGCGCCTGTTTCCTTTAGCCATTTCCAAAATACTCTTTCAGAAACTGTTCTAGATAATGTAGAATCGTAGCTTGTTTGATTAAGGAGATTTGCTTCAAAATTAAGAGCATAATTCTGAAAACTTTCAGCAATAATAACTCTTCCATCTTTTATCGAATTTCCTGTTTTTTGATATTCAAAAGCACTCGGAATAGCAAGAACATTAAAACGGTTTTCAGCAATACTATCCGGCTCATTAATCTTGGGTATATTCAAAAGAGCGAAATGAGATATTTTGACAACATTGTTTCTTTCATTGATATTTAAACCAATATCTTCTACAGCAGAGCTAAAAGTGTAAATAGTTCCCCCGGTAGTTCTCATTCGCTTAACGAACGGTGTAACTCGATTATTAGACATATTCTATTATTGTTTTTTTATATATTCAATATATTATTTTTTATTAAATTTCTAGTGTATTATTAATTTGTAGAACAATCAAAAATTTTTCCTGCCGTCGAAAATATACTTTTAAGATGAGCAATATGAGTAGATCCATCAATGCCAGGTTTGTCAGAATTTACCCCATTTACATAAACTGCTAAATCTATAACTGGCGGATACGTTGAATACCAAATATCTAATTGATGAAAAATATGATCTATGGATAAGGATATTAATGAACAATCATTTGCTTTAAAATTTATAAAAGGACGAGTTAACAATGGCAATATAATATTTTGGAGTTTTGGATTATTATAAACCATAAAATTTATCCCTAATCCGGTAAGACTCGAAACATCTAAAGTCCCTGTTAAATCACAATCATATGCATAATACGCAATAAATGCTTGAGATGAATCCGGATTAAGTATTTGAGTGAGATTTGAATTATTATAAACTATAAATTCCCCTCCCAATCCGGTAAGCCCAGAAATATCTAAAGCTCCCGTTAAATTACAATTTACAGCGTCATATCCTTTAAAAACTTGATGCGATATTGGATTTATAACTTTTGTGAGATTTGAATTATTTCCAATACTAAAATACCCTCCTAATCCAGTAAGCCCGGAAATATCTAAAGCTCCAATTAAATTGCAACTTCCTGCATAATAATCCGTAAATATCTGAGATGAATTCGGATTAAGTATTTGGGTAAGATTTGAATTATTATAAACTTCAAAATCCCCTCCTAATCCAGTAAGCCCGGAAACATCTAGAGTTCCATTCAGACTACAATCATATGCATAATACGCAATAAATGCTTGAGATGAATCCGGATTAAGTATTTGGGTAAGATTTGAATTATTATAAACTTCAAAATCCCCTCCTAATCCAGTAAGCCCGGAAACATCTAGAGTTCCTATTAGATTACAATTTTCAGCCTTATAAGCTATAAATAATTGAGATGATGTAGGGTTTAAAATCTGTGTAAGATTTGGATTATTATTTACGCCAAATTCCCCCCCTAATCCGGTAAGTCCGGAAGCATCTAGAGTTCCCGTTAAATTACAATTTGAAATATTATATCTGGTAAAAATTTGAGATGATACTGGATTTAAAATTTTGGTAAGATTAAGATTATTATTAGCTCGAAAATCCCCTCCCAAGCCGATGAGCCCTGAAATATCTAAAGTTTCTGTTAAATCACAATGATCTGCATGTATTGCATCAAATAGCTGAGATGAATCTGGAAGGAGAATTTTTGTGAGTTTAGAATTATAACCAATTTCAAAATGGTTTAAGTTACTAAGGCTAGATATATCAAAAATCCCAACTAAATCCGCTGAATTCATATAAATTTGCGTAATTGATCCCGCGTCACTAGCAGTTCCTTTGTATATAGTCACTATTTTATCTCCAATAATTGTATATTCATGTGAAAAACTATTTGAATCTATAATGGAGCCATCTCCTAAATCCCAATGTAATATTCCTGCCATATTAAATTATTTTATTTTAAATTACCGTAAATGCTGGGGAAAACACATTTGTTGATGATTCCGTAGTAAATTTAAGTAGCATCACTTCTTCCGGCGGTGTATTAATAGTTATGGAAATATCTATGCTCCAATTTGCAAATTCGGTTTGCAAAGCAACTAATTCGGTATTTGACCATCCATTAGTTGGCCATGAATTTCCCCCACCC
>Ga0172381_10004090_pt1 | contig 15199 bp, 19 predicted proteins | sample Leawel6488metaG_FD_119754 | JGI IMG/M metagenome (GOLD analysis project Ga0172381, IMG submission 119754) | Leachate microbial communities from a municipal landfill in Southern Ontario, Canada - Leachate well 64-88 metaG | ecosystem: Engineered > Solid waste > Landfill > Unclassified | place...
ATTTATGATTGTATGTTTAATAAATTATCTATTTTTGCCTTATCAAATCCTGTGACAATTTCTCCATTAATATCTAATACCGGAACCCCCATTTGGCCAGAAATTTTGATCATTTCCTGTAATCTCTTTTCATCTTTGGAGACATCTATTTCTTCAAAGTCTTTTCCATTGGTTTTTAAATATCCCTTCAGGGTTTTGCAATATACACAGGTTGGAGTTGTATATAATTTTATCATATGAAATTAATTACAGCTTGCTGATGATGTGCTTCCTGATCCTGAGTAATTTTCAGAATACGATGTTGCGGCGGAAGCTGTATTTAAAGTTTGTGAACAGAATCCCGGCTCTGAATTTGATGAACAGCAGACAATTTCTTTGACTGCGTCTGAAGATCTTCCTCCAAATCCTGATTCATCAATGTTGGCGCTGCCAACCATTAATGTTGGAGATCCTGAAACTCCATAAGTGTTGGCCGAAGAAAAGTCGGCTGAAGCATAAGCAACTCCTCTGCTGGAATCTGACATACAGCCCGATAATGTTGAAGTATTAACTCCAGAGGATGCTAAACATCCTGTTGAATCCCCCGCCTTGATAAAACAGGAGACATAATTCCAATATTTATCTGATTGCTCATCTCTGATACAAATTTGTCTTAAATTTTCCTGAGCTTCTTCTTCTCCATGCATTGAAGAAATTGTATTTCCGTCAGCTGAGCCAATATATTTGACTTTTAGATAATTTGCCAATTCCGGAACACTTGCAACTGCGTCAGCCATTGCTCTCTGCATCTGCAATCCATAGGGACAAGCAGCAACCACATAAGCTTCTAATACTGGCTTGTCGGTTTTGGCTAATTCATCGCAAGTTGCAGCCGATGTTGTTGAAGTTGATTCTGTATTTTTACCCTCCGTCTCTTCTGCCTCTGACATATTAATAACTGTTGGGAATAAAAACTTTCCATCTTTTGAGATGTAAGAATCAAATTCTGTTTCGCCAATTTTAATCTTTATTTTAATAAGACCGCTTTCTCTTGAAACACTTACTAAGGAAGCAGTGCTGCTGGCAAGTCCGTTGTCGTTAATATAATTTATTGTTTTCTCAGCAATTTTTTTGTCTCCAGACTCCCAAAATCTTAAAACTGATAAATCTGAATTTGATTTAAAATAATATACTCCCCATGCGATAACAATAACAAGCAATGCAACAGTTGTAATTACAGTTTTTCTGTCCTGCTTTTTGACAAAGTGCTTGGTGCCATTGAACCACTGCTTAAGAGTATTAGATACTTTTTTCAACATAAATTTTCTTTTTAATTCCTTGTCTTTAATTTGAAGATCTAAGGGAAATTCCCTACTACAAAATTAAAAAGCGAAATTAAATTGGTTAATAATTATTATTATAATATAATGTAATTTTTTTTATTGCAACTTTTTATAATCTTTGCCGTCAAAATCATATTTTACCGATCCCCCAAAAGTTATTTCAAAATCAATAATTTTATCGTCTGGAATATTCTCTATATATTTAACAATTGACCTTAGCGCATTTCCGCTTGAGACAATCAAAATATCTTTTCCTGATTTTAATTCTGGCTCAATCACTTTTTGGAAAAAAGGAACTGCTCGATTATAAGTATCTTTTAATGATTCACCCTCGGGCGGAGCAATATCATAGCTTCTTCTCCACAAATGAACTTGTTCTTCGCCAAATACCTTTTTGGCTTCGTCTTTGTTTAACCCCTGTAATTTTCCGTAATACCTTTCATTTAATTCTTCGGCAACAAAGGCTGGGATATGATTTGTCGGACCTTCAAGATTTCCCCATTCTTGCATTTTCCCATTAAAATATTGGAATATTGGATATTTTCCCCCTAAAAGACGTAAAATTCTTAAAACTGTTTGTTTATTTCTGGAAAGAGGCGAAGTATAAATGATATCTATATTTAATCCTTTAAATTGTGCAGCAGCGGCTTCTCCTTGTGCAATTCCCTCTTCTGATAAAGGATTATCAACCCAGCCTGCAAACCTATTTTCAACGTTCCATTGTGATTTTAAATGTCTTTGTAAATACAATTTTGCCATAGCGTTGATTATTTATTTAATTCTTGTTCAATTTCTATAACACGTTGGTATTTGACCATTCTTTCGTCTTTTGCGGGTGAACCCGACTTTAACCAATCCGCTCCAGCCCCAACTGCCAAGTCGGCAATAAAGTTATCCATTGTTTCACCAGATCTGTGTGAAACAATAACTTTCCAGCCAAATGATTTTGTCATATTAATAGCATCAATAGTTTCTGAGACACTGCCTATTTGATTCAATTTTATTAATACAGCATTGATGGCCGACTTATTATGAGCATCCTTAATCCTTTTAATGTTGGTTGTTGTTAGGTCATCTCCAATAATTGTAATTTTACTTCCCATTTCCTTTGTAAATTCTTCCCAACCTTGCCAATCTTCTTCTGCAAATGGATCTTCAATAGAAACAATAGGAAATTTTGCAACCAAATCTTTATAAAATTCGGTAAGTTCGGCTCTTATTAATTCTCTGCCTTCCAAATCATATTTGCCGTCTTTATAAAACTCAGACGAAGCGCAATCCAACGCAAATTTAACATCATTTTCATAATCTTCGCTGGCATTTTTGATTAAGAATAGAGCTTGTTCAGCTTTAGAAATCGGCGGAGCAAACCCTCCTTCGTCTCCAAGACCCAAATGTTCGTCTCCAAAATTTGCTCTGACAGCTTCCCTCAGTTTCAAAAAAATATTATTCCCTATGACCAAATTTTCCGCCATAGTCTTTTTTTGCGGAACAATCATAAATTCCTGGATTTCCAAATCATTTTTGGCATGAGCGCCGCCGTTTAAAATATTAAACATCGGCAACGGAATATTTATTTTTTCTCCTCCTGCCAATTTGTTTATCCATTGATACAAAGCCATTTTTTGTGAAGCAGCACCTGCTCTGCAAACAGCAATAGAAACACCCAAAATAGCATTGGCACCGAGCTTAAATTTATTTTCTGTCCCATCAAGCTCAAGCATCAAATTATCGATTTCCCTTTGATTTATTACGTCCTGTCCTATCAGCTTTGGCGCAATTATTTCATTTACATTTTTTATAGCCGTGGAAACACCTTTTCCGTCTGCATCTCTTAATTCCAAAGCCTCATTTACGCCAGTGGATGCTCCAGATGGGACAGAGGCAACAAATACGCCATTTTCCGTTTCAACTTCAACCTCAACCGTTGGTTTATTTCTTGAATCTTTAATCTCGTGAGCTGTAATATTTTTGATTTTCATTTTATATTGATTTTATTTTTATGATTTTATGGACAATTATTTCCGTGAGCGGAATATGTTGTTGAACAACAACACCCAGTATCTCCGTCACGCCAATAACTTGTATTATATGAATCATTATAAATTTGGTTTTGATTGTCAATACACATTGCTACTCCCCTATCCTGAAAGGCAACATTCCATTGACCGTTTTGGCAAGCAGTACTTGTAGTTGTATCATCACATGTCGTAAATAATGCTCCAGCTCCGCCCATATCATTGAGTATTGCCATCACTTCGCTTGATGAACAAAAGTTATCATAATTGCTGTATTGTTCATAATATTTATTTGAAACAATAATGGCTCTTCTTAATGCCGCCGTTTCTGCCGCGGTTCTTGCTTTTTTAGTGTATATCATTGCATTTGTGGTGACTATTGTTGCCAAAATTCCAATTATTGAAACCACAACAACCAATTCAATAATAGTGAAACCTGCACCAGTTTTATTAAATAACTTAAATTTATCTTCAATCCTTTGTTTAGTTTTTAAAAACAATGACATAATATTATTATTAAAAAAATTTTATTGAAGAACGGATAAAGATATTCCAATATCGTCTCCAAACAACTTTTTTGGGCAGTCTGAATTACTTGAATCCCAGCCGGAATCGTCTACTCCGTTAGGACCAAATGACCAAATAGGAGAGCAATTTCCATCTTGATCATTCTTATCATAGTTATAAGGATTTCCCCAGGGATCAAAGAATAGCGAGCTATTCTCCGGTATAATATCTGTTATAATTAACTCATTGACCACATTATTCCACGCTTCCTGATCTTTGTACCCTCCGCCATTAAAAAGACATTCATCTGGATCATCAACCATTCCTGCCGGCAGACATCCTTTATTTGATCTGTGGATTTCCATTGCCTTGGCTATCTGACCTATATCTGCTTTGGTTTTTGCTATTTTTGACTTCTTAAGATACTCAGGCATATTCAGCGCAATAACCCCATACAATACCGCAACTGCCCCAATCACTGCGATTAATTCAACAATTGTAAAAGGTTTTCGTTTGTCTTCAATACTTGGCATAACTTTTGCTAAGTTTATTTTTAATTTTATCTTTTAGAGCGATTGCGTTTATCTATTATACCTTGTTTTTGAAAATTTAAAAACAACATAAATTTATCTGTTTAGTTTAAGTTAGGAGATGCTTCATAAATCTGATTAGAATAGCTTCCGCCACAGGCAGAACACCAATTAATAGTATCATAAAAATATTTAGTACATTTATTTTTGCAGCTTAATTGGTGATTTGCAGTTTCTAATTGGGCGGTTAGGTCATATTGATTGGCATGTGTGTACCTTCCGACGTTTCCATAAGCGTAAGAATAATTGCCGTCAGTCCAGGGGGCAGTTGCATTATTTATCGGGTCTTTGGGCAAAGAAGAAATATAAGGCTTCAAATAATTTTCTAAAGTTTGCCAGGATGAATTTGCGCTGTAGAAATATCCATTGCAATCATATCCGCACCCCGATGGAGGATAATAGCCATTAGCGGCGCGATACATCTCTAAAGCTTTTCTGATATTATCTAAGTCAGAAATCCTTCTTGCGTCCCTGGCTTTTGTCTGATACTGATTTATATTAAGCAAAACAATCCCTGAAAGCACAGCGATTATAGCGATAACAACTATAAGTTCTATGATCGTAAATCCACTTTGTTGATTTTTGGCGACTGGCATAAATATTTATGGATAATCCGCTTCAAATTAACGTTTATTAAGACCAATTGTTTTTATAGAAGTATTGCTTCCGGCGCCGCCATATCTCCAGCTACTTGTTCCATTACACGCAGTCACTCCAGGATCAACCCCAGATGCAATTTCTAAGGTATAAACTATCATATACCACTGTCGTTGCCCGCATCCGGTGCAAGCAACATCGCATCCGGATTCGCTTCCGCAGCAGTAATTAGCGGCAAAATAACAATATGTATAAGCTCCGTCAACAGCGGAACCTGTTGCTGATTGTTTAGGATCTGTAGGCAGTGCTTTAATATATGGCGCTAAAGCCGTCTGCAGCGTTGCCCAGCCGCTGTTATTACTGCATTGCCATGCCGCATAAGGATATTTTCCATTGACTGCATAATACATTTCCAGCGCTTTTTGCAGTTGAACCACATCTGCTTTTCTTTTTGCATCCCTGGATCTTTTAGAATAAACGTCCACACTGATTATCACTATCGTAGATAAGACGGCGATTATTGCAATGACAACAATCAGCTCAACAATAGTGAATCCGGCCCCAGTTTTATTAAATAACTTAAATTTGTCTTTATGCCTTCCTTTAAACAAAATATAAAAATGGCGCTGAATAAAACCTTTTTGATTGTTTTCTAAAATTGGCATAAACTCTCGCTGAAGTTTTAAGTTTATTGATTTAACTTTCTCAAATAGTCATACGCCGCCAAGGCTGTTTTACATCCTTCGCCCGCAGCTGTGACGATTTGCTTATATGGTCCCGAGTTATCATCTCCAGCTGCAAAAAGTCCTGGCGTTTTTGTTGTAAATGTCTCCGATTCAACCATAATTTCATCTCTTTTTGAAAAGTCCACCAATCCTTTTGCCAAAGCCGTAGCTGGCTGGCTTCCAATCTCTATAAAAATTCCGCCAACTTCTAAGGTCTTCATCTCCTTTGAAACATTATCTTGGTAAATTAAAGAATCAACCATTACTCCTCCTTTTATCTCCTTTACCGACGCATTTGTGATAATTTCAATTTTATCTGATTTGGTAACATCTGTCTTATTGGCTTCATCTGCTTTAACCTCTGCGCCAAATTCCAAAATGTAAATCTTTGTCGCGTAGTTTGTCATAAACAAAGCAGCCTCAAGTCCCGCATTGCCCCCGCCAACGATTGCAATCGTTTTATTTCTAAAAATTGGGCCATCGCAAGTGACACAATAAGAAATACCTTTACCAATGTATTCCTTTTCGCCGATAGCTTCTAATGGCCTTGGGTCAGCTCCAGTAGACACGATTACTGTTTTACTTTCCACTTTTTCTGCATTTTCCATTGTGACAGTAAAAATATCATTCTGCTTTTCTATTTTACTAACCTGAGAAAATTTAATTTCAACAGATTCCTGTTCTTTTAAATGCTCAACAAATTTTTCTATTAATTCCATTCCAGAAATTCTTGCAAATCCTGGATAATTACAAACCTCGGTAGATTTTTTTGCCATTTGACCGCCAAACTCCTTAGTAATCAAAAGAGTTTTCATTCGCTGTCTTCCAGCATAAATGCCAGCTGTAATCCCAGCAGGACCACCGCCTATGATAATTAAATCGTAAATCATTTTGTTATTTTTTAATAATTATATAATTTTACAACAATTTTGACGGAAAACAAAATTACTGCCCTTGTTGGCAGTAATTTTTAAACTATCTACTTTAAATTTTTAATATATCTCTTAAGCTCATCTGAATATCTTGGGTCTTTAAGGGCAAAATATATAAAAGATTTCAGCCATTTTAATTTATCTCCACATTCCAGCCACTCCCCTTTTAATTCATATCCATAAACAGTCTTTCCTTCGTTTAACATCTTCTCAAAAACTTCAGCCAAAAGTATTTCTCCCTTATTCGATGGCTCCGCCTTTTTAAGATATCCAAAAACATCGGGAGTTAAAATATATTTTCCAACTATAACCAAATTTGACGGAATTTCTTCCAGTTTAGGCTTTTCAATTATTTTTTTGATTTTATATAAATTATTCGCTATTTTTTCAACTTCAACCGATCCGTAGGCAGGGACTCTTTCCCTTGGCAATTGCTTCAATGCGACAACCGGAGCTGAACAGGTTTTAAAAATGTTTATTAATTGCAATATTGCCGGAGTTTCGGAATCTATGATATCGTCTCCGAAAGAAACAGCCACAGAATCTTTTTTAATCTTTTTAGCCGCCTGCAAAAGGGCATGACCATCGCCCAACGCTTCTTTTTGGGTCACAAAGTCAAAAGTTATTCCCTCAAAAAGTGATTCAAATTCTCTAAATTCTTTTAATATATCTTGCTTATTCCTTTTAATTAAAAACTTTTCTAATTCCGGAGATTTTTTGAAATGTTCTAGAATTAATTTCTGTTTTGGGCTGACCACAAAAACTATCTCTTCAATCCCTGACTTTTTCATTTCGTCAATTATGTATTGAATAATTGGCTTATCAACCAACGGAAAAAATTCCTTTGAAATGGATTTTGACAAAGGTAAAAACCTTGTGCCAAGCCCTGCTATTGGAATAATTGCTTTTTTAACTTCTAATTCTTTTTCCATATTTCAAGATTTAAATTTATTTTAAATTTTATGCTTTAAGTTTCAAGGTTTAAGATTTATATTTTACTCTCCTTAAAAATGCGGGAATTTCCCATTCTTTTTCCTGATCCAACTTCTTTTTTTCTTCTTGGTCTTGAGCTTTTCTAACTTCTAATCCGCTTCTTCTTATTGTGCCGCGCCTTGTTCCTGCTAAACCCTTATTTAAATCTAAGGACAAAGAGGTATCAATTATATTTATTTTCTTCTCCAGCCCAACTGATGTCATTGGAGTTGCATCTTCAAACGCTGGAATAATATTATTTGGAACTAATTTTTCTTTTTTTGGCTCTTTTACTGAAACAGATTTTTTAGGCTTGCTAGTTTTCAGTTTTATATTTTCAATTTTTTTGTCTTCCTTTTCTTGTTTTATTTCAATCTTTTCTTCTTTTATAATTTGTTCTTTTTTTACAATGACTTCCGGCACCTTAACTGGCTCAAAGCTATCATTCACGCTCGGGCCTGTCATTAAAATTGTAGTTTTGATTTTTGCTTTTAGCTTTGGATTTTTTGAAATTCCAAAAATTATTTTGGCCTTTGGATTTAATTCGGAAATATGCCTGCTGATTTTTTCAACTTCAAACATTGAAAGATTATCCGCTCCAACAATGTTAAACAAAATATTCTCAGCTGTAAATGTGTGATTTTGCAGCAATTGATTTGTAAAAATACTTTGACATATTTTTTCAGCTCTTTCCTTTCCAGATTCCTCAACTGTATTTAAAAATGCTTGATTTCCTTTTCCCTTAAGGATTGTTTTTAAGTCGGCAAAATCAATATTTATTATTCCAGGGTTATAAATTAAGTCTATTAAACTTTCTAAGGATCCTATCAGGCTTTTATTAACCATAGAAAAGGCTTCTGTAATAGGAGTGCTTTCATCTATAATTTTAAATATTCTTTCATTTGGTATGACAAGCGATACGTTTAAAGACTGTTTAAGTGTTTTTAAAGCGTTTTGGGCAATTCTATTTTTATTTTTTCCTTCAAATTTAAAAGGTAAAGTAAAAATCCCTAAAGTTATTCCACCAAACTCCTTTGCTGCATCAATAAATGCCTGAGTTGCCCCAGAGCCTAATCCCCCACCCAATGAGGCTATAAAAATCACAATATCCTGTCCAACGAAAATATCCTTAAACTTATCTTTTGATTCTTCAGCAGCTTGTTTTGCTAATTCAACATTTACACCAGTTCCTAATCCATGTGTTAGATTTTCACCAAACCATAGGTGTTTTATTCCATTTCTCTTTTTTAAAGCCCTTATGTCTGTGTCTGCAATTAAAAATGTGGCTTTTTCCAGAGATTTCCCTATTTCAGAGACAATAGATCCTCCTCCGCCTCCGATTCCAATTACTTTGATCTTAGCCTTAAAAAGCGCTTCTGGAGAAAAAACAAAATTTTCTTTCGCAGGCAATTTCTTTTCTACAAGCTTTTTTACTTGCTTCCCGACCAAACTCGCCTTCGGGCGAGATTGTGACGGGCCCGTCAAAATGCGCTTTGTGATTTTGTTGGGTTTAACAACTTTTTTTGTAGTTGTTTTGGTTGTTGTTTTAGTAATAATTTTTTTAATGTCTTTTTTAGGTTTTTTGACTGCCAATATTTTTTTAACCGGCTTTTTTGTCTTATTTTGTTTCTGTGGCTTTGTTTTTGCTTTAATTAAAACTTTACCAGGTTTTTTAACCTCTTTTTTTACCCCCACAACTTTCGCTTTCAGGCGAACTGGTCGTGGTGATTTCTTAACCGACTTGGGTTTTGCTTTTATCTTTTTAACAGCCATTATATTAGTTTACCTCCGCATTTAAAAAAATCAACTTGCGAATAAAAATTATTATGTTTTAATTTTTGTTATAAAATAATTTTAAAGGTTGAACTATTATAATCAATCTAGTTAAAAAATACAAATTGAAATGCACGGGTATTTGCCCCGCAGTATTTAATTAAAAATCCGGTTAATAAAAATTGTCAGACAAAAAACCCTAGTTATTAGGGTTTGGTTTACATGGCGGGAGAACTCTCGAGATTGGCATATATTGTGGTTATCACCATTCTAGAACAATTATCAAGCTGAAATCGGTTCAGCTCTTCCCTTTGGGTCTCTTCCATATTATTGTTTGCCACAATATAGCATTCGCACAATCTTCCAGTCTGTTTAAGAATTTCCGCAACGTTTTTCGGCTTGCGGAGATTTACTTCGCAAAATATATGAGGCTTGATATGCTTGAAAAAATAATCGTGCAGCCTCTGTCTTATCTCGGCGCTTCTGTCAAAAAGAAAAACAGCCACGACATATTGTCTTTGTCTTTTCATATCCAGCTCCTTTTTTAATGGGCTTGATACTATGACTTATACAACATTTTATGATTTTAGGCAAGACAACTAAATGATTTCTACAATCTTGGCGCGAGAAGAATATCCAGAAACAATTTTTACCCTAGCTGAGGCTATTTTAAAATAAACTGCTAAAGCATTTCTGATTGCCTCATTCGCCTTGCCTTTTTCTGGCTTTTCTTTAACAGAAACCACAAAGTTATTATCATCAATCTTCTCAACTTTTTCCTCTCTGGCGTTTGGTTTTGCCTTAACATTGAATTTCACCCCGTTAGAAGTCTTTGGCGAAAAAGAATTTTAGTCGGTTTTTGAGATATCTTTTTCCCATACCCGATTTTAAATACCTTTCTCTTGCAAAAGCATCTGATTTATTTAAACAAACTTCACAATAAATTAATTTCCATGGCCCCCCATATTTTGTTGTCTTTGTTTTCCCAGAATTATGTTCTAAGACTCTTTTTCGCATATTTCCAGTCGCTCCCGTATACCACTTTCCATATTTGTTTTGCAATAAATAAGTATACCACATAAACAACTTCTAACGGGGTTCATATAACAATTTCTTCTTGATTTCCAAGCAACATCACATTTTTTGATTGCACTAATATTGCTTGTTCATCAGTTATAATCTTCAACTTTTTCCTTTGCCACTTCCACGGCATTTTTTTCTTAATTACTTCGGCATCCTCTGGCTTATAGTGGCAAAAAATATCAAATGGGACTAGATTAAGCCCTTTTATTATTTTAACCTTTTCTTTACTGGTCCAAGCTACAGTTTTTATTGTACGTCCTGCTACAACGCTTCCGGCTCCCGAACCAAAATAAACTTTTCCATCTTTTAATAGTTTCCTGATAATTTTTTCAAAATTGCATTTTTTCATCGCTTGCAGTAAAAAGGCGGGACTTCCATCTTCAATATAAATAATATCTTTTATTTCTATTAATTTTCTCACTTCCGATTCTGATTTTCCTTCAATATCAACCTCCTGAATATTAAAACCCATATCTTTCATAATAATGTAATTTTTTTTCAGATGGTCTATATTATCAACCACTTTAGCAGCCGTGATAACAAAGGCAACTGTAATATCATAAGCGGGTTTTTGCAATAGTTTTACAATTTCTGACTTCATTTGCATCCCCGATGAGCTTAACAAAATCGTTTTTGCTCTGCTTTGCTTGATTTTTAGGTTTATTACACCTATAAAATAATACAAAACTGCCAGCATTATAAAAAATAAACCAATAACCCCTATTCCAACAATTGCAAAAGGAGTTAAGGCAAACTGCCAAAGAGGAGTTTCAAAAAACTTCATTTTTAGGGTTGGAACCTGCCAATAGATATTTAATAAAGATTTGGCGTCATAACTTTCTGTTTTTCCAACAGCCAAAACATACCTTCCCAAATTATCCGAAGAATATATTTCTATTTTATATTTTCCTGCAGAAAGCTGTTTTTCTAATTCCGGCCCCTTTACGTAGTATTCTCTGCTAAAAGAGTCATAATATTCGTTCCACTCAGAGATTAAGCCGTTTACATTCGCAATTTTTTCTTCCGTGCCATCATCCTTAATCAAAAAGATATTAGCAGAATATATGCCATCTCTATTTTTTGCCTCTGGTACTAAAAGATTTAAATAAAAATTAAAATCCTTATCAGATGTTATAAAATAATTTTTTGACGAACCAGTGAGTTCATCATAAAATGCTTGAGAATTCTCAGGATTACTAACAGTCACATCTCCTTGCTGTAAAAAAATAAGATTTGGATGATGCGTGAAAGTAGCGGATCCTGCTGTTAAAAAAGAAAAACCTGCAACAAAAAGTGCAAATAAAACGCCTTTGATTGTATCAAAAATCTGTTCTTGCATCTAATTAGCCTTTTTTGCTTTTATTTTTGTTTCTGTTATTAATGTTTTCTAATCTGGCTGCATTTCCCCAAGACCTGTTTATTGGTTTGTCTTGAAAGCTCTTTTGGCTATTTTGAAACTTTTTTAAATTTCTAGGTGGAGTATATTTTTCCATATATAAAACAAAATATTTATTATTTTTTATGAATCTAATTTAAAGTCCAGAGGAAATAATTTAGAATTCCTGCAAATGAAACCCACAATATGTAGGGCAAGAGTAAATAAGCTGCTGTTTTAGAGACTCTATAAAAGCTTATTATTGTTAATAAAATTGCAAACCAAAGGACTATAAGCTCAAAAAATGCAGAACCGATAGCGTGCCTGCCGAAGAATAATAGAGACCAATAAATATTTAAGAATAGCTGAATAAAAAATATAGAGATTGTGGTTCCTTTTTGCCATTTTCCAGACCAGAACTCTTCAAAAAACTTATTTAGCTTAATTTTGGCTCCTATTTTGATTTTATTTTTGACAGTCCATTTTTTATCCCAAGCCAGATAAAACGCTATTCCCATTAGCAAAAACAGTAATGTCCAAACTGGAGCAAAAATCCAATTTGGCGGGCTAAAAACTGGCTTATTTAAATCGGCAAACCAATTTTCAATTGATGGCGTAGTAAAAACAGAACCGATTACACCAGCGAATTCGCAAATGATAATACTAATAGAAAGTTTTATTATTTTGTCAGAATTCATATTTTGTAATATTAATTTACAAATTATTTACAGTCTGTTGGACAATCTGCTGATGTTTCCGGACAGACGCAATTTGAACCGGTTTTGGCGCATTCATCATCTTTTGCCTGGCAAACTCCGTTCCCACACTCGTCCAGACACATAGTCAGTGTTCCGCCTCCGTTGGTCGCTTCTGCTTCTATTTGGATTCCGGATTGACTTCCATTGGTTTCTGCTTCTACGTTTATTGGTTGGTTATTTTCTGAAGGAAAATTTTGCTGACCTTCACCCTCAGGAGATTCCGTATTTACTCCGCCCAAAGAATTTTCAACCTCGGGATTTTGTATATTTAAGGATTTATATGCAAAAAGACCGACTGCCAGAATGATAACTAATAAAATTAACGCTACTGTTAAAACTTTTTTATCTATTTTTGAAAACATGGGTTTGTGAAGCGAACTTACTCCATCCGCTTTTAATAATATATTATATAATTTTACTCTATTAAAAAACATTTTGCAAAGAATTCAAACAAAAAAACCAAATACTATACGTACTCGGTTTTTTAAATAATTTGGTGGGCCCGGAAGGAACGCGCCACTCTCCCTCTGTCTTAGAAAAACTTTTTTATTTATTCTTAATTGTGCGTTTTTTAAATAATTTGGTGGGCCCGGAAGGAATCGGACCTTCGACCTCTGTCTTATCAGGACAGCGTTCTGCCACTGAACTACGAGCCCACCAAATTATTTAACCAGTCATCGTTCTGCCACTGAACTACGAGCCCGTGTGGCTAATTAACAATTTAAATTTTAACAAAAAAAATCCAATCGGTCAATATAAAGAATAAGTATAAAAAAATCGGACCATTGCAGAGCAATGGTCCTTATACGAAAAATGGGATGTGAAAGAGCGGGAAAAGTGAAAAAAGTTGGCAGGGGAGATATTAGGAGTGGAAAGTGAGGGGTGGAAAATGAAACGAAGATCGCGAAGAGCGGGAAAAACGGGCAAGAAAGGTCTGGCCCAATCAAGTGAAAAATGGGGGCGTTACCTTTTGCCGAAAGCTCTTGGCGAAATCCACCAATAATGTACGTCAGCACCTGACGTGGTTGACGCACAAAGCGACTTCCCGAAGCCTATCTCGCAATTATGTTTTTGCATCGTCTGATGCCGCGATTGCCAGCTACGAAGCTGTGCATTGAATTTTTTCGCGGAGACAATACCCTGCCAACTGTCCACAAAGCTATCCTCAGTTTTATAAAAGGATAATTTTGTGGACAGTTTTTTTAAATGTTCTCTTCCTCACTTTAATAATTGCACTCTTAAAGACCCTTGTCAAGCCCCTTTAGTCCTTTTCTATTTGTTTCAACATATACTGATAATCTTTTGTGGTTAAATGCCAGTTTCCTGGAATTAAAGGGTTATCTAAGTCATCAATAACAATATAAATTATGTAGGCCATTAAAGCTAAACTTACAGTAAAACTATAATCAAGCCATACATCTTTTACCCCAATAAACAGGCAAAGAATAATTACAAGAAACGTGCAAAAAAGCAGAGAGGCTTTCAGCGCTTCGGGAATATGATGAGAACTATACTTTAATCTGCTAGTACGAGCTTCAATTATTCTGTAAAAGAAAGAAAATGTTGTTGGCATTAAATCTTTATCTTTCTGGGACATTTCAAACATCATAGTTTCAAGGCTTGAAAATGCTTTTTCTATTTTTTCGCTCTTTTCCTCCTTTTCTGACTTCTGCAAACCATTATCAATCATTTCCTTAAGATAATACTTGATGTGCTTGCTGAATTTATCTTTGTATTCATCAGGCAAGTATCTTGACCATAAATATAATTCGCCTAAGGCATCAACCTCTCCCTTGACCGAGTCAACCAATCCATTCCAGTTATCCCACTGCTTTTGGACAATAAATCCGACTAGTATAGAAAACAGCATAACCAGCGATGAATACAGCCATGGCAATCCCCCTAAATCTTCCATTACGGCTCTTGCGTCATAAAAACCACTCAAGTGTACCCACAAGAAAAAAGATGAAAAAATAATTACGAATATTAAAATCTTTTGAGAAAAATTCATAGTTTTATTTATTTGAAAACAAACTCTTAATCTTTTGCCAAAAATCTTCATACGGAGACTGATGCTGCAACTCTTTAATCAAATTCATATGCTTTAACGTTGCCAAATATCCCTGCTCCGAAATTTCCTTCCATTTTTTAATATCCCCCATATAGTAATCGCTTAAATTAGGCTCTATTAAAATATCAACATCATTTTGATTTGGTTGAGCTGAAATCCTGTGATTTATCATATCAAAAGAATTGACCAATACCCCCATAATATTTTTAGGTTTTTGATATTTGCGATGACGTAACAAATTAACGGCAATTATTATATCCGCTCCACAGCTTTTTAATGGAGAGATTGGGACGTTTTCCACTATTCCACCATCAACCAACATTAATCCTTGCATTTCTCTAGGGGCAAATAGACCAGGCAAACAAGAACTTGCCATAACAGCATCAATCGCATTTCCCGATTTAAAAACAATTTTTGCACCAGTTTCAATATCGGTTGCGATTATTGCTAATGGAATTTTTGCATCAGCTATGTCA
>Ga0172381_10004091_pt1 | contig 15199 bp, 31 predicted proteins | sample Leawel6488metaG_FD_119754 | JGI IMG/M metagenome (GOLD analysis project Ga0172381, IMG submission 119754) | Leachate microbial communities from a municipal landfill in Southern Ontario, Canada - Leachate well 64-88 metaG | ecosystem: Engineered > Solid waste > Landfill > Unclassified | place...
CCCTCCCCGATGCGGAGGTGGAAGAATGAGTGGTAATGGAAAAGAAGTACCGAAAATATGTTGTTCAATGATGCTGTATGCATTAATGGATGGTAAGTTTTCTGTGAGTTATATTAATGGATATAGGAGACTGACACTTGGTGATTATGCAATAACATATTGTCCATATTGCGGTGACGAGATAATATATAATGATGCGTATGACAATGATTGTACAAATTATAATCATCGGAGATGGATTGTAAAAGATACTGAGGTGGAGGAATGAACATTAAATGTCTATATGGATTCCATGATGTGGAATATATTAGTGAACAAAAATTTAGTACACATATTAATAAAATATATAAATGCAAGAGATGTGGGCATAAATATGTTAAAACTGATAATCTTGATGGGGTTGATGAAATAACAAATATGTTTATGTGGTTAGCAACACTTGCGATATGGATGGTATGTAGTGGAATATTAATAATGGTGATATGATGAAATATGTAGTTTATAGAAATGATGTACCAATTGGTATATGTGATACATTTGTTGAGGTATTGAATAAACAATATAACAATGTTGGAATTATTAAATTATTGCATAGTAATGAGAATTATAGAACCGTTAGAATAAATGATGATATTAAAATTTACAACTGGGCATTGAGTGATAATGAGATTATGATGATATATAAATGGGGTGATTGATAATGAGAGAGTGTGGGGAACGTAGATATAAAACAAGGGTATGTCCATTATGTTTTAAACATATATCTGATAAATGGACTGAACCTGTTGAAGATGGAAAGTTTGATAGATTAATGAATGAAGTAAGGAAAAACTGCCAATATTGTTGTGGACTTGGATACAAGGAGGATGTGTATTGATGTGCCTAAAGCCACCTGTCATACACTGGTAAATATTTGGATGATGCTATTGAAAAAATTAAATGAATGGAGATTGATATATTTGAAAAATTGGATTATATATTTCTTAATTGGAATTGGTACAATATTATATGGCATATATGGGTTAGAGTTGTTCTTGCAAGATTTCCCACATAGATATATAATTATTGAACGGGCAATTTGCTATATAGCAGGTGTAATCTTTATAATTATGGCAGTAATAGCAAAACGGGAGAATTGGTAAATATGAAAAATGATGATATATCTGGAATAATTATATTTATAAATGTATGTATTACAGCATTAATGTACACATTTGTACGTATGTGGTATGCAAGTACATACACATATGATTATTTTATAACGAATTTTATCAACGGTGTAATTAGTCTATATATAATACTGATAATATTTGTAATTATTGTATTAATATCAGGGAGACGATAATATACCATATGCAATTGTGCAGGTAACCGATTTATCGGCAATTGACGATATGATAGATGATATAATAATATTCAATCGGATGAATGTCGTCTTGGCAGTTGGCAAATCTGCGGTAAATCGGTTATGTTGTCGTGCATCATACTATGGATGGGCGTATCAGGTATCTTATGAAGTGTAGAATTATGTACTTCAAGTACATTGTTATGTACCAAAAGATTTATATACTTATATAATTAAAGATATTATAGGAGAGATATTATGGCGTTGAAGGATTTATACGAACAAATTGAGCAGGATAAGCTAAATCGAGAGGTTAACAATATTCCAGCACAAGAAATTCGTGATATTATAAATGCACTGATTGATGAGAGTGGGAGAGTATTGGTTGTAGCAGTTACCAAGTTGTTGAACAGCATTGCCGAGGAACGTGGATATGTACGGGATGTCAAAATATCCCATGTCACTTCGGCGATTAAGGCAGACAAACGGTTATACACTATTAAGGAAAATCGATATTTGTGGATTGAGAGATATGACGAAATGTAAATATTTGGTCGAATTGCCAAACAACATATCATATTGTACGTTATATAATATACATATTGAAAATGTACGAGATTGCTATCGGGGTATATGTCATGAATATTATTGAGTTTTATACTAAAATTAAGAAATTCGATTCTGATGATACAGATAGTGAGGTTGTTGAAGCAATTAAAGATTTGTCATTCACCATTGGAAAGAGCAAGATGAATATTGATGTGCTGTATCATATCATATCATATCTATATATCGATGGGATTACCAAACATAAATTTGAACGGGTTTGCACCAACAATTTTCACATACTTGATGAGAAAGGAATTAAATATGTGGTGCTGATATGAAGGTAATGTACAACTATGAAGATGTGGATGATGATGTATTGTTCATTTGTATCAACGGTCATAATTGTGAAGATATTGGCAAGATGAAAGCGCAGTGCATAATTAACAATCGTAAATTTGATATAATATATATAATAAGTGATAGAATCGAATTGTCAGTTCCCATGTTGGATAGTATGGTGGAATTACTGACAAGGGGGTGATGAATTGGTTATCAAGGAAAGTTGCGAGTGTAAGGAAGATAAAATTGGAAGTGACATCATCATCGAGGAATTTATAAAATCAAATGTTGAGAATGTTACAGTTGATTGGGAAGATACCCATCGACCAAAGATGTCAGTGTATCAGGGATTGAAAGATTATTGTAATAGGAATGATATAGATGTGATATGTTATATAAGTTGTGGTGAGATACATCTACAAAGAAAAGTTAAGTAGGGTATTGTTGTTTTATATCTTGAAAGAGTGGTCTTTCGATGATGTAAAAAGTGCAAAGGATATTAGTAACGAGTTGCGAGAGGATTATGAAATTGTTATGTACGTATTGAATATGTACGTTGACATGAATGTTCTCTCAAAAAGGAAGATATACTCACGGGTTTATTATTATAAGCCAATATGGGAGTGTATGTTTGATAAAGATAAAAATTTAGGAGTGGTAATACATGAATAGAGAAGAAGTAATTAACAAGATAGTAGAGAGTGGAATTGACGCAAAGACAGCAGAGAAGAAGGTTAAGCAGATTGAGGATAAGATTAAGGTTCAACTTGCAAAACAGGATGCAGGGGTTATCGAGACTGCTATCAATCTCGCATATAATCAGCTTGTATCTACGGTTTCCAAGGAAAAGGTACGTGGAGTTGTGATTGGTGTCGGTGAGGAAAAGGATGCTAACGGATATGCAAAGCACGTTGCGACTGTTGCATATGAAGAGAACCCCCAAAGGGCAATTGCCGAGGGACTTGTCACCGTTGAGACGGATGAAGATGGTGAGGATGTTGTCATACCATTGGACACCAAGGAGTTCTTTGATGCGGATAAGAAAAAGAAGAATGGTAACTTTGGAAAGCCATTGCCAACAAGAATGCAGAGGGAAATTGTACTTGCCATCGAGAATGATGTTGTACGGGCATTTGCCAATGTGGATGTTCGACTTGGTGATGAATATGACGTATATGGGACAGTTAAGAAACCATATATGAATGTGTCTAAGAATCCAAAGCCACGATTTGTGCGAACGCCAAATGGAACGGAACGATGGTTGTTTGTGCATGATTCAGTCGGCAACTCTGACTTTGCCCAGTCATATTCTGATATGATGGAAGCCAAGAACAATACATTTGGAATTACCAAGGCATTTGTCAGGGCAATGGGTACGACAGAATACGGTACATGGGTTACTCTTGAATCCGATGAGAACGGACAGTCAATTATCTGCAACATTGGGAATGAGGTTGCCACCTTTGTAAATGAGGAGATTGATGTGGGATATGAAGTTATTGTTGTCGGTTCCCTAAGTCGATATACACCGAATGGTAGTGATGAGGAAAAAGTATCTCTCCGGGTAACTGGTATGATTCCAAATCCATCGTCTGTTGCCATCAAGGATGCAATTGGAGATGTGTCAGATATTCTGTATGCCGAGGATTAATAATCTTCGGTATTTATATTTTTTATATTATATATCGGAGGTAATATATTATGGCATGGGGTACACCATCAACAGAAAAAAAGAATGTGGAGAAAAAGAAGTTATCGGATTTGTTCATTCCATCAACCCAGATTAAACTGGATAATGGATTGAAATGCGCAATATATGGGAAAGCGAAGGTGGGGAAAACCCATTTCTGCATGACAGCACCGACACCAATATACTTCTTGGATACGGAAGGTTCTGCGAAGATTAACATTAAGCAGTTTCCCAAGAATGTTCAGGAACAATGTTTCATCTTCTCAGCATTGGATTATGCGACCAAAGATGCTAAAAGAGGAAAGATAGATGTAGTTGAATCACTGGATACCCTCTTTGAAGCGGTTGACCTAATTACTGATGAGACTATTAACAACCCGGATTTCAGTGGCACTATTGTAGTTGACAGTGGAACTGATGTATGGGATTGGTTAGGCACATGGTTAGAAGAACGAGCAGATGTCAAGACTACTAAGAGTGGTCAGATGATGCGAACGGAATGGGGTAAGGCGAATGGAAAGTATGCACAGTTCATGCAACAGTTGCTGAAATCTAATATGAATGTTATTGCAACATTCAGGGCGGTAAGTGCCATTGATAATCAAGGTGCGAATCTGGGATATGATAATCCTAAATGGCAAAAGAATACTGATTATTGGTTTGACCTTATTGCAGAGATGAAGGTGACTAGTAAGAGAGAATTGATTTGTCAGGGTGACAGGTTTGGACTGGGTGTTGGACACCGTATTGCTAATCCCACATGGCAAAGTCTGGTTGAGGATTTACGGCAGAATATAAATCTGGAGATATTTTAATATGACAGATATATCTTATGATTTAACTATAAAAGAATGGGAATATAGTAATGGAAAGTGGATAATTTCTGGAGAGGATGAAACTATGAATTATGTGGAAATTGTAAATGGAGAGGTTAAGAAAGCAGAGAAGGAATATGTTATTGCCGAGATGGGAAAGATTGAACGGTATATCCGTAAGCATGGATTGCATTTTGAGGATGTACGGAACATGATGAATCGGTATGATGTACTAGAACGGAAGCTGTAAGGTTTCCCATTTCTTTTTTTTGTTCAAAAGGTTGTGGATATATGTTTAAAAGAGAGAAGAAAGTCAGTGTATTTGAATATAATAATATTGTTGATAGATATAATACATTATTGATTAATTCAAAAAATGTAATTAAAGATTATGAGTTTATGTCAAAGCACGAAATTACATATGAAACATTATGTAAGGAATATTATGATTTTTGCAAGGAATTAATTGATATTTTTGAAGATAAGACAACATTGGAATATAAGATGGGTAAGATGGAATATGTTATACAGAAAGCATATGATAATGTTAAAATTCCATATGGAAAGATTAATATACATTGTGTATATAAATTTAATAATCCATATTATGATTTTGCAAAAATAGTAAATTGGTTAACTAATAATCCAAATGTTGATTATATTCGAAAATGTAAAGAAATTTGTAAAAAGAATTGGTGATATTGTGATTTATAAATGGGTGCTTGATAAATTTAAAGAGATTGGAATTGACAAATGGTTTGTTGATGAAATATATAAAGAACATAAACGGATATATTTGAATGATGATAGATTTACACCGGAAGAGATGTTGATTATTGCGTATCATGATTGTAAATGTTTTAATATAACAAATAGTGATATGTTTGAAGTAATTGATGATTTGAGAGAATGTGAAACTCTTAATGATATAATGGATATATAATGTGGTGGTTTGATGGTAAATTACATATTAATGAATCATAGTTGGCGAAGGGTAAATAACAAACCACAAGTTATGTTGTTTGTTCGTGAGATTAACAATAAGGGTATGCCAAGTCACCAGTGCAAGACAATACTAGTTGATGGATTCAAACCATACTTTTACGTGCCTGACATCGAAGGGGAATATATCAGTTGTTATGGTGATAAGATAAGTAAGATATTTTGTAATTTGCCATCTGATATACCAATCAAACGAAAGAGTTTTGACAAGACATTTGAAGCGGATGTTCTATATTCAAATAGATATACCATTGATAATGGGATAGAGTATGCGTTGACAATTGAGGATAAGAAGGTTATGCCTATTGATATTGATAAAACAATAACCCCACGAACATTATTCTTCGATATAGAGGTATTGATTCCAGAGGGTGAGATGCCGGATGTCCAGTCCGCCAAGTATCCAATAATAGCCATATCAACATATGATAATTATACAGAGGATATACATATATTTACATATAAAGGGCGAGTTGTTGATGAACGACAATCTAATTATGATAGTGAAAGTGAGATGTTGAAGGCATTTGCCGATTATATATACACTTGTAATTTTGACATCATATCTGGTTGGTATTCAGAGGGATTTGATGTGCCATATATCATGAAACGGGCAGATATGAAGGGTGCTGATATATCAGGGTTTAGTCGGATAAGAAGTATGTATCCCGATGAGAAAAGATGGTATGGGCGGTCAAGAATAGACTATCTGCAATACTTTAAAAAATGGTCTATGCCAATGGGACAGTTACCATCTTATGATTTAAAGACGATAAGCAAGACATTTGGTCATTTTGAATATGTAGATTATGGTGCGCAGATGCAGAGATTGACAGATGCTGATGATTGGGAGACGCTAGTGCAATATTGTATCAATGATTCAATCGCCCTTAAATTAATCGAACAGAATACCAAGGTTATATTGTTTTACGAGCAGTTGAGAAAATTGACTGGGGTAAAGATTGACGATTGCATGAGTAGTAGCAAGATGATTGAATCCCTATTGATGAGACGAGGAATAAAACCCATGCCAACAAGATATTACCATGATGATAAAGTGAAGATAGAAGGTGCGACTGTACTAACTCCACCAATCGGGGTGGTTGAAAATGTAGGTGTCTTTGATTTAAAGGCACTATATCCGAGCATAATATTAGCTTTCAATCTCTCACCAGACATTGATAAGATGATACCCAAGGTGATTACGGAACTGATGGATGTCAGGGATGAGATGAAGGCATTACGATTTGCTGGGAAAGCTGACGAACAGTTGAAAACATCCGAACAATCATTAAAATACGTAATTAATAGTTTTTACGGTTATCTGGCATTTAAAGGTTCTCGGTTGTATAGTAATGAAATAGCTGGGTTTATAACTCGGATGGGCAGAGAGATATTGCAAGGTATTAGGGAATTTGCGGAGAGCATTGGATATAACGCTGTATATGGAGATACGGACAGTACATTCTTAGGAGGGATATATGATGTGGACAGTGGTAAGAAATTGGAAAAACAAATTAATGACTATCTATTGGTATGGGCGAATGAAAAGGGCGTTGAAGAAAGCAAAGCACCAATAATTGAATTTGAGAAGTTGTATAAGTCTATATTGTTCAAGAAGAAAATAGGCACTGATGAACCAGCGAAGAAGAAATATGTGGGGATTGTTAGCTGGAAAGATGGAGTATATGAAGAAAAGATTGATTCCAAAGGTGTAGAGTTTAGACGGTCTGATACCCCAGAGGTAACCAAGAAGTTGTTGTATGATTTTGCAATCACCGTTTTACGGGATAAGGATGATGCCAAGGCAATACAAATGGTAAAGGATACATACAATGCTGTCAAATGCGGTTCATTGCCTCTACATGACGTTGGAATGCCAAAGGGCATACGTAAGTTGGGTAATGAAGCATCTCCCCATGTGAGGGGAATGAGAGAGTTTGAGAGCAAGATGAATAGGAAGTTATCATTGAATTGCAAACCAAAATTGTTTTATACCAGATACCCTAGCGGTGAGGTATGCATTGATGATGATGTTGATGAACAGGAGATACGGCGTATCTGGAATATCAACTGGGATGTCATGGCGCAGAAAGTGGTTAAGCAAAAATTGGAAGCGTTTATTGAATCCATTGGTTACAAATGGGAATTTGTTATTGAAGGACAGGAACGATTGGATGGATGGTTTACCTAAAAAATAGAGAATTTTGGGGATGAATGATATGAATAATTTTTTCATAGAACTAATATGCAATATGTCAGATGAGCAATATCACCAATATGTATATGATATTATATATCCATATGTTAAGAAGAATGATATATATGATGTAATATATACATATTTTGAAACATTGCGATTATGGGTTCCAGAAGATATAATAAATGTAATTGTATTTAATCATATATGTAAACGTGATGATAGAGAATATTGCAAATGGAAAATTACACATGGATATATTGTTGATAAGTCACTTATCAACTATTTTGGATTATAAGGGGTTGATATATTTGGAAGAAGATGTAAAATTTGAAAGTTATGATGATATATATACGACTAGAAAGACGTATAATGATGTAATAGGCAATAGTAATTACAATTGTGGAATTAAAGATTGTGGGGTTATATATCTCTTTAGTGATTGGGTAATCAAGAGGAATAGATTATCCTCTTGGTTCTCAAAGTCTGATATTATTGATGGGATTGTAGTGGGTAAATCCCAAAAGGCAATATTGTTTGAATATAATGGTGATACTGTATGGATACCAAGAAGCCAGATGAAAATGTTAGAGTGATATTATGAAATATATGGGAAGTAAAAGACGTATTGCAAAGGATATATTACCATTTATATTAGAACATAGAAAAAATAATCAATGGTATATAGAACCTTTTTGCGGTGGGTGTAATGTCATTGATAAGATAGATGGATTACGATGGGCAAATGATAATAATGAATATCTTATTGAATTATTTAAAGCATTACAATCTGGATGGGAACCACCAAAAACATTAAGTGAGATTGAATATAATCATATTAAGAATAATAAAGAGTTATATCCAAAATATTTAGTCGGATATGTTGGTATTGTATTATCATATGGTTCTAAATGGTTTGGTGGATATATGAGAGGATGTAATAATAAAGGGGTTGAAAGAGATTATCGTTTGGAAGGATATAATAATGTAATGAAACAAGTACCATATATTACTGATATTAAATTTACTTGTATGGATTATCGAGAAATAAATATTCCAGATGATTCTATTATATATTGTGATATACCATATGAAGGAGTTACAAAATATAAGGATGATTTTAACCATAAATCATTTTGGGATTGGGCGAGAGATATGTCAGTTGATAATTATATATATATCTCGGAATATAACGCACCTGATGATTTTAAATGTATATGGGAAAAGAAAATATGTAGTAGTTTAGATAAAGATACTGGTGGAAAAATTGGTATTGAGAAATTATGGGTGATTGATAAATGATATTTCATTTATTACTGACAACATTATCATTGATATGTTTAAATGTGCTAAATTATTATCCAATAGCTAATAATATTACAAGTTTTGCAGATATATGTAAATTTGGTATATATACATTACCAATACAGTTGGTATTGTTCATCGGAATATTATACAGCATAAACTTTATATATGCAACTGAACATAGTATATGGATAGTTATATTGTGGATGAGCTTAATCGGTGGAGTGGCAAAACTGATAAGTGGATATGTATATTATGGGAATAACATTAGTAACAGTGAGATGATTGGTATAGTGGTAATGTTTGTTGGAATACTAATAAGTAAATATGGAGATGGTATATTTGGGAGATGAGATATTTTACAATAAAGAGCATCAATTGTATATTCGCAAGTCGATGATTGCGGATTATTATTTCTGTCCATATAAATTTTACTCCTCTTGGATAGACAGGGATGTAAAGGTGCGAAGCAATTATCAAAGTATATTAGATATGGGTACTCGATTCCATGAATTTGCATATACATTTTTCGATTATATGGATGCTGAACGATTTGACAGATGGAATGAGTTGATACCATATGACCATTTTAACTCCCAAGAGATAGATAGATGCGAGTGGTTTATCGAGCAGGAACAGTTGAGATTTATTGAGATGCCCGAAGAACTATATCGACCAGTTGCCCGTGAGATACGGCTTATTGACGAAGAGTTGCTATTAACTTCAGTCTGTGATAGGATTGACTGGGTGACAGATAAAACTACCCAGATAGTAGAGTATAAAACGTCTAAGAAATTTGATGATAAGAGTTTGGTAAGGCAGATGTCATTTTATGCATATATCTGGAATAAGGGATATGGGTATCCGGTGGTCAGTTTGAAAGTTATAAATCCCCGATTAAAAGAGATACGGATATACGAGTATGATGAGGATTATGCATTTAATACATTGGAAGATATTTATGAATTACGGACAGCAATTGGATATGATGATTATCCAAGAAAATGCAATCCGATAAAACACATTATCTGTGGGGTTTGCAGTCCCTACGAATGTGGATGTTATGATAGTGAGAATGTAGGATTTTTGGAACATAGGGAGAGTGAGTAACATGGTAACGGTTGAACCATATTTACCAATTGAGATGTATAATAATGAGTTATTGATGAGAAGATTTCAACGACAGATTGCGGAGATAATGAATGATACATATATTATAAATAAATATTATAGGCGATTTAACGATATGAAATATGTGAGGGGATAATATAGAGGAGATACAAATAGACTTGGAATATTTGGAAGATAAGTGGATAGGTACGGAAGTGCAGTTTGATGATGTGATAATTGGAAAGGTCATATCGATATATCTGGAAGATGGTATGTTGATTGGTACAGTACAATTTTATGATGAGGGATATAGTATTAAGGATGTTGATATACTACGTTCTTATGAAGATGGGATTTCATATTTTAAAGGAGAGTGAGAATATATATAACGAATTATTTGATAATATAGTTGGATGTATTACCCAAGATATTGCGATGAAACATCAAGAGGGCATTGAACAATTTCTAAGTTGTGCAGATACCTTTGTATCTTTCTATCTGACAGTACGTAATGATTTGGAAGAGTGTATATAGGAGAGATAATATATGGGTGATTGGACAGGAGATAGTAATAGTATATATAAAACATTAGGTGCATCAAATCATACAGATAAAGAGAGAGAGGTATATGATTATTATGCAACAGATCCAATAAGTATAAATTTATTATTTGAAGTTGAAGAGTTTAATAACATCTGGGAATGTGCTTGTGGAGAAGGGCATTTATCAAAACGAATGGTTGAATTAGGCAAAACTGTATATTCCACAGATATTATAGACAGGGGATATGGTAATGGTCAAATTGATTTTTTATTATATAATCATACGTGGCATGGTGATATAATTACAAATCCACCGTATAAATATGCTCAAGAATTTATTGAGAAAGCTATGCAGATTATATCAGATGGACATAAGGTTGCCATGTTTTTAAAGCTGCAATTTTTAGAGGGTAAGAAACGGAAACATCTCTTTGAAAAATATCCACCAAAAATTATATATGTCTCATCAAGTCGTATATTATGTGCAAAAAATGGAGAGTTTGAGATGATGAAAAAGAATGGTGGTAGTGCTGTTGCATATGCATGGTATGTATGGGAGAAAGGATATATTGGTAATACTATTATTAAATGGATTAATTAAGGAGAGATGATATATTTGGGAGAAGTTAAAAATAATATATTAAAAGCGAGATATTTGTATACAGGGGAAAATGAAGATGATATGTGGAAAAGAGTGGCAAAACATATAGCCAATGGTAATGAAGATTTGGAACATAATTTTTATAATATGATGTCCGATGGATTGTTCATTCCTAATACACCAACATTGATGAACGCTGGAAATGAAATTGGGTATCTATCAGCGTGTAATGTATTAGGCATTGAAGATTCCATTGATTCCATATATAAGACATTATATGAAACGGCGGTGCTTTTCAAAAGTGGTTCTGGTGTTGGATTTAATTTCTCCAATATACGCCCATCAGGAAGTGTGGTAGGCAGTACAAATGGTGTGGCATCCGGCGTTCTATCTTTCATGTCCCTATTTGACAATACTTGCGAAGTTATTAAGCAAGGTGGGAAACGCCGTGGTGCGATGATGGGGATGTTGGATATTGAACATCCGGAGATTGAACAATTTATTGATGCCAAGAGGGAAGAGGGTGTATTGTCAAACTTTAACATCTCTGTAAATGTTGATGATGCTTTCATGGAACATTGCGAGAAGCACGATTTGTGGAAAAAGATTGTTCATAATGCATGGGAGAATGGTGAACCGGGATTGTTCTTTCGCAATATGATGAATAGGGATAATCCATTTGATACAGAAATTAACTGTACAAATCCATGTGTAACTGGTGATACATTAGTATTAACAGACTATGGTTACTTTCCAATAAAAGAACTTATAGATTCCATAATTACTATATGGAATGGATATGAATGGTCTGAAGTAATTCCAAGAGTAACTAATCATGTAGATAAATTATATAATATAGTATTATCTAATGGTATGGAAATTAAATGTACAGAATATCATAAGTTTATTATGAATGATAATAAAAGAGTTGAAGCAAAAGAATTAGTAATTGGTGATAAACTTTGTAAATTTAATTATCCAATTATAAAAGGGTATAAAACATTACAAAATTCATATACTTATGGATTCTTTTGTGGAGATGGGTTTTATAATACAGAGAAACATCATAATTATATTCATATATATAAACCAAAAGAGTGTTGTTTACAAAGAATGAATAATATAAATATATTATTTAGAGTAGATGATAATTGGAAAAAGAATTTTGTTCCAAATGGAACGTATAATATTGAATCAAGAATTGAATGGTTAGCAGGTATTATAGACAGTGATGGATGTATTAATGGTAATAACAATGGTGTATCAATATCATCAATAAATAAAGACTTTTTATTAAAGATACAACGTATGTTAACTACACTTGGAATATACAGTATTGTTACAAATGAACATGATGAAAATATTAAAGATATGCCAGGTGGTAAATATTATTGTCAAAAATGTTATAGATTAATAATATCAAAATATTATATTAATAAATTAAAAGATTTAGGATTAAAGTGTAACAGAGTAGATATTAAATCAATAATATCATTAAGAGAAACTACACATTATCCAACAATAGTATCAATTGATATTATACATTATGATGATAAATTTCCAGTATATTGTTATACTGATAGTATTAATAATTCTGGGTGTTTCAATGGAATAATTACTGCGAATTGTGGTGAAATCCCTCTATTTCCCTACGAATCATGTAATCTCGGTCATATCAATCTGTCTAAATTTGTAGAAGATGACGGCACATTCAATTGGGAGTTATATAGGATTATAATCAACAGGGGAATTATATTTCTTGATATGGTAATTGATGTGAATAAATATCCATTTGAAGAGATAGATATTATGAATAGAAAGACAAGAAGAATTGGACTTGGTGTCATGGGATTTGCTCATGCCCTAATATTGATGAATATCAAATACGGTTCTGATGAATCCCTAAATTTTGCTGGGCAATTGGCAGAGGTATTACATATTGAAAGCATTAAGGCAAGTGAGGAATTAGGAAGTGAGTTTGGATACTATGATGGATGGACAGAGGGATTACCAGAAAGACGAAATGTAACGGTGAATACTATTGCACCAACAGGTGCGACATCCCTGATAGCCGAGACTTCGAGTTCCATCGAACCAATATTTTCCTTTGTGTATAAAAAGACAGTATGGAATGATATAGATGAGAGTGGTTCCATTTACATCGTGGAACCTGTATTAGAAGAGATTATCAAAAGGGAAAATCTAAATAGGGAAGAGGTAATTGAATATATTGAACGCACAGGAAAACCACATCATAGTATACCTAAGAAATATCGTGATGTGATGATTACAGCAAATGATATATCATGGAGAGACCACATTGAAATGCAGTCCGTCTGGCAGAAGCATATTGATAGCAGTATAAGTAAGACTATCAATTTGCCGAATGATGCCACAGAACAGGATGTATCCGATGCTTTCATAACAGCATGGGTATCTGGATGTAAAAGTATCACTGTATATAGGAATGGTTCCCGAAAAATTGAAGGGTTGTCCAAGGATATAAAGGATAAAATAGAATCTGGTAATCGACCAAAAATACTTCGTGGTATAACATTTAAAGGTCGTGGTGGATGTGGTAATATATACACCACTATAAATGGAAATGGTGTACCATATGAATGTTTTGTCCGTACATCTGGTGGGTGTGAAGCGAATAACGAAGCAATAGGTAGACTTATATCCCTATGCCTACGTAACAATGTCAAATTGGATGATATTATCAAACAGTTGAAAACTATCAAATGCCCAACGGCTATTGCATCCAAAAAGTCAGAGGGTAAGAGTTGTGCAGGTATAGTTGGGCGTTTCTTACAACAATATGTTGATGATGGGGTGACCGAGGAGATTATAAATATCTGCCCTGAATGTGGAGAACGGTTGAACTTTGGTGATGGATGCGCTAAAGGTGTATGCAAGTCTTGTGGATGGTCAGGGTGTTCCTAGATGTATAAATATATTGATTGGGGTGATGAAAAACATATAGATAATGAATTACAATCAGTAATTAAAGAATTAAACAATGTTGGATTAATTACAACACAATGTTGTTCTGGTCATAAAAAAGAATTAGCATATATATCTATAAATATGGAATATATTGAAGATGTTGCAATTCGTGAAAATGGAAAAAGATTGGTTATATGGTGGAAATTAGGTGATTGTAATGAATGTATATAAAATATATAGCCCAGAGAATAAAGCATTTAGTAAAGGAAAGATGGCAAGTCAGAGATATTATAGATATTCAAAATTTGGCAAGATATGGGTGAAACAACATTTTCACTCCCATCTTTCAATGTGTGGATGGGATGATAGATATAATGATGATGATGTTATTATTGAATATTCACTTGTTGAAGTCAATAGGTATAACTTGAAAGAGTATTGTGAGACAAATGGAATTAAAAAAGAAAGTGCCTACTAAATGCCCATATTATCCATGTCATTCAAACATGGATGATTGTTCTCTCTGTTATTGTCCGTTCTATCCATGTTACAACGAAAACTTGGGTAACTGGACTAATGACATTTGGGATTGTTCGTCTTGTAATATTATTCATAAAGAGGAGATTGCTAAAATAATAGTAACGAGCAACTTTGCATTTGGGCGAACCACAAATGATATAAAGGAGTTACAAAATATTAATATACAAATTGGGAAGATGGAAATATGCAAATAATAGTTGATACACGGGAAC
>Ga0172381_10004093_pt1 | contig 15195 bp, 41 predicted proteins | sample Leawel6488metaG_FD_119754 | JGI IMG/M metagenome (GOLD analysis project Ga0172381, IMG submission 119754) | Leachate microbial communities from a municipal landfill in Southern Ontario, Canada - Leachate well 64-88 metaG | ecosystem: Engineered > Solid waste > Landfill > Unclassified | place...
AAATTTCTGAATTTTTCATATTAAATAGTTTTTAAATTAGTTTTAAATTTATGTTACAAAAATAATTAAAATAAATAACATAACCAAATTTATTTTAAAAATAATTTCATTTTTATTAAATCACCTTTTGTTGTTTGTTTAGTATTATTAATGAGTTCAATCATTCCTTTATATCCAATCTTAGCTGGATCCTTTTTATCTAATTTAATTGTATAGACACTTATACCATCGTTCATAAAGTATTTTATTATCTCAATAGCATCTTTAATAGCATCATTATCTAAAGCAATATAAATGTCATTTACTTTTTTTTCTATTACTTTTAATTTTAAATATTCACTAATCGTTTTTCCAAATAAAGGAATAACATTTCTTTTTGTAGCAATAGCATCATAACCACCCTCTACTAATATAATTGGATAGTTCCAGTTTATTCTATTTTCAAACCCTATAATATCTTTTGGTATTGGTGGATTTTTATGTGTTACTGTATCATCTTCATAATAGGCTCTACCAGCAAAAAAGTTTAATTGATTATTGCTATCATAACTTGGTAATATTATTTTATTTTTATAATCTCCTTTATCACAATAACCAATTCTATAACTTATAATATCTTCTTTAGTTACTCCTCTATTTAATAGATAATATAAAGCATTTCGATATTCAATATCTGTTCTTGGAGTTTTAGTTTCTTTATATAATGGTATGAATTCTTTTGGTAGTTGGAGATTGAATTTTTTATTATTGGTTTTATTTTTCTTAGGTTCAAATAAATCAATTACCGTTCTTTCATTGCCTTGACTATCTTTGGTTACAGTAATTATTGGTTTATTAATATTATGTAGATTTCCTTTTTTAATAGATTTAGCATAATCTAATAACTTGCTATCAGTAACATTTAATTTTATAAGCAATGTCAATATGCTCTTACCCTTTGTGCCTTGTGTTTGACCACAAGTCCAACAGTTCCAATTTTGATATTTTGGTAAACTATCATCTACACATACTTCCAATTTCTGTTTTCTATGATGGCATATTGGACAAAAGAATTTTACTTGTCCTTTATTTTTATCAATAGTTCCAGAACCTAAGATATGTTGAAGATTAGATATAAGAGTATTATTTATCATATAATTAAAACCACTTCCTTTAAGTTGTGGATACAATTTGAATATTAAAACACAAAAATAAGTAAAATATTTTATATAAAAAAATTATTCGTATTTATTATCCAATTGATGTTGTCTTATCTTTTCTTGAAGTTCTTTCATTTCATTTAAAGTTTCCTCTAAATGTTTAAAGTCAAATTCATAACAGTCATTAACGAAATCAATTTGATATTTTATATCTTTACAAAGAAAAAAATATCTATTAAATGTTTCTTCCATAATTTTACTTTTTAATTATTTTTAAACCCATTAATTTAATTGGGTTTATTACATATTTATTTATTTCATTTTCGTATATCATTTCAATATCATCATGAGATTCTTTTTCATTATTATACTTCAATAAGACATTTTGGCATGATTCATTAATTTCATCTAAAATAAAAATCTTATTAACTATACCAATTCTTTCTAAGGGGGTTCTTTGTCCTCCACTCGAGGTTAATTCTAACCGCATTTTTAAATGATAAGTATATTGATGTTTATCAACTTTACTTTTTACGATATTAATGATAATAGCTAAATAGTACTCTTTATTGTTTGAATCAGTAATTTGATAGTCTTGTTTCCAAAATGGTTTGGAATGAAAACTATTCAGTAAATTATCTATTAGCATATTTTAGTTATTAATAATGTTTGTACCTATATTTCTATTTTTAAAAGCAGTAACAACAATAACTTTCTTATTTGTCATCATTTGTATTTCGTTTATTATCCTATACTTCATTAGTGCTAATTTGATGGAATAAAACATTTTATTAGTATATCCAATTTTATGCTTAATTCCGTCCTCCCGTTCTGCAAAAAGAAAATCAATATTATATGGAGTTTTTTCTATTGATAGTTTCACTCTCATAAACATAGTATCATGTGCGGCGTGAAATGGTGTTTCTTGTTCTGTTACTAAATCTTTAATGGTAGTTTTTAAATCGTTCATTAATTTTGTCATAGTTCTTTTATAATTTTCTCTATTTTATTTTTTAATTGATTCTTTTCATAATTTGATATTTTGAGTTTATTTATTTGTGTGTAGTATTTGGTCAATAAATCATTATTATCACTTTCAAAAAATTCATTTTGAGCTGCTAATTCTTTTTGAAATTCTTCTATAATAAAATTATGTTTTGATTGTGTTGTTGGTACTGTTACTCTTGGTTGTTCTTGTATTTTTATTTTAGGTTGTACAATTTGTGGTATTGATATTAGTTTAATCTCTTTAACTTCCTTTTTATATTTTATTTGAGTACTATCAGTTTTATTAATTGTATCTTCTATTTTATCCAGATATATTCTATGAACCTCATTTGAATGATTTAATACATTTTTATCAAGAAACATGATATTGCTTCTCATATCAATTATAATAAATGTTTCATCTTTTATATCATTTAAATCATAATCTTCTCGATTATAATAATCAAAAAACTGTTGATTGATTTTTACTATATCATTTATTTTCAATGGATGCGCCATTCTATAGATTTCTTTTTCTTCCCCCACTTGTTTAACTTTAATTTAAAAACAAAAATAAGTTAAATTTTTCAATTATCCAAATTTATTTTTGAAAATTATCTATAATCAATTTATCATAAACTTCTTGCCAATTAGAACATATAATTCCTTTCCAATTATTATTCCACTCAAATCTTTTACCAAATGAAATTTTAACTTTAGCATTAGAAGTCTTTAAATTATTATAGTGATCGTCAATAAAAATAGCATCTTTCATATTTACTATTGATTTATCCATTGCCCCATTTAACGTGGTTAGAAATATATGTTGTTTAATAAATGGTAAATTCTTTGTTATCCATTTTGATTTTAAATATAAATTTCTATGCGTGCCAATAGTACAGATATAAACATTAAATAATTCAGATAATTCTTTTATAATTTGCTTTGTATCACTTTCCATAAATTTTAGTTTATGAAAAAATGTAGAAGTTTCAAATATTTCAAATACTTGTTCTTGAGTTTTTAGCAAAGGACAAACATCAGAAAAATTATATACCTGTGATTTAGTCCAATCCGATTGAACAAAATTATATTTATTTTTGAATAGATTATTATACGCATTACAAAATGCTTTAGTTGAATTGACGATAGTGTTGTCAAAATCAAGAATTAATTTGGTTTTACTTTCCATAATTTATTTTTTGATTATTTTATACCCAGCTCTTTTCAATTTAGTAACCATTATGTTAAAATCTTCAATTGGAATTATTTCATAACTCCTTAAATATCTAAAAACAGTCCGCTCGGATGTTCCAATTATTTTAGAAATTTCCTTACAAGATTTACCAGAATTAGATAATTGTTTTAAAATAATATGTTCTAATTCTTTAAAATTTAATGTCGGTAAGGTATTGATATCAAATTGATTATTTGTTTTCATATAAAAATTTATTTGTAACCGGTTCAAATAGTTGTTCTATTTCTGTTCCTATTAAATCATGATTGCATTTAGAGCAACTGTATATATCAAAGTCAAAGTAATTTTGAGTAGATGAATGCACAGATATTCTTATTTTACCCTTATTGCAATTTGGACATTTTATGTAATGAGTTTTCATGTCTATATAATTTCAATTTTAATCACAACATTTACTACTTCCATCGGGATATAATGTACAATTAGGATTAGCTTCCATGTAATTGGATATAATATGTAATTGTTCCTTTGTCCAGTCATCTAAGTTTATTATGCCATGAGTGGGATATGATTTATTTATATCTTTTTTATGTATTATTATCGGAGAACCTAATGCTGTTCTTGTAAATATAACATTATTTTTTAATTTTTTAAACATTGGAATATTTTTCTTTTTCATAACTTTAAATTAAATGTAACTTTTCAGCCTGAGTTTTAGTGAAATAAATAATATCATTATCTTTTGGATCCCAGCCTTCTTTCTTTGCATAATAGTCAGTTCCAGTAACATCACAAAATTTTATCCATTCACATTTAGTTCTTATTTGATACCAAGTAATTGGAATGTCCTTTTCTTCTTTAATAGGTTCTGGTTCAAAATAATCTTCTAAAAAATTACTGGCTTTATGATTATAAAAAGAAAAATTTGGACATTTCTCATTATAATTAGTGGCAGTTTTAGCAAATACTTGTGAAACTATAATTAAAACTTCTTCTATAGTGTATGTTTCTTTCTTTTTCATATATTATTTTTAAATTAAACAAATTTATCTTATACTTCTTTCTTTAATAGTAGTTACTTCTAATTGATATTTATCTCCAATTCCATTAACTCCGGTTATTTCCATTCCTTCTTTTAAATCCTTACAAAATGAATTTAACGCTACATGCTTACATTTATCAGTATCATGTTTTATTGTTAATCTAATTATAAATTCTGTTTTCATATTTTATTTTTTAGACATTCTTAAACCAGAAATTTCTTTCTTTAAAAATTTAATCGATTCTTCCATGTTTTCATCGCATCTAAGTAATGCATAACTCCAAACAATTTCTTCTAATTCTTTTTTGGTAAAGGAATGAATTAGTTTTATAAGTTTAGTTTCTATAATTATATCTCTTTCCATTATCTTGTACAATACTTATCAATATCTTTTCCAAATAATTTCTTAGCACATTCACTTCCAATATTCCAACCTCCTTGACTTTGTTCTTTTACTAAATCTAAATCATCTTCTGTTACATCGTTTGGTAAACATGTACCGTCTGTCGTTATATGAACTGTTAATGGATTTTTACCACATTTTCTTCCACAATATTCACATTCATCTCCATTTGTATTTTCATTTACTTTTTTAGTTGGATTTTCCCAAATGTTATATTTTTCGCTGTATTCTAAAATTTCTTTTACTTCTTCTATTGTTTTCATAACTTTTAAATTTTGATACAAATGTAATATTAATTTTTAAATTAACCAAATATATTTTTATAATTCAAATAATAATGCGGTGTTTAGTCTTTCGTAAAAATGTTTCTCGCTCGTAAAACAATTAGTATGAACCATTACTCCTTGATTAACTACTAATTCTGAAAAGTTTTCAAATCTTAAAAAGTAGCCATATTCGTTTTCTTCAAATGTATATCCTGAAAATAATTTTTGAAGTTTATCAGCTTTGTGTCCAATGTAACCTAATGAGAAAATTAATTCTGGGTTTTTAATTTTAGAAGTTTTCATAATGTTTATTTTTTACTTATTTAATTTAACGTTACAAAAGTAATAAAAATTATTCACACTACCAAATTTATTTTTAAAATAATTATAAATATTTATTTGATTATGTAAAATAAAATAGTTATCTTTGTATTCTAATTTAAAATCATAATCAAAATGACAACAATAAATAAAAAGCAATTAGATGAATTTAAAGCTATTAAAACTTTATTCGATACCACTACAAGACATAATGATAATGGAAATATTTCACTATATAAATTTTATGAAAGTCAAGCAGAAAAGAATGTTACTATATTAAGTAAGCAATTAAAATTAAATTATGATGTAGTTATCAATTTGATTTTTGACTTTGATCATACTGTTACCAACTCAAACAATACAATTCAATATATTAATTAAAAAATAAATAAAAATAAATTTGGTTATATCATTTTAATTTATTAATTTTGTATTCTTAAAATATAAATTATAATGACAACTAAAAAGCTCACAAACTTAATTAACAATATAAAGCATTTAGAACCATCTGTTATTATCACTACATCATTAACTGGAACGAAAGTAAATGTTAATATACTTAGTCCAAACAGTAATTCTCCAATAGTAAGATTACAAAGGAAATTTTCTAAACCAGCTTTCAAAGAATTTATGGTATATAAATCAGGTAAATTACTTAATTTGATTTTTGATTATAATTTAATTAAAGACTAAAAAGAATGACAACTCCTAAAAATAATAATATAAACTTAGTTATCCACAAATGGATGATGACAAAAGAAGTAAAAAGAAAAAGTAAAGTTAAACCTATAGAGGAACGAATTTGCATTAACTTGGTAAATCCAAAAATAGTAAAAAATAAATCTAAAAAAATAAAAGTATGAAAAAATACTTAGTTATAAGTGAAGATGAGGAAGTAGAATATATTATCCTCAAACATAAAAATAAAATAACACTAATATCATCCGACAGCGATGTTTGGAATGATTGGTTTAAATTTCACAAACTAATATCAATAACAGATAATGAACATGATGGTATTAAAATAAAATGGTACGAACGAGTAATTAAAAATAAATTAGATTATTCACAAGAAAATTATCTACATATACTTTTAAATTTTCGCAATAGACATTTTGCTATAGCAGGTAAGTATAAATTTATGAAATCTAAATAATTGTGAAAACACCTAAGACAGTAAAATCTTTTATAAAATTATGTGAATGTATTTCTTCAGTAGATAGAGATGAAATAAAGGGAATAAAGTCAGAAGAACAATTTAAAGTTATTGGAATAATAAGAGCGAGTGTTCAAAATGAATTAAAAGAATTAAAGAATCAAAAATAAATTTGGATATGTGAATTATATTTATTAGTTTTGTACTTTAATTTAAAACTTAAAAAACTATATCATGAAAACAGTACCAGAAATACCAACAAAAAAGCAAGTGATAGCAGCTATTATATTTTTAGTAGTAACCTTTGCTCTACTTCATTTCGTACTTTCAATTTTTAGATAATTTAAAATATAAACAATTATGAAAACAAAATTTGAAGAAGAAGTAATCCAATTAATTAACTCCAATTCTAACGATTCTGATTTAGGAAAAGTTATTAGAAAATTATATAGTGATAATCTTAAACCAGAAGTAGGACAATTCGATAATTTAGAAGGTTGCAAACTTATTTTCTCTCGTTCATTTTACTTTTTAGATAAATAAGCGATAAGTATAAATTAAAATTAAAATTAAAACAATATGGAAAAATTCGGAAAATTTATGGCAATACTATTGGCTATGATTATTAGTCCAATTATTACAGGATTTATATTTACTCAATTATGGTTGTGGTTTATTGTACCTACATTCCATTTACAGCCATTAAGAATAGTAGAAGCAATTGGAATAATGTTTCTATTTAATTATGTAACAACTAAACCAAAAAAAGAAGCAGAACAAAACTTCTGGACAGCATTTAAATTTAATATGGCTTTTATTGTTGTAGCTGCTGTATTCGTTTTATTAGTTGGTTATATTGTTTCATTATTTATGTAAAAAATTATGAATAAAAACGAACTACTTGATATTGATTTAAACGAATATTTTTATGAGTGCGGAGATGGCTGTTGTACTAATTATGGAACTATAACCACAGTAAATGGAGTAGAATTAGAATGCCACAATCAAGACGCATCTACAATAGTAAAACAAATATTAGAACATTTAGGTTATACTAATGTAAAAGTAACTAATAGCTACAACGGAGAACTAACTTCGGAAGTTTAAAAATAAATAGCATGAACGAAAAAGAATTATCAGACAGACTAATTGACCTAAAATATATTGTAGATTTATCAACAGCAAAATATTTAAAGAATCATGGTTTTAATTTACCTACATATTACTATTATGTAGATAAAAAACTACCATTTATTGAACCTGGGTTAAAGCGAGTAAAGCTTGATAAACGAAGAATGAATCATAATAAGTATGATGATTTTATCTATTCTGCTCCAACGTTAATAGAAGCTATAAAGTGGATTAACAAACACTCAATAAATTTAATTACCTTATAAAATGACAGAAAAAGAATTAATGAAGCATGCATATATAGATGCAATGAAATTATTTGATATAATACCGAGTAGATGTGAAGAGGCATTTGAACATTGGTATATAAAAGAAGGAATATTTTTAGTAACTAAAAATGTTTTAGAGCGACAATCACTATCAAATAATGACGTATTCGTTAATACAACTATAGACAATCAAATATCCTTTATAGAAACAATGAATACAATAATCGAATTACCATTACCAACTGCAATTTTAAATAGTCTTAAAGAATTAAAAGCTATTAAGCAAAAGCAAATAGAAGCATTAAAATTAGCAAATACAAAATAATCATGGAAAATAAAGATATAAATGAAATTCTAAAAGACATACTTGGAACAGAAGCAATTAGTAATGATATGCAAATATCAGAAACTACAACAAAATTAGCTCAAGCTGTAAATTATTTAATTATTCAATTAAAGATGACTAAGAAAATAGTATATGACGACAATGACTTATTATCAGAACAGATTGAAATAATTATTAACAATACAAAACAAATATTATCTAATAAATAATTTAAAAATAAAAATATGAAAGTATTTTCAGGAATATTAATTTTTGTAGTAATAGTATTTATAGTTTGGTATTTATGCCTCAATCATATAGTCTATATATATGAAAAAGAAGCTATAAAATATAAAGATAAAATTGGAACTAAAATAATATTAAATAAAGATACATTATTAATTTTAGATTACTCGCTATTAAATGAAAACTTTAAATTATCAAATGGACAAACAGTATCATTTGAATTAGTAAACAAATTACCAGTAATAAAATAAATTAAAAATTATGAAAAAATTAAAAGTACAAGCAACATATATCTACGAAATAGAAGTAGATGACGAAAGCTCCTATGTTAAAGATTATAATACTGAACAAGGAATGATAGAAGATTTAGTTTATTATCAATTCACAACACTTCCAGTAATTGGAAATGGTGTTCAGATTAAAAATGTCGAAGTAGATACTTATCAGAACATCGACATGTAAATAAATTTGGTAATATGAATAATTGTTCGTACATTTGTATTTATATATCCGATAATACTTTAAAAATTATATGTACGCAATAACTTATCAAACAAAACAAGATGGAAGTGGAGTATTTACTACTAATGATTATCCTAAATTAAAAAAGAAAGTAGTATCACTTTTTAAACAACACCTAACCGCAACAGTATATAAAGATGGAAAAGAAATAGGAAAAGTATTTCAAGACGATAGTCAAAGAAATAATTGGAATTATATAATAGAAGAATTATGAAATTTAATACCTATTCTCAAGATATACCTATTCCAGAATCAAAAAAGATGACTGGAAAAATTTGTTTTATATCATCTAATTTAACTCTTACAGGTGGAGATTTAGATTCATACATTCATAAAGGATTTACAATAGGAAAAGGTAAGCAATTATACTGGATGATGATTTGGCATGGCTCCGGAAATGTTACCGTATTTACCGGAGATAATAACAGTAGTAAACAACCACGTAAAAGGTGGATTAGTGGAGATACAGAAATAACAGTACATTTTTTATAATTCCTATTATGTAATTAACTATCCCAAGATTTGAAAAATTTATTTTTTATTTTTCTTAGGATAACAGTATTTTAATAAAATTTGAAATTTACAGAAAAAATATGACTCTATATAAAGGAGATTGCAATAAAATAAATATAACAGAAAATTATGACTATGTTATAAGTGATCTACCATATAATACAAATTATGCATCTTGGGATAAAGGAGTAAAACCACACGAAATATTCGATAATTTTAAAGCACGTGGATATATTCTATTTTGTGTACAACCACTAACAACTGAATTAATCTTATCTAATATTAAAAATTATAAATATGATATAATATGGTGTAAAAATACATATAAAAGTAATAGTTTTAAAACAAGACCAGGAAGACAACATGAATCATTATTGATATTTGGAGATTTACCTTACAACGTTCAAATGATAAAAAGAACACAGCAAGAAATGCAACGTCTCAATTATGAACAAAGACAAAAATACCAATATAAAAATCCAGGTAGTGTCGTATTTTTCGATGCTATAAACAACAGGAAACGGGACAGGACAGGACATCCCGCAGAAAAACCTATTGAACTGATGGACTGGATTATTAAAACATATACTAACGAAGGTGATACCGTTTTAGATCCTTATATGGGAACTGGAACAACAGGAATTGCATGTCTTAAAAATAATCGTAAATTTATTGGTATTGAAAAAGAAGACGAATATTTTGAAATAGCAGAACAACGAATTAATATCGTTAATGAAAATAAAGACAACTTATCAGAATGGTTTACATGTGATTAAATACTACAGAATCCTAAAATTTTATTTTTATTTTTCTTATGATATTGACATTTTGATAAAACTTGGAAATTCCAGAAAATGATATATAACATTGCTGTAATAGAAAACATATTATACAATAAGAAACTTTGATTATTTTTATGTAATTAAGTATTTTGAAATCCTAAAATTAACTTTTTAGTTTGAATGATATCTTTAATTTTGATATAGCTTAAATTCTACAGAAATTAATGCTTTATGTAAATAAGTATTTTAAAATCCTAAAAATAGGATCGATATGAAAACGTATATGTCCAGATCTCCATCTCACATTCTCTTCATGTCAAAAGTGTATCTCATTCATTTCGTTATTTCAGATTTTGTAGATAATTAGAAAATGACATATTTATATACAATTATAGTATCATATATAAATATGTCATTCATTCACAACATCTAATAAATTTCAGATAAGTCATTATTTTCTTACCTTTTTATTCTATTAATGTAGGATTATAAAAATAGCGATATTACACTTATAGATTAAATGTAATGTTGTTTTAAGGAAGGAATAATAAAATGTATGTATATGGAAAGATAGTTGTTTAAATCAACTTAAAATAGACTAAGTATGGATATAGTTATTTGTCTCCATATTTTTTAATATAACAGTCATAACAAAGAGGTGGACTATTTTTAGTTATTGATATATTATTTCCATCTACATAGATAAAAAGTTCTTGTGGCGGTTTTAGTGTATTGCAAGAGCTACATTTAGTTGGTTGTTTTTTAGATGACATTTATTATTTATTAATTTAGTTTGCTATCAAACCATTCATTAAATTTAATGGAGTACACGATAAATTGACAAATTATGTATGTTATTAATATACTTTCAAATACTGCATAATAATAGAAAAATTCTGTACCTTGAATATATTCTCTAATTAATACTGTATTAAAATAAACTACAAGTATTACTGGTACAAATACTATTAAAAGTGAGATGATGTTGTTTATTGCTTTCATAATTGTTTGTTTTAGGTTTTATTTATATAGATATTATTTCAAAATTAACTAACTTAATGCTATAAAATTTTTCATGATAGTTTAATCCCAGTTCAGGATTATATAGTTGAGTAGATGTCATGTCTACAATATTATTTTCAAATATTTTATCAATTGTAAAGGTTTCACTTGTAGACAATAATCTAATAGCATCTCCTACTTTTAAATTTTTATTCATGGTTATTTTTCTAATTTGTTTATTAATATATTTAATTGTTCTTTACTTAAATTTTTATTTACTTGGGTAAGGACGTTAATAGATGTTTCCCCTATAGTAAATGGATACTTAAATTGTTTATTTAAATTCATTACGGTTTTAATTGCTTTTAATTCTTCTAATGTTAATCGAATACTATCCTTACAAGTAGATGGTCCAAATAAAATATATTTAGATGCTAATTGTCCTACACAGTATTCTGCTCTATAGCCATCTACAATTACCTGATCATCTTCTTTTATTATTTCTGCCCATATTCCTTGTTTATAAATTATCAATCCATTATATTCTATTAACTCAGGTCGAGAAAAGTATAAAATATTGTTTGTATGATTATAATCTTTTATTGTTATTGTATTATTAATAGGGTCTTCAAATTTAGATCTATTTACTTTGACTCCAGGTTTAAATCCTTTCCATTTTGCTACTTTAGTTAATACAAATTCTATTTGCTCTTTAGTTGCTTTTGTATAATTACCTTGATGTATTTCTACTCGATCAACGGAACCCCATACAGGATTATATCCTTCATCAAATTCTCCATTACGTAATTGATAAAATTCATTTTGATTATAGCGTTGTATTCTTACAATATTACTCTTATTTAAATATAACCATTCACCGTCTTTAAAATCATTATTATCAACACTATTATTTTCTTCTGCTGTTGGTTGTTTTAATATTTGTTCAAATTGATCTACCTTTGTAAGTATGTCTTTTTTGAACTCACTGAATCGTTCTTGTATTGTCATATCTGGGAAATTTATTTGTTCGAATTCTATTGTTTTATAATATGGTTGATTATAATTACCACACCAAGATAAAAGATAATAGTTACTTGATTTATCCCAATCAGTAATGCGTTCGAAATATTGTTTAAGTCGATCATGCTGCTCTTTAGTTGTTACATGACATACATAATTATCATTTACATTATCACTATTGTATTTTCCTAATTCTTCTATTGAATAAGTTTTCATAGTTTATTTTATTTTTAATTGTTTAATTTTATTCCAATTCTCTATAATATACGGTCTTAAATTAGCATGTAGAAATCTAAGATATTTAATATCGGGAGTAGACATAATTTCTTCTTCTGTTGGATTGGTTTCCCATCTTTTAATTTCCTCTAATGACGCAGGAGTAATGTTATTAACAACCATTTCTTTTAATTTAAGATATCCGGTACATTGATTTTTTTCTGGAAATCTTGGATCATATAATCCAACTAATACTTTATAGCAGTATTCGTTAAATGTTAGATTTTTCATAGTCGTCATAATGTTTAGATATTTTAATAATATTTATTTTTGCTGTCATTTGATCTTCTCCCTCTGGTGTATAGGGATACGCTGATATGACATTTTGTTTATTATCAATTAAAACATAGTCTTCAACATCTTTACTTTTAACAACAAAACATCCAAGCCCGTTTAATTTAGGTAGATTATCAGCTTGTTCATGTTCTAAGTATTTTTGAAAATGCTTATCGAGATACCATTTAAATTCATCATTAACAAATGTTGGCGTCTCTTTATTGAAATCTATTTTGATCATATTTATTTGATGAATGGAGTTGATTCAAAACTATGTAATAATGATAGTCCGTCGTCATCTATGGGACGTTTTAATTGTTTACATTTCTTATTTAGTTCATTTATATGAGTTTTTAATTCATCAAATGTTTTATTTATTTTTGATGACAATAATATAATGTCATCTAATGGATTTACTTTTTCTGGTGTTGCTTCCATGATATTTTATTTTTAAGTGAGTATTTAATATCTGATACAAAAGTAATATTAATTTTTCTATTAACCAAATTTATTTTTAAATATTTTAAATTGTTAATAACTTTCTAAAAATAAATGAAAATAAATTTGGTAGTGTGGTTTTTATTTTGTACTTTTGTACTGTTAAATTAAACAACTAAAAAATAGAAATTATGAACGCAATTACAGAAAAAATAAAAGAAGCAAAGAATGCAATTATTAGTTTTGAAACATTACCTTCGCAAATTGATTATGTATTACCTTATAAAACGGAAGCTAACAAGGCACATGATTTTATTAATAGTTTACCTGAAAAAATAAAAGTAAGTGTAGTTAAACAAATTGAAAATGAAGTTGGTGAATATTACAGTGAAACTGGTGCAGCACAATATGATTGTTTATTTTAAAAATTATTAATTAATAATTATTAGTTAGTATGAAAACCTTAACCGAAGTCAAAAAATAATTTAAATACCAAATAACATGTTCGAAAAGATAGGATTTTTTAAAGAATATTACATCAATAATAAATTCATAGGTACTGTAACACCTTGTGAAAAAGATAGAGAAGAAGTTGGGTATTATAGTCGTATAGATGAAGTATTAACAGATACAGTAATATTAGACAACAAGAAAAAAATAAAGAAAGGAACTTCAGTTCATACATTAATATATCCATTAACAGGAAAATATATTAAATAAAAATAAATTTGGATAATTGAATTTTATTTATTAATTTTGTGAAGTTAAATTAATTAAAAAAATATATAAAATATAAAAATCATGGAAGCATATTATTACAAAATCCAAAACAAAATTACAAAAGAAGTAGTAATTGAAGGAATTATTAGAGAAAGTGAAGATAACATTTATCCAGGACGAAGTGGTATAGAAGAATTACCAATCGAATGTGAAGCACATCATTTCCGTAATAAAGATTACGAATTAATAGGTTGGTAATTTGATATCCCAGCTACTGAATTAATTAAATATAAAATATAATATAAGTAATAGCGGTGTAATAGTCTCAAAAGTACGGTTCGCCCAGAAAGTAGATTAAAGACCTGCAAAAGATGGAGTTAAATCCAATTGAAGCTATTACTTATATTTTTTAAACAACTTAAAGAACAAGAATAACCATGAAAACATTAAAAGATTTTACTCCAGAAATACAAGCCAAAATCCCTCAATATGTTGCTAACGGATTACAAGGAGTATTTGACGGGGGTAGATATAATAACTTTAATATTGAAAGTGCTACTAAAGCAGTATATTGGAATTATGAAAAATGCAATTTTAAAAAACCTATTGTATTAGTAACAGAAAATATATATGAACAACAAATATATTTTAATTATATTAAAGAAACTAAACATTTGCATCCTATGATATTATTACTATATAATTTAATTAATAATATTAAGGTAGATATAGAAGAAAATAAAAATATTGATAGTCAGCTTTATAGTCAGCTTTATAGTCAGCTTGATAGTCAGCTTTATAGTCAGCTTTATAGTCAGCTTTATAGTCAGCTTGGAAGTCAGCTTGATAGTCAGCTTGGAAGTCAGCTTGGAAGTCAGCTTGATAGTCAGCTTGGAAGTCAGCTTGGAAGTCAGCTTGGAAGTCAGCTTTATAGTCAGCTTGGAAGTCAGCTTGATAGTCAGCTTGATAGTCAGCTTTATAGTCAGCTTGGAAGTCAGCTTGATAGTCAGCTTGATAGTCAGCTTGGTAGTCAGCTTGATAGTCAGCTTGGAAGTCAGCTTGGAAGTCAGCTTGGAAGTCAGCTTGGAAGTCAGCTTGGAAGTCAGCTTGGAAGTCAGCTTGATAGTCAGCTTGATAGTCAGCTTTATAGTCAGCTTGGAAGT
>Ga0172381_10004094_pt1 | contig 15195 bp, 15 predicted proteins | sample Leawel6488metaG_FD_119754 | JGI IMG/M metagenome (GOLD analysis project Ga0172381, IMG submission 119754) | Leachate microbial communities from a municipal landfill in Southern Ontario, Canada - Leachate well 64-88 metaG | ecosystem: Engineered > Solid waste > Landfill > Unclassified | place...
CTGTTCTCTTTAATATCTCTGCCACTTCTCCTGCTACTGGACTTCTTAAATAAGAGTTAGATATATTATCGTTTATCAAATCAACCTGGGCTTTAGCTTGAGCGACCTGACTTTCAGAAAACTCTACATCTTCCTTTCTAGGATCAGCTGTCTGCAGAGCTAAGTTATTCTGGGCAGCTTGCAAGTTTCCCTGTGCCGTTGTTATTGAAAGTTCCGCCGCATCAATAGCCTGCATATCAGTGATCAAGGCAGTAATTACAGCATTTATATAAGATCTGTGCGTATCAACAGCTGTCTTGTCCGTAGAAGAAACTACAGTCCTGTAATCAGCATTTTCCGTAATCCCCCTAATCGTCGCCAAAGAAGCAGATACTTCCGAGAGCCTGTTCTTTACGTTCTCTAGGGCACTGTCTATGACTGCCTGGGGGGAATCTATGTTGACTGAATTCTTAGAATCCTGGATTGAGTTAACCGCAGAGTATATCAAGTTCCTATTCTCTTTTACATTTATGCTGGATTGATTTGAACCGTTGAAGTATTCAAGCTGCAAGTCGTTCATCTCAATATAAGCGTTATAAGACTTGAGATAAGCATCTTCCAGAGAATCCAGGGCATCCTCGTTTCCACTGACCAAAGACTGTTTGGCCACATTCAAAGCTATCTGCATATTATCTACCGATGTCTGATAAACCTGAACTTGGGTCGCTGTGGGACCAGCCAATAGTTTGTCCAAGGTTATTTGGGCAAGATTCAAAGAAGCTTGAGCTTCTTTCAACTGCAAAGAAAGGCTGTTTGTGTCCAACTTCATTAACAAATCCCCTTTTCTGACTGCATCTCCCGCTTCTACATAAACATTCTCTACTTCTCCGGAGTTTCCAAAAGAAAGGTTTATCTTTTCACCTTTCTTAACCTGCCCCGTTTCTGCTATTTCACTGGAGACGTCTCCCCTTTCGACGGTTACCAGTTTGTATTCTGGTTCAGAATCTTTAGAAAAGATCTGGGACACTATTACGATCAATAATATTACTAACGCTATAATTGTTATTTTCTTTTTCATATGTTTATTTTGTATAAGACTTGATACCAATCGTCATATCTTGTAACTCCCTGTACGGCTAACCCTATAAAGAATCCTGCAACGAATGTGAATACTATAGTGGGCCATTGATACTTCCTCTTAACGAACAAGAACAGAATTGCCAGGAAGAATAGGGAGAACAGCCAGTGGTGCAAATGCAGCTGCCAGTCTCCGAACGTGAAAATCAGAGAATTTATAATTCCCTGCTGTCCCGTTCCAGCTCCAGCAAATATATTTGCGAGGAAGTAGCCGACAGATGAACCCGTAAAAAATCCTGCGAATGTTTGCATAATGCGGGGGCTGAGGGAGTCGAACCCCCATCGGTCGTTTTGGAGACGAACATTCTAGCCATTGAAATAAGCCCCCCGATCCATCAAGAACCTGATGGATTACTTTTTTGATTCCTTGTGCGAAGTATGCTTCCTGCAGGTTTTGCAGAACTTGCTCATTTCCAACTTCTCTGCTGCCATCTTCTTGGACTTTGAGGTAAAGTAATTCACCTTCTTGCAGTCCTTGCACTGCAATTTTACGTAAACTTTCTTTTTTGTCGCCATATATGTTTATCAATAATAATCCTGGAGCCAAAGGTGAGAATCGGACTCACGACTTCCATCTTACCAAGATGGCGTTCTGCCACTGAACTACTTTGGCAATATGTGGGCAGAGAGGGATTTGAACCCCCGAAGACCGAAGTCGTCAGATTTACAGTCTGATGCATTTGACCACTCTGCCATCTGCCCAATATCGCTATTTTATACTATTTTAGCTTATTTTTCAAATCTCTTTGCCTCTTTTCTCTCTCCAAGCATTTATATCTTTATGGTTTCCCGAAATTAGCACCTTAGGCGCCTTCCAATGGGTTCCCTTCTTGGGCTCAAATATTTCAGGCCTCGTATACTGGGGATATTCCATAAACCCTTTTTTCTTTGTAACTCTTTCTTTTAAGAATGCTTCTTTGCCTATAGCTCCTGGGATTAATCTAGTGATGGCTTCGGTCAGAATCATGGCCGGCAGCTCCCCTCCCATTAAGTCATAAGGACCTATGGATAATTCAATATCTGCTATGTTCTTTGCCACTCTTTCGTCCACTCCTTCATATCTGCCGCAAATCATTACCAATTGTTTCTCCTTGGAAAGATCAAAAGCAATCTTCTGAGTAAACTGTTTCCCTCTGGGGGTGAACAATATCACTCTTCCTTTCTTCTTTATCTTTTTGACCGCATTAAAAATGGGGTCTACTTTCATGACCATTCCTAATCCCCCTCCGAAAGGCTTGTCATCCACCTTTTTGTGCCTGTCTTTCGTATAATCTCTAAGATTATGGATGTTTATCTGAATAAGCTTCTTGTCTTGGGACTTTTTGATAAAAGTCTCTTTCAAATAAGAATCGAAAATGTTCGGAAAGATTGTAATTATGTCGAATTTCAACATATATAAAGAAAAACAGTGTTGTTATAATAACACTGTTTCCCCTTCGTGTAAACGAATAATTTCTATAGTTTTAAGTCTTCGAGACTCTCGTTTTCGCCTTCTGTAGGCCTCTGAGATCTGGGACCTCTTCCGCCTTCTGGCTCTTCGATCTTTAAGTTCACTCTTGCGTGATTCTTAAGACCTGAGATTCTCACCAAATTTCTGATTGATCTGGCGGTTGATCCGGCTCTGCCGATTATCTGACCCATGTCCTCGGAGTGCACCTTTAAGGTTAGCAATACTCCCATTTCATCAACCTTTCGGTCGATTTTGACATCATCAGGATGATCGACTAAGGCCTTTACAACGTACTCTAGCAATTCCTGATCGGTAGGTTGTGCCATAATAATCTCCTATTTAGTCTATTCTGAGTAGCTGCGACCTTTCCGATTCCCTCTTATGGGGAGAACCTTTAGAGCTACTACAATCATATTTTAGTTAAACTTGCATTCTGTGTCAAATCCCAACCATCTGCCAAAGAAAGGAGAGAAATCTTTTCTTTGACAAGTGGTCAGGGAGAAGGAGAATGATTTTTTACGTCACTCTCCTTCTACTTTATTTTGGGGATTAGTAATTTTCTTTTCGGCAGTCGCGAGGAACGTCGAAAATATTTCCGAGACGGATGCCTTCTTCCCTTAATATTGAAGCCTCAAGCTCACCAATTACGTTTCCCGTAAGGGTGGTTGAGAAGGAACAATGCCCGTATACAGAAATTTCCTGTGCTGTCTTAGTTGCTTTTGCTTCATTCTTTCTTAGATGGTTCTGCATTCAAACAACTCTTTCCGCTCTTATTGAGCGTTTATTTATTTCTCTTTGGTCAATTTATCGAACTCGGATTGACCGTAATCTCGAAGGACCATCGACAACCATCTTGCTGCCGATGCTAATCTATCACTCTCTCGCGGACCGAACCCTCTACTTACGGCGAGATCTTTAACAATCTTAATAGTTGCGCTGGGGCTGAATGCTCCAGCGATATTTATAAATCTCTTTTTGATCTTCGCGTAGAATTCTTCTTCGTCGAGCTGTAACAGCGGCCTAGACCAGCCCTTTAGTTCATCCAATGAATGACTAGATACTGTTTTGTTGCCTGCATTAGGCATGCTCATGGTTCCTCCTTCAATATCTTTATATATATTATGTATGTAAAGAGCTTTCGCTCGTAATCCCCATCTTAATCCGCAAATCTTGTGAACTAAGATGGAAGGGAGAGTATTGCGCTCTCCCAGAAAGGAAGGAAAAGTCGAGTAAAGTGTGATTTGTTCAGGGCTGGCTGGACCTATTTCTTCTGGTCCTTTTTGGCGCGGCGAGCGGCTTCTTCCCTTTTTGCCTTTAATTCGATAAGGCGGAAGACATTCTTCGCTTTCCCCGAGATTACAAAGTTCTGCATTTTTTCTCCTTTTCCCTTATTTTCCTACTTTATAAAAAAGAACAACACTTCTCTGGAGAGAAATGCTGTGTAATTTCTTTGATAAGTCTCTCTCCAAACTCATCTTATGTTTATTATTATATCACCAATTCCTAATTTGTCAATAGGAGAGATTTTATTCAGTTTTTGGGGCTTCTGCGACTTCTGGCTTTGCCTCTTCTGGCTTCTTTTCTTCGGCAGGTTTTTCTACTGGAGTTTCCGGTGCAGGTGTTGCCTCTACTGGCGCGGGTTGTGCAACGGGAGGAACTGGAGCCTCAGCTGCTGGGGCTGCTGCTTCTGCGGGTTTTGCCCCTGCAACAGGGGCTGCTTTCTTTGATTTCTTGCGTAAGTCTATTTTCTTTTCATCTATAATCTTTTCTGAGACGAATAGATTGTGAACCGTTTCGGAAGGCTGGGCTCCTACGCTCATCCAGTACTTTGCCCTTTCTACATTCAAATTCTTTTCCTTGGTCGTAGGATTGTAAGTACCTATCTGCTCAACAGAACGACCTCTTGTAGAAGAGTTCTTTTTTTCGGTTACGACTATCTTAAAAGTCGGTTGGTTAATTTTGCCTGTTCTAAAAAATCTTATTACTAACATATATTATTTATTTTCTAAGTCTAATGCTCTTTTTGCCGCAGATTCCTCTGCTTCCTGCTTAGAAGAACCAGTTCCCTCTGCTACAAGCTTCTTATCAAGAAATACGCCAACAGTAAAGTGTTTCGCATGATCAGGACCGGTTTCCTTCATCACTCTGTAAGTAGGAGTAACCCCTTCCTTTTCCTGCGCTCTCTCTTGATAAATTGATTTTGAGTCCCTGTAGGAACCCTTTTCCAATATTTCAGCGAGTTCTGGGAGCAAGTATTTATTTATGAATTCCTCGCACACCTTGTATCCTCTGTCTAAATAAGCTGCGCCGACGAAGGCTTCGAAAGTGTTAGCTAGAATATACTGCCTAGCCTTTCCCATTTCTTTATCTTCCCCTTTGGAAAGTAAGAGATAATCGTTAAACCCCAATTTTTGGGCGATCTCCGAAAGCTTTTTCGCGTTTACCAGGGAAGCTCTCCAATTGGTCAGCTCTCCTTCAGGATTTTCAGGATACTTCTTGTAAAGGTATTCCGTTACGATAAGTTCTATTACCGCATCCCCTAAGAACTCCAGCCTTTCGTTGTTCTCCAGGCCGCAATTCGGATTCTCGTTCAAATAAGAACGATGACAGAAAGACTGAGTTAACAATCCCCTGTTCTTCAGCTTGACTCCAAGCTGTTTTTCTAAATTCTTGAAATCTTTCACTTTTTGTTGTCAGCTTATTATCCTGCTACCTTGAAAAAGATAACGGGATAACAAGCTAACAAATTACTTGTTATCTTCGACTTTTTTTTCTTCCGATTTTACAGAATCTCTTTCCAAAAGTTCTTTGTACACCGTTCCCAATACGCCATTTACGAATCTCCCTGAACTTTCTCCCCCGAAAGACTTGGCTAACTCTATGGCTTCGTTTATCGCGACTTTAGGCGGAACTTCGTCTTTATTCGCATAAAGCAATTCATAAAGACCTATTCGCAGGATATTCCTGTCAACAATCGTGATCTGCTCTATGGGCCATTCTGGAGCTGCTTTCTCTATGATCTTATTGATCTGGGGGAAATGCTTTACGACTCCGGTTATTATTTGCCAGACAAGACTTGTGTCCTCCAGCCCCGGGCCGAATTCCTTTATGTTCTTCTCGGTCAATTGCTTTAAATCCCCTTTTCTGTCTCCAAAATCCCACTCATACAGACTCTGCATGGATATAGATCTTGATAAATGACGTGAAGCCATGTACTAAGAATGTTTACTTTAAAGTTCTTCTTTTTTAGATAAGTTCTGAAGGTTTAAATCCTTCTTTTCTTCTTTCTGGGACATCTCCTTCTCCTTGGCTTTCTTTTCCTTCTTGGTCAATTTTGCCATTACGTCTATAGCCTGGTGTCCGTTATAAGAACCGCAGTTCTTGCAGACCGTGTGCTGCAAAACAGGCTTCTTGCATTTAGGACAAACAGCCAAAGAAGCAGCCGTTAAAAATATGTGGGCTCTTCTATTGTTCCTTCTTGATTTTGTATGTTTTTGTTTAGGTAAACCCATAACGTTATTATAATAACAGATTGCTAGTTTTTTTTCAATAGCGAAAAGGACTTGCGGTGAATCGGGCAGATTCCCTCCTTGGCTATCGCCGCAAAATGAGCTTTAGTCCCGTATCCCTTATGCCTGTCGAAACCGTATAAAGAATACTTCTTATGGTATTTTAGCATAAGTCTATCCCTAGATACTTTAGCTATGATTCCTGCAGCCATACAGGAGAATACTTTTCCGTCTGCTTTTATGATAGGCTTTTGCGGAAGATCTGAATGGATTTTAAAGTTTCCGTCTAAAATCAGGAAATCTGCTTTCATATTCTTTAAGGCCTTCTGCATAGCCAGCTTAGAGGCTTCAAAAATATTAATCTTGTCTATCGTCTTTTCTGAAACTTGTCCTATCCCCCATTTGATATTCTTGTGCTCGGTCAATAATTTAAAAACTCTTTCTCTGTCTTTGGGACTCATTATTTTTGAATCCGCCATCTTTGGAAAATGCATTTTCAATTTGTAATCTTTTACCATTACAGCAGCGGCAAATACGGGACCAGCCAAAGGACCTCGACCAGCTTCGTCTAATCCTACAATATTCTTATACCCCAGCTTTGATATTTTTTTCTCTTCAGCAAACATTGATTGATTTTAGTTTATTTCTTTAAAATAAAAAAGTTTCGTACGGATTACTTCAAGCAAAAACTCCGCCTTTCAGCGAAGTTTCTGTATATTTCTATCTTATTTCTGGAAACTATTAATTCTTAACAATCTCTAGAAAGAAGATATTCCATGGAGGTAAACTGGCCACAATCTATTCGATTAACACTGATTCGTCTAATCTATACTGAAAATGTATTTCTATTGCAACCAATTTATCTCCATTGATACCTCTCTTTCAAAAACTACTAATTCTTTAATAATCTTTGAAAGGGAGGGCGGTTAGTTGAACTATACAGCCCAACCAACCTCCCTTATCTATTTAAGAGCTTTCCAAGCATCTTTGTACGCTTGGACAGTCTCCTCTTTCGGAGAATAATCATCTCCGAAAACGCACTGACGGAGTTTCTGTCGAGAAACTTCGGATAGCTTCCCAACGTCCCCACCCATAACCCCCACTATATCCAGAAGAGTGTTTCTGAAAGAACCCTTCTGAATAATTCTTTCGATTATCTCCATTGGAGACGGTTGAGCAGTATACTCGGCAAAGGAGAACGTTGCTTGTGCAATTTCCTCCTTCGTATACTCGTGGCGGTCGGTGAGCCGCGGTAAACCACGAACCCCCATGACCACCATCGAGTCTCCTGTATGGAGCTCTACCCGTGGCGGAGATACGGGAATTGCCACTTTGATACCATAACGCGATCTCATCGCGTCTATGGTAGCCTGGTGGCTAGGGTTGCAACAAGATTCAACACCCTGCGCAACTATTACCTTGACCTCTTCGACGGAAACTTCCCGCCGAACAATGGTCATCTCCCCTGAGAACATGCTGTCCGCAATGGCAAAACTAAAATATTTATTCACTTTTACCTCCTTAAATTCCCGAGGAGTCCCACCAGCATGCCATCCCTCCTCATTCAGATGGCGCAGGATAAAATACTTTGTCGCTTCAAGTAAAGTATAAAACCCCTTACGAGGAAACGGCGACAAAAGAAAAATATTTCAACGCTTTTTAAAGCGATTATTGTAAAGAGCTAATTCCATTTCCACAGACTTCAAATCTATTTAAAGTCTTTGGAGATGGAGGAAGCTACACTAGTTTCAATGCGGCTTCCTCTTGTTGAAAAATCTTAGAAATTTTTCTTTCCGTGAAACATATCTCGCGGGACGATGTTTTACCAAAAAGGTACCTTTTGTTATCCTTTCCATTAATACTCCCCCCCATTTTCAACCCACAATATTTTATGGGCTAAAGTTGAGGGGCGAAACAAAAGATTAAACTTTCGCTTCGCCTAAACGCGGTGAGACGTTCTTCTAGATTAATCATTTATTTACAGATAATCGCTGTACTTATCCCTAACGGCGAATCCATATTCCTTGGCCGCATTATGGGCGGTCCAGAACATAGATTTCGTTTTATCCACTAAATCATTAACCTCTCTGAAGAAGTTAATTCTTGTTTTCCATCCCTCGCCAAGAACTGAGAGTTTTGGAGTCCCCATAGCTTTCCTTTGGGTCTTGTCAGCCGAATCAAATTTCTCGGCAAGAATTGCCAACAGTTCATCAACAATCTGTTGCTCCCAAGGAAGAACACTATTAGGTTTGGAGACTGGAACGAACCCACAGTGCTTTAAGAAGTTATCTGCTTTATATCTTTTTTCTTTCTGATCTTTCCTTGCCTTAATGCCGAAATCCATCTTTCTCCTCTCTGCTGTTCTTCAGCAGAAATACTGCTCTAAAGCGTTCTTTTCCCGTTCTCTCGGGCACCTTAGAGAGGCCTTGAACTAAACATCTCACCATGTTTCGTCTCCAGCAATCTAACTACATCATAATCAGATTGCCAGAGACGAATATAAAAAGAACTTACTTATGCCTTATACTATACAATATATTCTATCTCTTGTCAATACCTACCCTTTCCTTTTACCTTAATCTTTTGTAAAATGATTTAACCCTTCAATAAGGTGTTTTTATATGAAATTTACCCATTTACACACCCACAGCCACTATTCCCTATTGGACGGACTAGCTAAAATAGACGAACTAATAGATTATGCAAAAGAACTGGGAATGGACTCTCTGGCTTTGACCGACCACGGAAATATGTATGGTGCCATAGAGTTTTACAAGAAGGCAAAAGCAAAAGGGATAAAACCCATAATAGGATGCGAGATGTACCAGTCTGAAAGGAAGATGACCGACAAGGAACCTGGAATAGATGACAAGAGATACCATATAGTATTACTCGCCAAGAACCTAACAGGATATAAGAACTTAGTTAAAATAATAACCAAAGCCCACTTAGAGGGTTTTTATTATAAACCGAGAGTGGACGAAGAGACATTGAGGAAGCATTCTGAAGGACTAATAGCCTTGTCTGCCTGCCTAGCTGGAAAAATTCCCAAATTGATCCTTTCGGGAAAGATTGAAGAAGCAGAAAAAGTGGCGCTAAGCTACCAAGACATCTTCGGCAAAGAAAACTTCTTCTTGGACTTCCAAGTCCATCCAAACTCAAAAGACCAAAGGAGATCCAACGAAGGGTTGATAAACATGGCAAAGAAACTGCAGATTCCCCTAGTGGCTACGAATGACATACACTATTTAAAGAAAGAGGATGCCCATGCTCAAGATATCCTGATGCTGATAAACACAGGGGCTGATCCTAATGACCCCGAGAGGTTGAGCATGATGTCGGATGATTTCTCAATGAAGAGCCCCGAGGAAATGATAGAAACTTTCAAAGAGTTTCCAGAGGCCATAGAGAATACTCAAAAAATTGCAGACGCCTGTAACTTAGAACTGGAATTAGGAAAGACTAAACTCCCCCTCTTTGAAACGCCGAACGGCCAGACTCCCGAAGAATATTTAAAAGAGCTTTGCTATAAGGGAATTGAAAAAAGATTCGGAAAGGATCCCACTAAAGAAGTTGGAGAGAGATTGGAATACGAACTGTCTGTTATAAATCAGACTGGCTTTGCCTCTTACTTTTTGATAGTCCAAGACTTTGTAAACTGGGCTAAGTCAAACAGGATTGTCGTAGGCCCAGGAAGAGGGTCTGCCGGAGGATCCCTTGTCGCCTACTTGGTCGGTATTACCAATATTGATCCTCTAAAATACAACCTCTTATTTGAAAGATTCTTAAACCCCGCCAGAATATCAATGCCTGATATCGATTTGGACTTTACCGACAGGAGAAGGGACGAAGTAATCCGCTACGTTTCAGAAAAATACGGAAAGAACAGAGTCGCCCAGATAATAACTTTCGGAACCATGGCGGCTAGAGCAGCCGTCAGAGATGTGGGAAGAGCCTTAGGATACGTATACTCTTACTGCGACCAAGTGGCTAAGATGATTCCTTTTGGAATGTCTCTTTCTGAAACAATGGATATAATCCCAGAGTTTAGAGAGTTATACCAGTCCGACGAGAAGGCCAGGACCCTAATAGACTATGCAAAAAAGCTTGAAGGAGTAGCCAGACACGCTTCCACCCACGCTTGCGGAGTCGTGATTGCAAGCGATCCTTTGGACGAAATGGTGCCCTTACAGTATCCCAGCCAAGGAGAAGAAACTATAGTGACCCAGTACGAGATGCATTCCATCGAAGACCTTGGACTTTTGAAAATGGACTTCTTGGGATTAAAGAACCTTACTATTATAGAAGACACCCTAGCCCGTATATATAAGGTACATGGAATAAACATAGACTTGGACAATCTGCCAGACGGAGATAAGGATGTTTACAAGTCCCTCCAAAAAGGAGATACAGTTGGAATCTTCCAATTGGAATCAGGAGGGATGCAAAGATACTTGAAACAATTAAAGCCTAATACTTTTGAAGACATAATCGCCATGGTCGCCCTTTACCGTCCAGGCCCCATGCAGTTGATTCCAGATTACATTGCCAGAAAGAACAAATTGCAGCCTGTAACCTATCTGCACCCAAAGCTAAAACCAATCCTTGAGAATACCCAGGGAATTGCGGTCTATCAGGAACAGATTATGAAGATAGCCCAGGAGATGGCGGGATTCTCCTTGGCTGAAGCTGATATCTTAAGGAAAGCTATCGGTAAAAAGATAAAAGAGCTATTGATGGCGCAAAAGGAAAAATTCATATCCGGAGTGAAAGCAAATAATATAGACGAGAGAGTGGGAAGGCAGATTTGGGATTGGATAGAGCCTTTCGCTTCCTATTCCTTCAACAGATCTCATGCTGCAGCTTATGCCACAATCGCCTACCAGACGGCTTATTTAAAATCCCATTATCCTCCAGAGTTCATGTCGGCCTTACTCACCTCAGAAAGGAATGATCTAGACAGAATCTCCACTCTAATCCAAGAATGCCAAAAGATGAAGTTAGAAGTGTTGCCTCCAGACGTAAATGAAAGCTTCACCTTCTTTAGTGTGGTCCCAAAGAAAAACCAGATAAGGTTCGGGCTGTCTGCGGTAAAGAACGTAGGCACAGGAATCGTAGAAACTATCGTCGGAGAAAGGAAGGCCAACGGCCCGTACAAGTCTATTGAAGACTTCGTCACCAGGGTCAATACGAAGGACCTCAATAAGAAATCTCTGGAGAGCTTAATTAAAGCCGGGGCTTTTGATAATATGGAAGAAAGGAACAAGCTTCTCCAAAACATGGAAATGCTCCTGGAATATTCTAGGGACAGCCAAAAGTCAAAGAACAGCAACCAGGGTGGACTTTTCGACGGAATGAATATAAAATCTTCAATCAGGCTAGAAAAGGCAGAAGCGGCTCCCGAAAAGGACAAATTGGCTTGGGAAAAGGAACTTTTAGGCCTTTTCGTCAGCAGCCATCCTTTAAAGAACTACAAAGGATTCTTAGAGAAGAAAACTACCCCAATATCCCAGCTATCCCCTTCGGGCTCGAAAAAAATCCGAATTGGAGGTATAATTTCAAAAATAAAGAAGATCATCACGAAAACTGGAAAACCCATGCTTTTCGTAAATCTGGAAGACCTTACAGACAAGATTGAAGTCGTGGTCTTCCCGAGAGTCATAGAGAGGAAACCGAACGCCTTCCAGGAGAATAAGATAGTCTTAGTCTCTGGCAGAGTCGATACGAAAGACGGCATGTTAAAATTAATTTGCGAGGACGTAGAAGAAATAATAGAAGCTTAAACTATGAAAGACACAATAAGACATTCTTTATCCCACATAATGGCCCAGGCCGTGAATGAAATGTATCCTGGAGCCAAATTTGGCATTGGTCCGGCAATAGAAAATGGATTCTATTACGATTTTGAATTAAACAATCCCCTATCCTTAGAAGATTTGCCCAAGATAGAGAAAAGGATGAAGGAGATAATAAAGAAAAATATTGATTTTAAAAAGAAAGAAGTAAAAAAAGCTGAGGCTGAAAAGATTTTTAAAGACCAGCCTTATAAGCTGGAACTAATCTCTGAGCTTCCCGATGACAAAGTAACTATATATGAAAGTGGAGACTTTACGGATTTGTGCAAAGGCCCTCATATAAAGTCTTCCAAAGAAATAGACCCAGAGTCATTCAAGTTGGAAAAGACTGCTGGAGCTTATTGGAAAGGAAGCGAAAAGAATCAAATGCTGACTAGAATTTACGGCCTTGCTTTTGAGAATGCAAAAGAACTTGAAAACTTTTTAAAGAACCAGGAAGAAGCAGAAAAAAGAGACCACAGAAAGCTTGGAAAGGAATTGGATCTCTTCCATATAGATGAGAATGTCGGTGTAGGATTAGTGCTTTGGCATCCAAAAGGAGCTATGCTCTGGAGGATTATAGAGGACTTTTGGTACAAAAAACATCTTGAGAATGGGTATGAATTAGTAAGAACTCCTCATATTGGAAATCGAAAGCTCTGGGAAATGTCTGGGCATTGGGGTTTTTATTCCGGAAGCATGTATCCCCCGATAGAAGTCGGGCAATCCCTGGAAGAAATGAAGAACAAGGACGAAGTAAAAGAATCAGAACAGTTCTTGTTAAAACCGATGAACTGCCCCTTTCATGTCGAGATTTATAACAGCAACATCCGTTCATACCGAGATCTCCCCTACCGCTGGGCAGAGACGGGAACGGTTTACAGGTATGAAAAGAAAGGAGAACTATCTGGGCTGACCAGAGTCAGAGGATTTACCCAAGACGATGCCCATATCATCTGCAGGAAGGACCAAGTGAAAGAGGAATTAAAGAGAGTCATCGATTTTATCTTATACATTTACAAAGCCTTTGGGTTTGAACAATCCGCAGTCAACGTCTATCTTTCTTTAAGAGATCCAGAGAACAAAGAAAAGTATGCGGGAAACGATGAAGGATGGAACTTCTCAGAAGAAGTCTTAAGGGAAGTGGCCAGAGAAAAGGATTTAAACTTTAAAGAAGAAAAAGGAGAAGCTGCTTTCTACGGACCTAAATTAGATTTCAAGATAAAGGATGTAATAGGAAGAGAATGGCAGTGCTCCACTTTGCAATTCGACTTTAACCTTCCTGAAAGATTCAAGATGGAATTCATAAACGAGAAAGGAGAAAAGGAACAGCCTTACATGTTGCATAGGGCTCTGTTCGGATCCTTCGAAAGATTCATCGGATTATTAATTGAGCATTACGCTGGTGACTTCCCCGCTTGGTTAGCTCCCGTACAAGTTTGGATTATACCTGTTAGTGATAAATATAGAGAACAAGCACAGAAAGTGACTCAGCATCTTATAGAGAATGGAGTTAGGGCAAAATTGAAGGATGAGAATGAAACTGTCGGGAAGAAGGTGAGGCAGGCTAGGATGGAAAAGATACCATACAAATTTATTATAGCCATAGGAGAAAAGGAATTAAAAGAAAAAACAATAAGGATAGGTCAAATCGACGGAGGCACAAAGCTCATCTCCGAGCAGGAACAAATAGATAATGATAAAATATTTAGTAATGAAGAAAAGAGAATCTTTACGCATCTTTTAAACGCATATAAAAAACTATAAATTATGGCAGAACTATCTCAACAGACGCAAAGTCTGATTAAAAGGTTTCAAGCTTGGCACGAGTCGAAAGAACAAAAGTCCTCATCTACTCTGCACGTGGACGAAGTTTCTTCCGCTCTAGCGGGATTCTACGAAAAGGTTCGCGAACTCGTAGATTGGAGAGAAGAACACCTGATGAGGAAAGCGGCCGTGGAAAGGATACTAAAGAGAAGGCTCTTTATAGAAAAGAACGGCGAAGACGTCGCCTTGCCTTTGGTTTTAGAATTAATAAGAGGAGGCCATTTCCCAAACGATAAGATCCCCGAAGCAAAAATAGAACAAGTCAAAAAACTTCTAGGTAAATACCTTTATATACTGGAAAACGCATCTGGGACATACAAAGAGAAACAGAAAGTAAGAATGTTTGACTGGCTATTGTCTATAGCCGCATGCGAATTGGAAGACACCCTATCCCCTCCCATAAGAGAGAAAGCTTTGATTAATTTCATGGCAGAGTCCATGCAAAGGAAAATAAAGATAAAAGAAGGGATTTTCGTAATCGGAGGAATGTCGGAAGAAGAAAAGAACATCCAGACTTTCGTTGCCGTTCAAAAAGCACTTCTAAAGCTTGATACCCCGATAATAAGTTACAATCTCTTAAAGAGAAAATATCCAGAATGGGACAGTCTGACAAGCAAAGACGACCTAACCCAGCGAATATCTAATAATATCTACGATCTGTGGGAAGAGATAAGCAATGTCTTGAACAATCCTATCTCAAAGAGATTCTACAAAGTATGCGAGAGATATGATACTCCTTATCTGATCTTAGGAGACGTTCTCTCTGAGAATCCCACGGAAGCTTTCCAAAAGATTTCGGATCCGGAAACGTTTGAATCGAAGATAACCGCAGCCTACAATAAAAGACTCAAGAGCTCGAAATCCAAAGTAAAAAGGGCTGCTTTTTACGCAACCTTATCCATACTTATTTCAAAGGCTTTGATTGCACTATCAATTGAAATACCTTTTGATATGCGCGTTACAGGCCAGTTTGACTCCACTGTTTTAGCAATGAACGTTATAATCCCTCCCCTATTGATGTTCTTTTTGGTCTTGACTATAAGGCCTCCTAAGAAAGAAAACCTCCAACAAGTAGTGATGGAAACGGTAAAAATAACCTACGAGAGGAAGGAAGAAGATGCTTACATGATAAAACCGAAAAGAAAGAGGGGTTGGCTAATGAACGCTCTAATAACCATCGTTTACCTTTCAACGTTCGTTCTAACTTTCGGAGCGATAATTTGGGGATTGGACTACTTGAATTTCGGAGTACTATCTATAATCATATTCTTGGTCTTCGTCTCCTTAATATCTTTCGCCGGAGTCAAAATAAGAGAAAGGTCCAAGGAATTGGAGATATCTGAGAGAAAGGAATCTTTCCTTGTCTTCTTCATAGACCTATTCTCTACCCCAATAATAAGAGTCGGGAAATGGCTTTCCGGACAATGGGCAAGATATAATATACTAGTAGTAATTTTAA
>Ga0172381_10004095_pt1 | contig 15190 bp, 10 predicted proteins | sample Leawel6488metaG_FD_119754 | JGI IMG/M metagenome (GOLD analysis project Ga0172381, IMG submission 119754) | Leachate microbial communities from a municipal landfill in Southern Ontario, Canada - Leachate well 64-88 metaG | ecosystem: Engineered > Solid waste > Landfill > Unclassified | place...
CTTGAGAGCATTGCCGCGTTAACAGCTATATCTTCTGCCAGAGACTGGGCCTTTGAATTAGGCATAAATACGGGGATCTCGATCACCCTTTGATGAGTCCTTTCTGGTTTTATAGTATCGCGTAATGCGTCTTTGGCCGATGATCGAATAATAGGCGAGTCTGGTATGTCTGTTTTGCCGTCTTCGTATTCGATCCGGCCCATCGACTTTACCATCTCACGTTCTAAGTCGAAGGTCACTAAGATTTGGTCCGAGGTATTCTCCAGCGCATTCGATATAATCGGCGCGTCAAACAGAAACGAACTTGCCGCATGGAGCACTGTAAGGATGGTCGAGAAGCCGCGAGAAGTGCGAACTGAATCCATTTCGGGGCCCTGGGTTGAAGCCTCACTTGAGAGCATCGCCGCGTTAACCGCTATATTTTCTACCGTGGACTGGGGCATTTCTGGTTTGATCGTATCGCTTAACGCGCCTTTGGTCGATAATCGAATAAAAGGCGAGTCTGTTATGTCGGTTTTAACTTCTTGGTTTTTGCTCAGGCCCATCGACTTTTCCATCTCACGTTCTAAGTCGAAGGTCACTCTGATTTGGTTCGAGGCCATCTCCAGCGCATTTGATATAAACGGTGCGTCAAACAGCAAGGAGCTTGCCGCATGGTGCACTTTAAGGATGGTCGGGAAATCGTGGGAAGTAGGGACCGCATCTCTTTCGGGTCCCAGTGTTGAAGCATCACTTGTGGGCATTATCTGGACATTTTCGGTCCTGGGTAGCCCATCTTCAGTTAAGGCAGCAATTGGCAGGCTTGTAAATGGCATCTCTGTCCATTGGATTATGCTTGCTGCCTCCTGAGCCTCCGATATCTTTGTGTTTGATATCTCTTCAATGATCGAATGTATTGATGTAGACCTTTCGATCTCATCCAGTTCACTTGCAATCGACATCTCGGAAAGAAAATCGTTGGCTGTCTTATATACCGCAAAACATGGAGATCTCAGCACCTCACTTATCGGAAAGATGTTCATTTGGCTGATATCCATTGTAAGATCGAGAGCTGCTTGGCAACCGGACGCTTCGGCCTTTGTGTCGTCTTTGTCTTCTGTCGGCAGGGCAATCTCTACTTGTACGCCAGACAAGCTGGATATCTGCTTGTTAAGATCAGCGGCTATGGTTTGTAGTGCATGTATGGCTGCCAGTGCACGGGCTATCTTTCTAAATGCGAATCCGAGACCTTTCCGATTAGTACTCCCAAATCTCCCCATTTCCTTTGCTAGCACGGCAATAGAGTCCAAGCATATCCTCCGGATTCAACTTTTGGGAAGAATCACTCATCTTCTGTAAAGATGAATTTAGTCACTCCTGATTTCCCTGATCTTGCTATCGCTATCTTTTCTATCCTGTTGGCAAGAGCCGCCATGAGAAAATTGATCTGAAGTCGGGTCAGATCAATTGGCGAATCTCCCAGTTTGTATCCGTAATCGAGGCAGAGGGCAGCCAGCTCTTGCCCCTCCAAAGACTCTACAAATCTCTCTAGTTCAGCTTTTTTTTTTTGCGTTAGCTGCTGAGGTTACGCCGCTTATCTCCAGAACTTTGGTGCCTATAAGCTCCGGAACCCCGAACTTCATCTCAGCTACTTCATCCAAGGTCAGCTTGGGATCTTTTAGGCCCAGGGACGCCGCAAGTCTTAGGGCCCGAAAGTTCTTCGTAACATCGACCTTCCCAGTATCTGGCGTCCCGTCATTCTTCAGAGGTACGCTGCCAAGAACCGCAAGAACCTCGCTCAATTCTCCATCCGTGAGGGGGGAAATGACCACATCAGCGTCGTAGCTGTTGATGTGAAGGGTCTCGCTGTATTTCTTGCCAATGAGAATGTCTTCCTTTGTGAGCTTCTTCATAGCAACGGGATCTCCCTAAGACTCCTGCAAATCCGTAGCTGTAAATGTATATGTGGCTATGCCGACTCCATTGACGTCCATGGTGAAATCTCTATCATCCAGATAGCATTCCTGGAACGTCGCTGTCTTCTGTTGTTCGCCCTTTTTGAGCTGAGCCTGGAGAGTAAACTTGGCTTGTGCCATGTTCGCATTGGAGAGCTTCTCGTCCAGCGCAGGGCAGCACGACTTAACGCTCAGTTTGCCATTTACGACCTTGACTCCGTACTCCACGCCCTGCCTCAGCGGCTGTCCGACAGCAATTATATCCGCTCTACTTCTGCTGACCTTATATTCAATAGATTGAAGGCCTTCTATTACCGTTTGATCGACCATTACTTTGCTCTCTGTTGCAGACCAAACTGTTATTGCCATTCAAATCATCTCCCTTACGCTTCCACCTTGATGGTGGCATAGATATAATCCATAGCTCTGACTGGTCTTACTGCCATATCTACTCTGACTATGCCCTGAGCAAAGTCCATTTCAGAGCTGTAGACATCCAGAAGGTAGGCAGGCTCTTTTCCATCCGTGCTGGGCACTATGGAGCCCTCTCTCTCCATTCTCATCAGGAACTCTGTGATCTTGCCCTTTAGCGCTATCCTACCGCTGGAACTGTTCAGGGTGCCAATAAATAAATCCGCGATATTCTTGACGCCGCGAACAGAGTGATCTGCAATTCTTGTAACGCTAATCTGCTCTTTGCTCGTTGAGATGCCCTTGACTACTATGATACCTCTTCCCCTTTGGGCTTCGAGCGGTATCACACCGCTTTTCAGAAGCTCCATCTGTTCTGAGGGGGTATAATTTGTTTCGAGTTTTGAGATCCCGCTAAGTGGTTTAAAGGTGGGCGATTCGAAGTAGTTCAGCTTGCTAATGAGTCCTGCCACGGCCCCGAGGTTTCCGTATGGGGCTACAAGGACAAATCTATCGCTCGCCATTACGTTAGTCCTGCCACAGATATCTTTGATGCTCTCATCCTTTGCCACAGTCGCGAGGCCGATACGATTTTTGGCGTTGGCGCTCATCTTTGTGCAATGAGCTTCGATAAGAGAATGAATCTCAGGAGAGGTCATCTCACATGCGACGACTATGTCCACGTCCGCATCGGATTCAAGTTTTTCTAGAGCGGCTTCGTAATCTTCTTTGGAAATAGTGCCCATGGTACCTAGAGTTAGGTTTGTTTTTTGGATGTTTGCTGGGTTGTTTTTTGGGGCATTGGAGTGCAGGTTCTCAGCCGACAGCAGCTTTGAGCCCTTGTTTATGCGATCCACAAGATACGCTGGGTCCGAGGGCTTCATCACAAGATTCTCGAACATCTCAATGATGTCTCCGTCGTCGACCTGCAAGCTCACAAATTCAGCATCCAATCCGGTATCAACCTTGACCGCTATGGAATTTCCCTCTTCGCCATGCTTTCTCGAAATTAGCTTGACTGTATCATTATTCTCATTATCTTTTAGAACTAAGAAGGCATTTGTGCCTCCGCTACCGGAAATTGCCGTCACGACAACCTCGAAAACGCCATTCTGAAAGGCTTGTTTTATACCTTCTAAAATGGTATAATCCTGTTTTACACCTGCACTGGAGTACTGCTTGGCCGACCCAAATTTATCTGCGAACTCCCTGAAGCTGCTTACATGGGTAGGCGTCAGGATTTCTCCGCGCTCGGTAGTGCCTATCATAGCTACAACACCCGATGGATTGAGCTGCTGAGGCACGATTTCTTTTATTACCTGTATCTCTACACCTGGCAATATTCTTGTCATCTGCCACCCTCCTGATTACTATCTGTGAATGGCCCTCTACGCTGGCTAACCAATCAGACGATTAGTTAATACCATATAAAAAACTTAGCTAGTGATATCTTGGGACCCTATACCATTTCGCTATTGCTCTATAGCTAACACTAACCATGAATGCGTAAATGTACCAAGCGACGCCGGGGGCCTGATGGGACCGAATCTGAAAAAAAAGAGGGTGATATCCCACTTACAGGTTAATGCGTGGGATATTGTCTACGGACTCTGGGTTGGCCAGAGCAGAAAGGTCTCCGGTCTCCTTTCCAAGGGCCTTGGCCTTGACGACACGGCGCATGATCTTGCCGGACCGGGTCTTGGGGACATCCTTGACGAAGTAGACCTTGTCGGGGTAAGCGACTGGGCCCAGTACCTTCCTAACGTGGACGGAGATCTCCTTCGCGAGCTCGGGAGACTCGGCGACGCCATCTCTGAGAATGACGAAGGCCACGATCTTCTCGCCCTTGACTTCATCGGGCTGACCGATAACGGCTGCCTCGGCGACCTTGGGGTGAGAAACGGCGGCGGACTCGACCTCTGCGTTGGAGATTCTGTGTCCGGCTACCTTCAGCACATCATCGATTCTGCCCTGGATCCACCAGTAGCCATCCTTGTCTCGGGTGGCCTTGTCTCCAGCCAGGTATGTGCCGGGCTTGGTCTGCCAGTACATCTCCCAGTACTCCTTCTGGTACCTGACGGTATCTCTGAAGAAGGCCCTGAGCATGCTCGGCCAGGGGGTCTTCGAAACGATGTTGCCGCCGTAGCCCAATGGGACCGAGTTGGCATCCTCGTCGAAGATATCGATGTTGAATCCGGGCAATGGGAAGCATACGGAGCCGGGCTTCTCGGGTGTCATAACCAGCGGGGCGATAAGGTGGCATCCGGTCTCAGTCTGCCACCAGGTATCAATGATGGGTGCCTGGTCGGCGCCGATGTTCTTCCTGTACCACATGTAGGCTTCTGGGTTGAGGGGCTCGCCCACAGATGCCAGAATTCTGACGCTGGACAGGTCGTACTTCTTCACAAAGGCCTCGCCGGTCTTCATGAACATCCTGATGGCTGTCGGTGCGGTGTAGAATACGGAGACGCCGTACTGCTCAATGATGGACCACCAGCGGCCCAGATCGGGGAAGTCGGGAGATCCCTCGTAGAGGATGATGGAAGCGCCCAGGCAAAGCGGGCCATATACTACATAGCTGTGGCCGGTGATCCAGCCGCAGTCTGCGGTGCACCAGAAGACATCATCGTTATGAACATCCATTACCCAGGCGGTTGTCTGGGCTGGAGTTACTGCGTATCCGCCGTGAGCGTGCTCAATACCCTTGGGCTTGCCGGTTGTGCCGGATGTGTAGAGAATGAACAGCCTGTCCTCTGGGTCGAGCGGGAGAGTCTCGCACTGGGCGGACTGGCCGGCTACGAAATCATCATAGAATACATCGCGTCCCTCGGTCATGGGTACGGTGACGCCGGTTCTCTTGACGACGACTACCTTCTTGACGGAGGGGGCGTTCTTCATGGCCTCATCTACATTGGGCTTGAGGGGCAGTGGCTTGCCGCGCCTGAAGAATCCATCGGCTGTGACGACAACCTTGGCCTCGGCATCGTTGACCCTGCTGGCCAGGCCGCCTGAGGAGAATCCTGAAAATACGATGGTGTGAATGGCTCCGATCTTGGCGCATGCCAGCATGGTGATGGGCAGCTCAGGGATCATGGGCAGGTATGCGACAACTCTGTCTCCCTTCTCAACGCCAACGCTCTTCAGGGCATTGGCCATCTTGTTGACCTCTCTGTACAGCTCGTAGTAGGTGATGGTCCTGGTGTCGCCCACTGGCTCGCCTATGAAGTAGTAGGCTACCTTGTTGCGGTTCGCGGACTTGGCATGCCTGTCTACGGCGTTGTAGGCTACGTTGATCTTGCCGCCGGTGAACCACTTGAAGTAGGGTTTGCCGGAGTCGTCGAGAACCTGGGTGTAGGGCTCATACCAATCAGCGTAGGTCTTGGCCATCTCATCCCAGAAGTCAATGTAATTATCGGAGCACCACTTGCGCATCTCTGTCTCAGTTTTGAAGCCCTTTTTCTTCATCCACTGATATGCGTTGGAGTGCTCAACTATCGATTTCGGGGTGTTGAAAATCCTGGTCTCTTCCTGCAGTGAAGACGTTTTTGCTGTGTCAGCCAATTTCATACCTCCTTAAGATCAATTGTCTCCCCAATTTGTTGTGTCCGGGCCTATTTGTGAATAATCATTCTTTGTGCCTCTCTTTCGCCATTGCCCTGGACCACCATCCGACAAAGCTCTGAATGGTTTTGGGAAACATCGGCTCAAAACCTACTTGATCATTTATAAAGTTATCGCGATATAAATCTTAATGATCTTTAATTATAACGATTTTTAGCCAAAAATAACCTTCTCAGAAGATAATTGGTTATGTTGTAGGTGTCGACCTATTTATTTGTCCTTAGTGATTAATCGAATATTCTCGTCCCCTCATAAAGAACCGACGTTGTTGCTTTTTGCTCGGCCAATTTTGTAACCTCCGTTAAATCCTCACGTCTTCTCAGACTTCCTACAAATCTGCCTGAATGCCTGCCCATTGCCCTGGGGGGCAGACGCCAGGCAGCATCTTTCCTTTCTATTCCAGGACCAAACACTGGAGTCTCTTGGAATAATATAGTGATCGATAATTATCTTGGTTTTTCATTCATAAATTTGTCGAGTAAACTTTATTCTATGGTTGATTATTATCATTATTGATCTGCGAAATAGCAAAATACCTGAATCATTTATGTAATTGTGGGTGCGGATAAGATAAACATGCATGACGAATAGTATATAATAAAGAATATATCACAGAGGTTATCAAGGAAAAAAGGAACAGAAAAAAGTTGAGCCCCCTCTCACTTGATGAGTGGGATGGCCTCTACTGCATCGGGGTTGGCAAGAGCCGATAGATCTCCGGTGGGATTGCCCAAGGCCTTGGCCTTGATGACGCGGCGCATGATCTTGCCGCTCCTCGTCTTGGGCACGTCCTTGACGAAGTAAATCGCCTCTGGACTGGCTAACGGTCCCAGGGCCGATCTAACATGCTTAACCAGTTCCTTCTTCAGCTCATCGCTCCCCTCGATTCCTCCTCTGAGGGAAACGAAGGCCACGATGACCTCACCCTTGACCTGGTCGGGCTTGCCGATGACAGCAGCCTCGCCAACCTTGGGATGAGAGACGAAAGCGGACTCGACCTCAGCGTTAGAGATTCTGTGGCCTGCTACCTTCAGCACATCATCGATTCTGCCCTGGATTGTGAAGTATCCATCCTTGTCCTTGGTGGCCTTATCGCCTGCCAGGTATGTGCCGGGTCTGATCTCCCAGTAGGTGGACCAATACTCCTTCTGGTACCTGACTGTGTCTTTGTAGAATGCCCTGAGCATGGACGGCCATGGCGTATTGCTCACTATATTGCCGCCGGAGCCGGCCGGCACGGGGTTGGCATCTTCGTCCAGGATATCGATGTTGAACCCGGGCAGCGGGAAGGTCGCAGAGCCGGGCTTGAGCGGGGTGATGGGCAGAGGGGACACCAGGAAGGTGCCTGTCTCAGTCTGCCACCAGGTATCCATGATCTGGCATTTGCCAGCACCGAAGTGCTCTCTATACCACATCCAAGCCTCAGGATTAATGGGCTCGCCCACACTTCCCAGCAGCCTTATGCTGGAGATATCATAATCCTTGGCCCATTTCTCGCCGGCCTTCATGAACATCCTGATGGCCGTGGGTGCGGTGTAGAAGACGGAGACCTTGTTATCCTGGATGATCTTGAAAAACCGACCAAAGTCCGGGAAGTCGGGAGCGCCCTCATACATCATGCTTGTTGCACCCAAAACAAGCGGCCCATAAACTATGTAGGAGTGGCCTGTGATCCATCCGATATCTGCTGTGCACCACCAGACATCGCTATCCTTAATGTCGAATACCCAGTGCAAAGTCTGAGCAGGTCCCACGCAGTATCCGCCATGTACGTGCTCGATACCCTTGGGTTTGCCGGTAGTGCCGGAAGTGTAGAGGATGAACAGCCGATCCTCAGAGTCCATCTTCTCGCATTCGCATTCTTCGGACTTTCCAGCCACCAGATCGTGCCAGTAGATGTCTCTGCCCTGCTTCATGGGTACTTCGAGTCCTGTCCTCTTGACCACAATTACATTTTTCACCGTTGGGGTATTGGCTGTGGCTTCATCCACATTAGGCTTGAGGGGAATGGGCTTGCCGCGCCGGTATAAACCATCGGTGGTTATAACCGCTTTGGCCTCGGCATCCATGATTCTGCTGTTAAGGCCGCCCGAAGAAAATCCGGAGAACACAATGCAGTGAATGGCTCCGATCTTGGCGATGGCGAGCATGGCTATGGGCAGTTGGGGGATCATGGGCATGTACAACATGACTCTGTCTCCCTTCTGCACGCCCAGGCTCTTCAGGCCGTTGGCGAACTTGTTGACCTCCTTATAGAGCTGTAGATAAGTGATCTTCTGGGTGGGCTGGTCGGTGGGCTCAGGCACGAAGATGTAGGCTACCTTGTCCTTTTTCGCGCCCTTGGCATGCCTATCCACAGAATTGTAGGCCACATTGCATTTGCCGCCCACGAACCACTTGGCATAGGGCGGTATCCATTCCAGTGTCGTGGACCAGGGCTCAAACCAATCGGCATAGGTCTTAGCCATCTCGCCCCAGAACTGGATGTAGTTAGCAGAGCACCAGAGGCGCAGTTCTCTCTCCGTCTTGAACCCCTTCTCCTTCATCCACTTCATGACGTTGGAGTTCTCGACGAGCTCCCTAGACGGCTCGAATACCCTGGTCTCTTCATATAGCACTGATGTTTTTGCGGTTGCTTTTTGCTCAGCCATTTTGAACCTCCTTTATCAATTTATGTCTCTAAAACCCACTCAATTTGCTTTTTGTAATCATGTTTGCAAATAAACCAGCAAAGATGGGGCTCCTTCTATACTTGGGTGGGGTCTTAGATGCATTATCATGATCGATTATTTTCATGATTAATAAGCCTGGTGGTACTCCAAAGCAATCATCTTAAAAAGCTGAACTGGATACACTGCTACAAGTGCCTGTTTGTTCCAGCATGTCTTCTGCTGTCATCGAAAAGCCGTTTAATATTTCCTATTTATTTTATAAAAAAATTGATATATCTATTTAAATCATGAGTGACTCTTCGCGATTTCGCCGGTCACCACCCGACCGGATACATAGAAGGGATTGCTGTTTTTCACTGCAACCAGGACGATGGAGCCGAGCTTAGGGCGGCCTTCAACTACTATGCCCAGATAGTTCTCCGCCCGGGCCTTCATGGTGCCGCCTCGCCCGCGTTCTGTGATCCTGGCCGTTATTATTTCGCCCACGTACCGCTGATTTCTTTCTGCGGCGATCTCCAGCCATAGCCGGGTCATCTCTCTTGATCTGTCCTTCTTGATGCGGTCGGGCATGTCGTAGAGCCTGGCCGCCGGCGTGCCCGGTCGCGCCGAGAATCTGGTGATATTGACCTTATCCGGTTGCAAGCGCTCTACGAGATCCAGGGTCTCTATGAAATCCCCATCGGTCTCACCTGGAAAACCCACTATGACATCCGTGATTATGGTGATCTTCGCATGAGCGGATCGGAAGGCGCTCACAAGCTTCAGAAAGTTCGCAGCCGAGTATCTGCGGCCCATGCTCCTGAGAATCTCCTCTGAGCCGGATTGGACCGGGATATGCAAGAAGCGGTATATTTTGGGGCTTTGATATGCTCTGAGAAGCTGATCTTTGATTAAAAGAGCGCTATTGGGATTCATCATGCCCACGCGGAGCCGAAAATCGCCTGGGGTCCTCACCAGCCTCTCCAGCAATTGCCCCAGATTTGTTCCGATATCCGATCCGTAAGCGGCCGTGTCCTGGGCAGAGATCTGCACCTCCGCTGCTCCCAAAGCCGCCAACTTTTCCACTTCAGCTACTACATCTTCCAGACCGCGGCTTTTCAGCCTGCCCCTGGCCTTTGCAACTATGCAGTAGCTGCAGGAACCGTTGCATCCTTCCGCCACATTGACGACGGCGCACAGGTCGCCGCAAGGAAATGGTCCAGGGGGCAAGGCATCACGGGAAGAGCCTTGCAGCAACTCATCCCGAGGTGGGATGAACGATTCATAAAAGAGATCTGAGATTCTGGCGGCAGAGGATCGATTCAGCAGTCCCAGCTGCCCCCGGCAGCTCAATCCGCTGATCGATTCCGGCATTGCGACGGGAAGACACCCGGCTACTATCAGCCGCTCGCCTTGTAGCAGGCTAAGCCTTCGTACAACCTTTCGCTCCGTCTTTTCCGTGACCGCGCAGGTATTCACTATTATTGCGTCCGCTTCCTGTAGAGTGGAGGGAATATGGCCCATCTCTTGCAAGGCCCTTGCCAGATCCTGTGAGTTTCCAAGGTTGGAGGTGCATCCGTAAGTCTCGATATAAAATTTCATGCTTCTTCCGCTTCCGGGCTTGTCATCTCTTCCCTTCGTACCTGATAAATTCCTACTATTATGCCCATTATGGCAGGGGCCAGGAAAAAACCTCCGATGCCTGCTACCAGTGCGCCACCTAAAAAGGAGAGCATAACCAGTAAGGGATGCATGGAGGATTTAGCCGCCACCAGGTATGGCCGGATTAAGAGCTCCGAAGGCAGGTAGATGAGTGCGGAAGAGAGAAGGAAGAAAACGGCCGCGCCTTCCATTCCCACCGAGAAATATCGGTAAACGGTCACCGGGATGATGACCACCCAGGAGGTGAGGAAGGGGACCATTCCGGCTAAGAAGACAAAGCTTGCCAGGGCAAAGGGTCTGGGCAGACTGAAGGCATAGAAAATGAAAGCTGCTATGATGCTGCCTAAAATTGAGGTATAAATCGTGCCGATGAAGATGCCGCTCAAGATATAATCTATGCGGCTCATGTATTTTCTATAGGCATCTTTCTCTCTTTGCGGCAGCAGGGATATTATCGATTCTACAAAGCTCTCTCCGTCCACCAATACGAAGTAGCAGACGGGGATGGATACTATGAAGTTGATGATTCCCAAAGAGGCCACTCTTCCAATGTGAAAGACGGGGATAGAGGCGGCAATGGGGGCAATGATGCTCGCGGCATTCTCCAGCACGCTTGTCAATATGTCCTTCATCCAGGGTGTCAGATCTCGAGAGGTCTCCTCCGTCAGAATGCTGAGCGTTGTTCTGATCGCTTCTTGATTCTTGGCCAGGATTAAGATCTGGTTGGCGATCTCAATCATTCCCAGGCCCAGGACGAAAAATATTGGGACAACTATGCATACAGCAGCGACTAATGATCCCAGCCGTTTCCTCTTGCCGAAGGTATCCCGGATGGGCTTGCCCACGTAGGCGAAGACGGTGCCCAGGATTATGCCGTCCATAAAGGGAAAGAAAAAATAGAAGATCAAGAGCATTGAGGCCAAGGCTATGATCAGCATTCCTTTATGTTCTGAGCACCATTTGCCGGGGTCAAAGTTCATGCATTACTACAGAAAATACCTGTTGTCTCCCTGATAGATATGAGTTATGCTTATAAAATCAGGAGCATGCCTGGGCCAGCATTTCTTCCAATTTTTCCAGGGGCCTGCCGGCATCCATGTTTTGCTCTGCTACCCAGGCTTTCAACTTCTTTATGGGCTTGCCGCAATCGATGATATCGGAGGCCTTTTCCATGCCCTCTTTAAGGTTTGATGCATGATCGGTTATGCAAAGTACGGGCGCGGCATTCAGGCATACGATATCTCTCCGAAAGCCCCTGTCCTCCCCGGACAAAACCCGGAGCAGCTTTATGGCTTCTGATTCTTTGTCGCTGCCGTAAAGGAGGGATGATTCATCCGCCTCTCTTAGCCCCAGGTCTTGTGCTCTTATGGCATACTTTCGGATCATTCCATCCTCAGTCAGCTCTGCAACTGAAGAGCGGCCCAAAGTGGAGAGCTCATCCATGCCCCGCACATCATCCCGGCTCCTGCCGTGCACAACAAAGGCTCTCTTATAGCCTATCTCTCTCATGGCCTCTGCAATGGGTTGCACCATCTTCTCAGAGTAGACGCCCCGCACGGCATAGGCGGGCTTGGAGGGGTTGGCCAGTGACCCGGCCACATTGAGAACCGTGCCGAATCTGATCTGAGATAAAATCCTGTAAAGGGCGGAGGGATGCACCTTGGCGCTCATGCCGTTGAAGATGCCGATGCCGGCGCGCTCAATGCTTCTTTTCACCAGATTTGCGTCGCACTCCACGTCGACTCCCAGAGTCTCCAGGATATCGACGGCACCGCACTTTGAGGTTATGGCCCGCGCTCCATGTTTGGCCATGGTTATGCCGTCGGCGGCAGCCACCAGCGAGGCGGCGGTGCTGATGTTAAAGGTCTTGATGCCGTCCATGCCCGTGCCGCAATTCTCCACCAGAGGGCCGCAAACATCGGGATGAACCTTCACAGTGTCAATTTCGTAAATGGCTTCCCAGATGCCGGCGATCTCGGCAGGCGTAGCGCCCTTGGCGGTTATGGCGGCCAGGAATGCGCCCTGCTGCAAATCAGGCTGCTCGTTGTTCAAAATCTGCTTGAAAAGAATGGACGCCTCAACTCTCGTCAGGTTGCTGCCCTTAATCAGCGCGTCCACCCGGCTGCCAAAATATCTCAAACTCTCTTCCATTATCCAGTCTCCGCAATCATCAAATTAAAACAACTGATTTCATCCCTGCTCTTTTGGATGAATGGGAAAATGCATCCTCAATTCCGGCAAGATTCGTCCTTTTGGTGATGAGCCAGTCGGCCTTGATCAGGCCAGAGGTCAAAAGCTCAACAGCCTGCCGGTTATGCCGGCTGGCGCAGCCGTAGGATCCGGTGATGGTAAGCTCATGGTAGTGAATAGAGCATAGGTCGATCTGTTCCTGGTAGTTTCCCGGAGCAGGCCCGGAGAAGATGCAGACCCTTCCCCCGGGCGAGAGCATCTTGAGAAGATCGCCGTCCACCCGTACCTGTGGCGTAGCGGTGAGGATGACGTCCACAGTGCCTCCTGCCTCTGCTGCCAGCCAGCTTCTCAAAGGCATCTCAGCCGGATCGACTACCATCACTTCGTGGGTGTGCCTTTCCAGCAGGCGGATGCGGTCTTGCAGTCTCTCTGCTACTATTATCTTATCGGCTCCATGAAGCTCGGCCAAAAGAGCGTGCAGAGCGCCGATGGGCCCGCCGCCGTAGATGAGAACGCATTCGCCCTTAGAGACGCAGGCCTGCTCCTGGCCATTAATGCAACAGGCTAAAGGCTCAGCCAGAGCGGCAAGAGCCGGATCGACATTTCCCGGCAGCAAATTCACGCCCCCGGGGAAGCTCTCTTTTGGCAGGGCCAGGAGCTGTGCGAAGCCCCCGTCGCAGTTGAATCCCATGATCTTGACGCTCGGGCAACGATTGTCTGCTCCGCATAAGCACGACCTGCATTTTCCGCAGGCGATGCCCGGCCAGAGTTGTACTTTGTCGCCTTCAGCCAGGTGGGTGTTTGCATCCATCTCCACAATTTTGCCCACCATCTCATGCCCCAGCACGCGAGGATAGGCCAGGTCGCGGTGGCCATGCTCTCGCATCTTGACATCCGTGCCGCAGACGGCGCAGGCTTTGATCTCCAGCAGGGCTCCGCCTTTAGGGCACAGCGGATCAGGCAGATCGTCCAGCTCCAGCAGGCCAGGGCCTTTTAGAACCGCAGCTTTCATTTCTTGGGCAGCTCCACGGTCATGAGCACGTGGTCGGTTTCCTCGACGAGCTGCATTTGGCTAAATCCGTAAAGCCCGGCCAGAAGGGCCGCTCCACCCATGCCCACGCCCTCTTTGACGTAGCCCTGAGCATAGATCTGCACGCCCGGGATCTTGGAGTTCTCGAGTCCCGGATCGGAGTAATAGTAGGGCCGACCGGTCGATTCTATGATCTCCTTAAAGTTGGCCGTTTTGTCTTCGACGATATATTTGGTGGTGGCTATGGATATGTCGCCCTCGATCTTCAGGGCTTTTCCCAGGGCCAGCACAGCGGCCATCTGCGTGCCGCCCGCCAATACGACCTTGCAGCCCTGCAGGCCCTTCATGAGGCCAATAGCAGCCGCCATCATGGGATCGCCCACCTGGCTTACCGCTCTAAATGGGTCGCTCTTCAGGCTGCCAATATTGATGCCGGCTCTCTGAAATGCTTTGGACACCACGCTTTGCTTCAGGCTGGTGGGATTGGACTGGAAACTGCTGCTCACATTGACATCATAGCCCAGGGCCCAGAGAACTGCCATAGCCGTGGTCGTGCCTCCGGCTATGGACTCACCGATGAAGACGCAGTCGGAAAGCCTGGCGAGCTTCTTTCCAAGCATTGCGGCATTTTCGTATAGGGCGCGAGCGCCAGGCACAGCAGGATCTTTGCGGATGTCGCTGCCCGCAGATCCGCCCAGCTCCGCATAGGGAATGGCCGGTTTCTTTCGCAGGCCCGAGGCCACGAATAAGGACGGTATGCCGGTCAGGTTCAAAGCGGCCTTGGTGACGATAGCGGGAGTAGGCGAGCCGCCCGGTGCTTCCGGCAGCTCAGGCATGGTGATGATGCGGTTGGTCTCCACCAGCTCGGCATCGGCGCCGGGGGTGTAGTCGGTCAGCTCCGGTGAGGTTCCGGCAGCGGATAGGCCGGGAATCTTGCCGGTGTCTGTGTTGGAGATGATGCAGAGAAATAAAGGCCGCTGGGGTCGCGGTCCGAAATCGGGGTAGATCCAGTTTGGCATGATCCTAGCCCAGGTCTGCACCTATAAGAAACCAACGCCAGTAGACTTAATTTAACGAAACTTATATTGTCCGGCACACAAGCAGGCTTTGGCGGGCAGGTCCAAATCAATTGTTCTGGCTTCTCTTTTGCAGCTTCTCGAACTTATTTCAATGGCATTCAAGCCACAAATAGTCAGCTTAATAATAAAATATGAGATGCTATTTCAAAATTTTTAATATATATTACGCAATAAAAAGCTTTATCTATATGCAAATATATCTCTTGTGGAGGAGGGAAATTGAGCTGTGCGAAGCCTCAGTTAAATTCTGCGTCGCGTCATTCTGTGTGGAAAATATGGACAGAAAGCTCAGTTTTTCTTTGAATGCAACAGTAGGCAATGTTTTGATATCATCACCTTTTTTGCGGGGCGAGATGATGCCGATAAGACCTACAGTTGCTCGCTATGCTGTGGCGAGCAAGAATTCACCGCAACTTACGGATACCATAATTTTGGCGGATCGAGTCCACGCAGCTCTGGTCAGCCTCTCCAATGGCTCAAGCATCTTTACGGGATGTGACGAGCAGGGAAAACCATTGCATGGCAACAGGCATGCACATGTCTTCTGCGAATCCAATAATGGACTTGGAAAGGGCATTGATGGTGAGATCACCCACATCACCATTTATGCTC
>Ga0172381_10004096_pt1 | contig 15185 bp, 14 predicted proteins | sample Leawel6488metaG_FD_119754 | JGI IMG/M metagenome (GOLD analysis project Ga0172381, IMG submission 119754) | Leachate microbial communities from a municipal landfill in Southern Ontario, Canada - Leachate well 64-88 metaG | ecosystem: Engineered > Solid waste > Landfill > Unclassified | place...
CTCTTACCTTATACCGGCTTCTCCAACTGAAGTTGGACAAGCCTTACCCAATTCATCAATTGAAAGAAGCTTTAAATAGTGCAAATGCGATTAAACTGGAAAAGGGAATTTATGTGTTGACAGACACAACGGAAGCATACTCAGCAATCGAAAAGTCAAACCGCGTGAATATGCAATACAAACGAGTGAAAACAGAAGTTCTCAAGGCAACTCTAAATCAAGTAAGAAGAAAATAGAGTACACAACAATTTCTAAATTGACAGAATCGCTGATCATAGCCTTTCTGTCGATTTTTATCTTTTCAAACTGCAAAAGTCAGGTTATATCATATTGAACAGCGCATCATGAATCAATAAAAAGCAAATCCTTGGATATATTGATTATAGCATGCCTAATCATAAAATCAAGATGCCTACAAGAAAATTACTAATTTATGTTTATCAGACTCGCTTGTTGGCGGTTTTGTATTCTAAATGACTGTAGATATATGATTAACCCATTGAGTTTCTTGGATATGGCTTTGAGTCTAACATCCTGATATGATTTGGCCTTATCCAACTACGAAAAAACATCTCTTTTTCTGATCAAAGAGATGTTTCTTGGTTTTGATTTCTTTATATCTGGTTAGTTAGCATTTGATTGTTGGGAGTCGTTTTATATAGAATGATGTATTATTTCCTTAGTTTGTTTTCAATCTCGCTTCGCAAATCCTCGTATCCGGGTTTTCCAAGCAAAGCAAACATGTTCTTCTTGTATGCTTCTACTCCCGGCTGATCGAAAGGATTAACTTCGAGTACATAACCACTGATGCCGCAAGCGAGTTCAAAGAAGTAGAAAAGGTAGCCAAGCGCATATTCATTGATCTCGGGAATTGTAATAATCAAATTTGGAACCTTGCCTTCTTCATGGGCGATCAACGTTCCCAAAAATGCTTTCTTGTTAATATCATCAAGGCTTCTGTCTGTTAGATAATTAAGTTCATCAAGGTTTTCGACATCCGCCTCGATCATAAAATTGGCTTGAGGATGTTCAATCTGGAGAACGGTTTCAAACATGATCCGCTTTCCATCTTGAATATACTGTCCTAAAGAATGTAGATCGGTCGAAAAACTCGCTGATGCCGTAAATAAGCCTTTGCGGTCTTTGCCTTCGGATTCGGCGAACAACTGTTTCCACCATTCTGCCAGCATCGTGAGCTTAGGTTCATAGTTGATCAGCATTTCTATTTGATAACCTTTACTGTAAAGAAGATTTCTTATTGCGGCATATAAATGGGCGTCGTTTTCCCAAATTCCCATTTTTTTATAAGCTTTTCGAGAAGCTTTCGCTCCTTGGATAATTTGTTTGATATTAAAGCCGGCGGCCGCTATCGGCAATAATCCGACTGCCGTCAATACGCTGTACCGGCCGCCGATATCGCTCGGAATCACAAATGTCTCATACCCATTCTTGATCGCCAGGTTCCTCAAGGCTCCTTTTTTGGCATCAGTTGTGACATAGATGCGCTCCTTGGCCTCGTGGCCATATTTTTTCTCGATGATTTTTTTGAGAGCTCTAAAAGCGATCGCCGGTTCGGTGGTCGTTCCCGACTTGGAGATGACATTGAGTGAAAAATCTTTGTCTTGAACATAGTCGATCAACTCGGATAGGTATTGGGACGACATGTTGTGACCGGCAAAAATGACTTCCAAACGCTTTTTTTTGGAAAAATATGGCGATAGGACTTCTATTGCCGCTTTCGCTCCAAGATATGAACCACCGATTCCGATCACAATCAGTACTTTGGACTGCTTTCTAATTTTTTTCGCAGCTTCGTTGATTTGATCGATATCATCCTTGTCTATCTCATCTGGAAAATTAAGCCACCCTGTGAAATCACTACCGGGGCCATTTTTGTATTCAAGCATTTTCTTGGCTTTGACAATATCAGCCTGGACTTGTTCAATATCTTTCTTATCCACAAAGTCAATGGCGTGAAAAGTGTCGAGGTGTAAATATTTGTCCATAAGGAACCTCCTTGTTCATCAATGATTATATCATGAATCGCTTGGAAAGAAACGTTTTCAGAGGTCAAAAAAAGACGAAACGATCATTCGTCTTTTTGCACTTTGTAGTTTTTGATCCACTCTGGAAGTTTTTGTTCAAACGGTTTGAAACCCTCGGTGAGTTTCACTTCTTGATACTTGCGCCGTTTTTTACGGTTGATGTTGCGATAACTCAAACTGATCTTGTTGTCGTCGGTGATTTTGATAACCTGTAACTCAACGATTTCGCCAACCGTCAGGATGTCTTCGATGTTTCTCACGTATTTGTCGCTTATTTCCGAGATGTGGATCAGGCCGTTATTATCTTCATCGATTTTGACAAACGCCCCGTAGGGTTTAATGTTGGTAATCAGTCCTTTGACGATGTCGCCAACCTTCATGTCGTCGCCTCCTTGAAAATAATGGCTGCTATCTTTAAGTGATTGTTGTTTTCACTACCCGAAATATCTCTCAGTCTTGGGCGTTATGGGCAACGGAACTCGCCGCTGCAGCGGCTATTGCGCCGATGATGTCATCGAGAAACGTGTGGCAAAACCCGGCTTCTTTGCCGATTTTATCGAGCTTGCCGATGATTCCCGGTTTTACTTTGTCGACATAGCCGAAATTGGTAAGTCCGATCGATCCGTATAGGTTACAGATGGAAAGGACAAGGATCTCATCGATGCCAAAAAGAGGATTATCGCTATTGACAAGTGACTGAAGCGGTTCTCGCAGTTTCTCGTTTTCGGCGAGATAATCAAGTTCGACGCCGGTGAAGACTGCATATTGGACTTCGCGCTTTCCGAGGACTCTGTCGACCGCGTCTATGCAAGTCGCAAGGTCAAGATCGGGAATATACTTTTTTTGAAGATCGTAGACTATTTCAACTATATCTGCGATCTTGCATCCGCGTTCCTCGATCATCCGAATGCAGGTTTCTTTCATGTTCTCTGATTTCATATGCGATCCTCCTACCAGATATGCTCGACGCCGATAACGCCGGGGACTCTTTCAAGAAGCGTGTCCTCAACCATTTCTTGGAGCGTTGATTCGAAGCCTGCACAGCCAATGCAGGCGCCGGACATCTTGACATAGACGATTCCGTCTTCAAAGTTGATAAATTCGATATCGCCGCCGTCACGGCGGATATAAGGTCTAATCAGATTGATGACTTCTTTGATTTCGATAATGATTTCTTCCTCGGTCATAGTATCACTTCTTTACTCTTCTCGTTTTTTTTGGGGATCGAAATGCGGGTTTTTGAGGATGTAGTAAGCACAGTTCAGCGGACACGATTCCGATAAATAATCCGGGATGTATTTAAAACTATTCTTTCCTGTCATGGCAAAGCCCTTCAATCTTAGCAATCCTGCGGAATAGTCGCCCACAAGATAAGGATAGATATCAAAGATGTCGGTGTAGCGCTTGTTAAAATCATCGAGAACAAAAGCATCGCGATGGTTTTTGATGATTTCAAACTCGCCGTGAATCGATTCGATCATTTCAATCATGATGTTCATCTCCTTGCATAAACAATTGTATCACAAACGCTTGAAAGAAAAAAACAAAATCCCTTATGAACGAATCGAGAAAGAAAAAGGCCCTTAGGCCTCATAGCATCAAAAGCATGTCGTTTTCAAGCAAGACAACCGCTTCACAGATGATGGCTTTTCCTTCGCCGACGATCCCAAGCCCCTCAAATGTGGTAGCCTTGATCGAAATCTTGTCGATATCGGTTTCTAGTATCTCGGCGATCCGTTTCCGCATTTCATCTATATACGGTCTTAATTTAGGCCTTTCGAGAGAAACCATGCAATCCAAATTGTGAATCTCATAGCCTTTGTTTTGGGCATAGGTGAATATCTCTTTGAGGATCAAAGCCGAGTCGTATCCCCTATAATCAGGGTTCTCGTTTGGAAAAAATTTACCGAGGTCGCCGAGAGCGAGCGCCCCCAGAATCGATTCGGAAATGGCATGAAGCAGACAGTCGGCATCCGAATGTCCGACGGCTCCTTTGTCGTGTTCGATCTTGATGCCGCCCAAAATGAATGGCCGGCCCTCAACGAGTGGATGAATGTCTTTGGAAAAACCGATTCTGATCATAATAAAGCCTCCAATAATACAAAGTCATCAGCCGTAGTGGCTTTGATGTTGTTCGAATCGCCGAGGACGACGCTTACTTTTTCCTTGATTTCGGTTTGAAATAAGGTTGCGTCATCGAGATATACGTGGTTGTTTGCCTGCGCCAATTGATGGGCTTTTTTGATTTTTTCCGTTACAAACGCTTGTGGCGTCTGGATATACATGACGTTTTCGCGGTTGATTGATTCATTGAGATAATCCTCATAGATCACGGCCAAAGCGTCTTTAGCTTTCACAACCGGCGTAACGGCATCATGTTTGGTCAAACCATCTTTGATCCTTTTGATAACATCAAGCTTCAAATTGGGTCTCGCTCCATCGTGGATCAGCACATAGCGAGCATTGATTTCAGCCAAACCATTCATAACGCTCTTTTGTCGGGAGTCGCCGCCCAATACCAAAACTGCATTGTCTTTCAAAATTTCATTAAATAACCCATAATCGTCTTCAGAACAGACGACTACGACGCCTTCACAGTCTTCATCTTCAAGAAAACGCTCAAGACTGTAAAGGATCATCGGCTTATCCTTGATAGGATGCAAATTCTTATTGTGGAGAAGTCCACTCCTAGTCCCCGCGCCGGCGGCGACGATCAAAGCCTGATACATCGTCTGACTCCCATATGCTCGCCATCACTCGCCATAAATCGAGTAGTTGCGTTTTTGATTGCGGATTGCCTCATTCAGTGTCTTGTTTGCCAAACTTGTCAGTTCTGAAACCGAGTACTCGGACCAAGGCTCATGCCGAATGATCCCAAGGTTGGGGTACACCACCTGTTGGATGCCGCCGATGTTGAGCATCAAATTCACAAGGTCGCCTCCGCTTTGGAGGGCGCGGTACAAAACATCATATTTGCGTTGCTCTTTGATGATCAGGGCAAATTGGATTCCGGTAATCCGAAAAACGCTATTGACGTCTTTAGCAAAGTGGAAACGCATTTTTTTGATGTATTCGGCAATCATCAAGTTGCCAACATCTCTGCCAAAACGGTGGTTGATATCGGGAATGTTGGTAAGTTGAATCATGATTAGATAAAACGGTTCTGTTTCTTTCGTCGCCTGTAGCAAATAAGCAAGAAGGTTTTGCTCGTTTGGCAGAGAATCGATCTCGTGGATCGAGGTGTCCGGAAACAGTTTGATGTCGATCGGTTTGACCGCGCCGATGATATGGATCTTCTTGTCGAACTCGAAGACACGGCCCCGTTCTTCAACCCAGATAAATCCCGAACCGACGAGGATGCGGTATTTCATATCATAGTTCGGATTTTTCTTGTTGGCTTTTTTGATAATCCCCAAATAAGCAGTCCGGTCATCTTCATGGATCATCTTCGTGTATTCTTCAAGCGAATATTCATGGTTTGTGGTTTTGGTTATTTCCAAAAATTGATCGGTGACAAACAGTCCGTTTTGATCCTCATTATAGAAGAATAAAGCTTCATTAACCAAACCAATGGTAGCGATATATCTTTGTCTCAACAAATCCGATGCCGTTTTGGTATCATCTAGTTCTTTTTCGAGTTCAAAGAAATCATAATCTGTCAAATTCTGGGTGATCCTGATTTTGCGTTTGAGGGTAATCGCAAAGATAACTGTCCCAAAATAAAGAAGATATTCATAATACTCTTTTGCTTTGTCGACGGCGATGAATGAGAGCCACTCCGAAAAGAATCTGATCACCACAAAAATAAGGATAAAGAACACCAAAAGGATCGGTTTCCAGATATGGACTTTGCGGTAGATGGCGCTCGATAAGATGAACAAAAGCCCCATCGTGCCAAGACAGATATAAATAAAAATATCTTCCAATGAAATCTTCTCCTTCCGTTATACCTTATTTGATGTTGGTTCTGACATAGATCAGCGGATAGACATAGGTCAGAAAGATCCCGACGAATACCAAGTTATACCAAGCGCTCACATAATCATTTCCGGTGAGGTAAGCTCCTCCCAAGATTCCGAGGAAGAACAGCGCCCAGACAAAATTAATGCCATTGCTGACGACTTTGAACAACTTGGTGTTCGCGTAATCCTGACGGAAATCATGTTTGCGGAAATCATAGACGATCGGCTTGTTGATGAGCCAGGTGATAAAAAAACCTCCGCCCATTATTCCAAGTAAAGCGTCGTCGTTTTTCCAGGTGTTGAAAGCGGGCCAGAAAATTGCTATAATCGTCATGGCAAGATATAAGGAAGCCCAAACATATTCAAACCAATTGAGTTTGCGATACACTCTCAAGCGGACGAATCCCATGGCAAGCACCAACGCCAGAGCAAACGGCGCCAGCCAGATCATATTGATGAAGTTGTGCATTAGGCTAACGGCGCTAAAGATGATGAGATATCCGAAAAAGAACAATGAGCCGAGATTTCTGATTTTCACTCGCGGCTGGAAGCGCGGCTCGGTTTCCTGATAATCGCTCAGTTCAAAAGCCGATACGACTTCATAAAGAAGATCGGTGTTGCCGGTGTAACGAAATCCACCGCCCTGCAAAACCTCATCGAACGTTACTTTTTTTAACAGGAGGTTGGAGAGCTTGTCGTTGGTTGTGTAGATAGCTAAATCGCAGTTGGCGTACTCGCCTCGATGGATGGTGATGTTCTTGGCTTTGGTTCTGATAAAATAGTCGGTTTTGCCAATATGGAAATTGATGTGGATTTCAGTCTTTCCAAGCAGTTTCTTTCCATAGTTGTGCCTGATCATCATCATGATCTCATCATTTGTCAAATAATAGAAAGTATCATCATCATCGCCGAAATAGAGTATTTCTTCGATTTGATCGCCTAGAAAAATACCGCTGTGAAGACAGCCATATAATCCCGCTTCAGCTCTGAGCCAAGAACCGACGAGATGCAAGTTCTCAAAAAAGCGCAAGTGTTCTCCGGCTTCAATTTCGATCTGTTTGTTGATCGAAAGGCCTTTGCGCATCTCCTCGCGGCTAATGTTTGAAAGGTACTGTGTGGGAACGCCTTCCTTGATGGCGACGATTGTCTTCTTCAGTTTGGGAAAATATTGAAACAACATGTTTATAAGCATATCCTGCTTGATCGGCTTTGTTTCATCATAAACGAAATCGAGACATAGCATACCGTTTTTTGGAGAACACGCCTTTGGATCATAAAGGCTGTAGTTGAATAAAGAGACAATCCCGCCTTCTTCAGTGTCTGTTAATGGAAAATGATATATCATCTCGCTGATACCAAGAGAACTCGGTTTTTGATTCAACGCCAAATAAAGCGTATTTTTCCGTTTTGCGGTGTGAAGATTCGGATAATAGGCTTCAATTTTCTCGATATCATCAGTAAAACTGAGGAAATGGGTCTTAAAAAACAAATCCGGCTTACTGTTGACGATAAAATGCTTGGCGATGATTTTTTTATTCGCGAAGTCGATGACTTCGGTTATTTTTCCGGTATCATCATAAACATATTCTTTGATCCGCCGTTTTTGAATCATTTTGGGATCGATGATATTTAGTTTTTCAAGCAATAAATCCCTGACTTGTGCTTGTGATGTTCGAATCTGATAAAGGCCTTCTTTCAATTCAAGAAAAAACTGTGAAAAGAAATTATAACTGTTGATTTTTTCCGGGTCTAGACCGTTGATTTGGTGATTAAGCAAAAACTCGTTGATAAGATCGGGATCGGAAAAATATTTTCTAAGCAGCTCTTGAAGCGGATAGTCGCCCCATTCAATCATTAAAGAAGTGAGGGTATACTCACGATTGTTGATCATGTTTTGCTGTTGATTGATATAGTTTTCGTAGTGTTTTTCTAAATCGCGGAAAAACTTGTGAATAGCGTCTCTTTGTTTAGGATAATAGCGAATAAGATATACTTTGTAGCGATCAAAATTATGATCACGCCTACGGAAAGAACCATCTGGACGGGCAAGATAGTCAGATTCGATGATATCGCCTTTAATCTCATCTGCCAACCCGAGAATCTTCATGTATTTGGTTATCAACCCTTGAGGGTTGAGTCCGGGAAGAAACCCGTCGCGATCGTATTCGAATTGGTACTTGTTGTTTTCGGGATCGGTGAGAGTCATGCTCGATGGAAAAATAGCATCGGCCTTTTCATCAACTAAAACGGATACGCTCCGCATTTTTCTGGCAAGAAAAAGCGCCGCCGTCAAAGAAGCGATATCGCTGCCGATAATCAGTACATCGTACTTTTCCAATCCAATCACCTCCGAAAAGGCCCGTTCATCTTCTTAGAATTATATCACAGCAGGGTAAAAAATACCATCATCGATATAACAAAAAAGCGCCGGAGCGCTTACTTGAGTTTGAGATATTTTTCGAAGTAGAGATTCAGTGTTTCTTTGCTGACATTGTAGTCAAGTTGGCGGTTGATTGCCACACTGACGAATCCGGTTTCCTCAGAAACGACGACCGTCAAAGAATCGCTCTGCTCGCTGATGCCGATCGCCGCCCGATGCCTGGTTCCAAAATGAAGCGGCAAATCGGTTCTTTCGGTTGAGGGAAAATAAGCTTTGGCGCAAAGGATGGCGTTATCACGGATGATGACGGCTCCATCATGAAGGGGCGTGGTGGGAATAAAGATCGAGGCCAACAGTTCACTTGTGACCGGAGCGTTGATCATCATCGCCTTGCTGATGAAAGCTGAAAGATTGATATTTCTTTCGATGGTGATCAGAGCTCCAATTTTGCGGTTTTGCAAAAACTCGACCGTTTCAAGCAATTTATCCGCAAGATCATTGTCTGTTTTTGTGAGTCTGTGTCCTTTGACTTTGACAAGTCCCAAACGTTTGTTCATTGCCTTGATTTCATTCAAATACATCATCACCAACATATATGGAAGCGGTACAAGCACTAATATTTTAGCCACCAGTTCCATGCCGGTTCCGGGTTCAAGGATCAACGCGATGATCAAAGCAACCGAAAACACGATTAGCATCGCTTTTCCGGGACGGATCGCCTTATGGCTGATTTTTGATCTGAGCGTCAAAAGAAATACCGCGTACAAATAGGTAACGATTGCGACAAGTGCATAATGATCCACGGGTATCCCTCCTCAAAAAACAATCAGTATATTAATATTCTATCGCAACTAGACGATTAATTAAAGGCTATGCCTCAGGATTGGTCGGTTTTTTTTCGCCGGTTTTCTTAAACACATAGTCAAGAGCGAAATAAGCTATTGGGATCAGCAGGACCGAACCCATGAATGGCGCGATGATTTTAGTAATCGGATATAAAGTGTAATTTGCATTGAACCAATTGACGATGATGTAATCAAAGCCGGCGGTGAGGCCGTTGCTGATCAAAAGTCTAGCAAGAAAGACGAGAATGACGGTAACAAACTGCAAAGTATTCCGGTTTTGCGGCTTAAACGTAAAAATCGCATTGGCAAAATACGAAAATACTGAAGCGCTGACAAAAGCGACGGTGTTTGCCAGAAAAGCCAGCCAGGCGTCTGAAGCGACAACTCCCGTCAAGGCGTTATGGACCAGCCAGTAGACAAGCAAGTGGATGCCGGTGTTGATGATGCCGATAATGCCAAACGTAATAAACTTGCGCGTCAGAAAATTCTTGACGATGAAATTGATGAATTTCTTGAACAAAGTCTTATTCCTCCGAGTTTTCCTGAATCAAGTAGATAGGGCGATTGAGTATCTGCCGACGCATTTGGTAAAGAAGATACATTTGAACGTGGGCGATGATCCCCATCACAAACAGCAATGATACAATAAATAAGCTGATCAAAAACTCCCCGAGTGTAAAAACGCTGAAAGCATAGAGTATGATCCCGGCCACAAGAGCCAAAAACGAAAACAAAATAACTAAGGCGGGCACCATGAACAATATCGTTGAAAATTGGTTCATGCCATTGAAGGCGTATCGAAGCAGAGATTTAAAACTCCAGGTGCTTTTGCCTCGCATCCTCGGAATAAAATCATATTCGATACATTTCCGCGGATAACCAACCCAAGAGAAGATTCCCTTTACGAACCGATAATTGTCTTTGATAGCCAGAAAAGCTTGTACCACCTGCTTGTCGAGCAACTGATAATCCTTGGCCCCGTTATCAAGCGGCATTTCCGTATGCCGATTATAGATTTTATAAAACCAGTTCGCAAAGAATGTTCTGAGTTTTGGTTCGCCTTTTCTTGTTTTTCCTTTGGTGTAAACGATTTTGTAGCCTTCTTCATAACATTTGATCATCTCAGGGATTAATGACGGCGGTTGTTGGAGATCACAGTCGATGATGATGACGGCATCGCTTGTTTGCGAATGCTCCAGCCCGGCATGCATCGCTGCTTCCTTGCCAAAATTACGGGAAAAACTGAGATATCCGACTGATTTGTCAATTTCTCTCAATTCTTTTATTTTGTCAAGGGTTTTATCTTTAGACCCGTCGTTGATGTAGAGCAAATTGAAGTTGTAACCGGGAATGCCAAGGTATTTCTTTACTTCGTCGTAAAACGGCTTGACGTTCAACTCCTCATTGTATGAAGGAACGATAATCGTTATGTTTTTCATGCTTCCATCTCCTTAGGGTGATTGTCTTTCGCTTTTTTCTTCTTTATCAATGCCGGAATCAAGAATATCCCCAAATAGACAAGCGTACCGCCTCCGGTTGCGAGCAATCCATATTTCAATCCCTTGGGAACAAATCTCATTTCGATTTCAATGTCATTGACGCCATCGGGTATGATGATTCCAAGAAAACCGCCGCTGGCGCTGATGGTTTCGTATTCGGTATCGGAAACGAACTGCCATTCTTCCGAATAGGCGATCGGCACAACAACCAGTTGGTCAAAGGCGCTGTCGCTTGTTCTTGTATACGAGAGCGTCAGGTTGCCTTTGTCGATCTTCAGTTGTTTGTCACTTGCCAAGCTTTGGCTTGTCAAGGTCTCATAGTCGCTGAGATCATCATAGATGTATTTTAACTCGAAATTGAACAAATCGTTGATTTTAGTGTACATGTTGTAAGTCTTGAAAATATACATCGTCACCGGTTTGGTGTTGAAGTAGTAATAGTTTTTGAATCCTTCGTATTCGTTACCATCTTCGTCGACAAAAGAGACTTTTTCGAGTTCTTGCGACATTTCAAAATATAAGACTCCGATATCGCGGGTAAAGTTGATCGTTGAAACATCGTAGACGAGATATGCCGCTTGGTTTCTGGCCATCTCCAACCTAAGAGTCAGATTGAAATCGGCGGGAAGGTTGGCGGTCTCAAAATAAACGGCGACCGGCCGAGCCCAAAACTCACCCTTGACATGGTGTTTTTCATCGGGAGTGACAATACAGGACTTCTTGGTTCCGTCGGCGAATTCCATAAACACCTCGCCGATCGAGTTGACATCGGCGTTGGTTTTGATATACAGCCCGCCACTATCAAAGTTGATTTTTAAATCTTCATTGTCAAAACGGTAAAATTCGCGTTCGGTCGTGTCGGTAACACCACTGATCGTTACAGTCTCTTTATTGCTGATGGTTTGTTTGGGAGGAAGATTTCTTGTGAAAGTCATTCCGTGTAAATCGACTTCTTCAAGGTTCAAATCATCAAGGATATCTTGATAACGCTCTTCATCGATGATTGCCGCTTGAAGCAATGCTTTTTGGGTTTCAACTTTCGTGTTGTCACCGCGATAATCGATAAACTCGCTGTTGGTAACGTATGACTCGTATACTTGGAAAGGTTCGGCTCTGACAATCTCGAAGAGCATGTATTTCTCGTTGGCTCGAATCAGTTCATAGTGATTGCTGTCAAAATAGTAAGTGTACTCGCTGTTCGCCAACAAGTATTTATAGCCAAGAAATTGATTTAAATAGATTGCCTGCGCATCAATAATTTCCTTGGTCTGGTGCTCTTGCGACCCAAAAAGCAGATAAGCCAGCATATCGGTTTCCGAATCGCTCCACGAATGGAAGATCCGGGTATTGGTCGGAAAAGAAGTCATTCGGTTGAAGTTCGTCCTCTCGACCGTGAAGCGGGTGAGGTCGACATAAACGCGGTAGAATTCATCGTCATCGATGGATTCGCTCAAGAAATCATCGATATCATAAGCGTTTTCAAAAGCATCGATTTTATCTCTAATCGAAAACGGCCCCGAATACATGAAAACGATACTCAGTGCAAATTCGACAAAGAATAAGACGCGGAACCATTTTGGCTTCTTGATCCAGCCGAAGAAAAGGATGAGCACAAGCACCGCTGCCGAAACGCCCATCATCCAGGCGTCTGCCGTCAAGGCATCTTCGTAACGGAAGTCGCCAAGTTCATTCAACTTGGTAATATAGTAGTATATCAAATATCCGTCAAGAGCCAATAACAGCACGATCGGGATCGTCAGCCACTTCATTTTAATTCTTTCAAAACCGTGGTTATCGAAGACGTGGGCAAGGATCATGACCATGACCAAGGGATAGAGGTTGATCCAACGAGTATAAGGTTGATCGATGGTTCCCGAGAAAACATAGGAGAATACCGGGAAAAACATCAAAATCAGGCCAATGGGTATGATTATCTTGTAAATATTGCTGATCTTGCCTTTCATGAAGTAGACATAAAACATCATTGAAAGCCCGGTCATGGTTATGTATAGCGAAACATGTTCTTTGGTATAATCCTGCATGAACCCATAGAAACCGATCGGTCTTTGCTCAGAAAACATTTTCGCAAGGAAGCGGATATATATTTCTGGTTTAAACAACTTCAGTTCGAGTCCGAAGATATCGACCACCCACGGATTGAACGAACCGGTTGCCCTATAGGTGTCCTCGAGGATAAACAAAACCGATGGATACAAAATCCAAAGAGACATGACAAGTCCTAAAACCATCAGCCCAAGAAAGATGGCTCCATCAAGCAAGAACCGCCAAAACTTGAAATCGTTTCGCTTTATGTACTCGACTATAAACATGATCCCGGTGAATATGAGCGCGGTGTAGGCAAGATAAAAATTGTACATGACAAGCGCGAGCGTGAAAAGCGGGACAATCCATTTCTTCCCTTTGAAGGACCAGTGAATCACAAGCAAAGCGAACGGAAGATAAAATGCGAGCGACAGAAATGCCGGAAAGGCCATGAAACTGACCATGCCGCCACTAATGAAATAGAAAAGGCCCATCCAGAATATCGTCCGGTTCTTCATTCCTTGAAGCGATAGATAATAAGCGAACGCCATGACGCCGGCAAAGATTTTGATGAACTCGGTAACCGAATAGGCGATATTGATCGGCATCCCATAACTCAACAAGAAAGTGATGAAGGTAAAAATATCGAGTGGCACATAGTAAACATCAGAAAAATATGATGCCCCCAGATAGTTGTTAAGGTTATATACCGAAAGGGTTCCGTCTTTGATTTGTTGGATGAAATCGACAATGATTGTATAATATTGCAACAAATCATCCGAAAAATTTGTATAAAAACTGTTGTTGATCAAAATAATGAGTATTTCGATTCCAAAAAGAATCGTAAAGACAAAAAGCGCCAAAAACCTGAATGTCTTCTTTTTTGACGTAAATTGTTCATCGATTAATGTTTTGAGATTCGCAAAAAATTTCTGCAACTTAACTTTCAAAACAGGCGCTTTCCTTTTTTGCTTTTGCATTTTAGGATCGTATTTCATGGAGTACCTCTACACCCAGAATAATCAATTAATTATAACATATAATGTATTAGAGAAAAATAATTATTTCAGCGACTGCGCTAATCGAAAGCTTATATTGTATAATACTGATTAGAGGTGAAACAATGGAAAGAGCAATTCTTGTCGGTTTGGATTTAGGAAAAACCTCTGATTTTGAAAACTCGATGGCAGAACTTGACAGTCTTGCCAAAGCACTTTCGATTGAGGTAGTAGGTATCTGTACGCAAAAGGCTGACGCTCCAACATCAAACTACTACATCGGGAAAGGCAAGGTTGATATTCTCAAACAGGATATCATGACTCTTGATGCCAACTTGTTGATATTCGATGACGAGCTAAGTCCCTCGCATATCCGGAATTTGGAAAAGGCTCTAGAAATCAAGATTGTTGACCGCACCATTCTTATTCTTGATATTTTCGCAAAGCGAGCCAGAACCAAGGAAGCGATGTTGCAGGTTGAGCTTGCCCAGGCAACCTATCTTTTGCCACGGATAGTGGGAATGTATCGATCATTGTCAAGGCAAAAAAGCGGTACGGGCTCCAAGGGCCCTGGAGAACAACAACTCGAACTCGATCGTCGAGTACTGCGAGACAAAATCACAAAAACCAAACGCGAGTTGAAAGATGTTGTAATCACTAGAAGAACTCAACGAAACAAGCGCCGCCAGGCAAGCATCAAAACGGTTGCTATAGCGGGTTATACCAATTCGGGAAAGTCCACGTTGATGAACGCCATCTTGATGCACGCCAAGAAGAAGCCGGAAAAATACGTGTTTGAGAAAGACATGCTATTTGCCACATTGGAAACCCAAACTAGAGAAGTGAGTCTTGAGCATAACCGGAACTTTGTGATCACCGACACTGTGGGCTTTATTTCCAAGCTACCCCATAATTTAATCGAAGCCTTCAAATCAACCTTGGAAGAAGTCAAGGAGGCCGATTTGATTATGCATGTGATTGATGTCGCGAATCCAAACTACCAATTACAAGTCGCAACCGTCGAAACGGTATTGACGGAAATTGGCGTATCCAATATTCCGATAATTAACGTTTATAACAAAATCGATTTAGTTGAAACGCCATCACTCGAAACGGAAAATAATGCAATCTACATCAGCGCGCTCAATGACAACAACATTGACTTGCTTTTAAAGAAGATTGATCAACTATTATATAACGAGATCAAAACAACCAACCTCTTAATACCCTTCGCGGAGGGCCAGATTTACAGCTTCTTAAAAGACAACGCTAATATAAGAGAAACCACTTACACCGATGAAGGAATCGTTCTAAAGGTTGAACTGACTGATGATCTTCTCTTAAAGTATAGCAACTATATTATCTGATATTTCCTTATACCAATAGAACATTTGCTGTTTCGATTTTATTGGA